>Ga0080064_1003783_pt1 | contig 20912 bp, 18 predicted proteins | sample Subgrocontami54m_FD_69260 | JGI IMG/M metagenome (GOLD analysis project Ga0080064, IMG submission 69260) | Subsurface groundwater microbial communities from S. Glens Falls, New York, USA - GMW46 contaminated, 5.4 m (SPADES assembly) (version 2) ...
CCGGTCGCGCCGGCGGCCGACATCATCGCGCTGGTCGGCGTTTTCGCCCTGGCGCGGGTGTTCTCGGCACTGGCGGCGATGGACATCGGCACCGCCTTCGGCGGCCTGGGCGCGCGGCGCGAGATGCTGATCGGCTTCCTCGCCGAACCGGCGATGCTGATGATCTTGTTCACCGCCTCTTTCATCAGCGGCTCGACCCAGTTGAACACCATCGTCGAGACGCTGGCACACCGCGAGTTCGCGATTTACCCGAGCTTGGCTTTCGCCGCCGTCGCCTTCCTCATGGTGCTGCTCGCCGAGAACGCCCGCATCCCGATCGACAACCCGACCACACACCTCGAGCTCACCATGATCCACGAGGCGATGATCCTCGAATACTCCGCGCGCCACCTGGCCCTGATCGAATGGGCCGTGGCAATCAAGCTGTTCGCCTACATGACCATCGGCATCGCGCTGTTCGTTCCCTGGGGCATTGCCGAGGCGGGCAACTGGGGAGGACTGCCGCTCGCGTTCGCGGCGCTGGCGGTGAAACTTACCCTCGCCGGCGCCGGCCTTGCGTTGATCGAGACGCTGCTGGCCAAGCTGCGCCTGTTCCTCGCCCCCGAGTTCCTGTCCACGGCGTTTCTGCTCGGCGTACTCGGCATGCTGACCCATTTCCTCGCGCGCGGCTAAGACTAAGAACGCCATGGATCAATCCCTTTCCAGCCAGTTCGTCAACCTGCTCGCGGCATTCCTGCTGCTGCTCGCCTTCGCCATGCTGTCGCAGCGGCGCGTGCTGACGCTGATCAGGCTGTTCGCATGGCAGGGCGCCGCGCTGACCGCCTCGACGCTGATCGTGGCGTACACAACCGGCCAGGGTCATCTGTATTTCTCGGCCGCACTCACGCTGCTGCTCAAGGTAATCCTGATCCCGTGGATACTGCACCGTCTGATAAACCGGCTGCAGGTGCGCTGGGACATCGAGACCCTGATCAACATTCCGGCCACGATGCTGATCGGCATCGGCCTTGCGATCTTCGCTTTCGCGCTTGCCACCCCGATCTCGGAGATGGCGAGCAGCCTGACGCGCGCGACCCTGGGGATCGCGATGGCGAGCATGCTGCTCTCGTTCCTGATGATGATCGTGCGGCGCAAAGCGGTGCCGCAGGTGATCGGTTTCCTGGCGATGGAGAACAGCCTGTTCTTCGCCGCCACCAGCGCGACCTACGGCATGCCGCTGGTGGTCGAACTGGGCGTGGCGCTCGACGTGCTCGTCGGCACGTTCATCTTCGGCATTTTCTTCTTCCATATCCGCGACGAGTTCGAAAGCCTGGACATCCGGCATATGGAAAAGCTGAAAGAGGACTAGGGACGCATGGAAATCGCTCTCGTCCTTGGTTTTCCCCTGCTCGGCGGCTTTCTGCTGGCGCTGGTTGGCCACAAGCGCTGGGCGCCGGAGCTGAATGCGCTGATGAGCCTCACCACCCTCGTCGCCGCGTCGGCGCTGACCCGTCGCGTCATCACCGACGGCCCGATGACGGCGCTCGAGGAGCAGTTTTTCGTCGATCCGTTCAATGTGTTCCTGGTCGCGCTCACGGCGTTCGTCGGCTTCACCACGGCGCTTTTTTCCCGTCCCTACATGCGCATCGAGGAGCACCACGGGCGCCTGAATGCGGCACGCTTGCGCCTCTACCACAGCATGTACCAGATGTTTTCCTTTACCATGCTGCTGTGCCTGCTATCGAACAATATCGGCATCCTGTGGGTGGCACTGGAGGGCGCGACGCTCGCGACCGTTCTGCTGGTGAGCCTGTACCGCACGCCGGCGAGCCTGGAGGCGGCGTGGAAGTATTTCATCCTGTGCTCGGTCGGCATCGCGCAGGCGCTGTTCGGAATCATCCTGCTGTATTTCGCCGCGGAAAAAGTTCTCGGCCCGGGAGGGACTTCACTCCTGTGGACGCACCTGTACGCAGTGCGCGACCAGCTCGAACCGACGGTACTGTCGCTCGCGTTCGTGTTCCTGCTGGTCGGGTTCGGCACCAAAGTAGGCCTGGTGCCGCTGCACAACTGGCTGCCCGACGCGCACGCCGAAGGCCCGACCCCGGTATCGGCGGTGCTCTCGGGGCTGCTCCTCAACGTCGCGCTATACGCGGTGGTGCGCAGCAAAGTGCTGGTCGATGGCGCCCTCGGGCGCAATTTCTCCGGCGGCCTGATGATGGGTTTCGGCCTCCTGTCGGTGGTGGTGGCGGCGTTCTTTCTGTCGCGGCAGAAGGACATCAAGCGCATGTTTGCTTACTCTTCGATCGAGCACATGGGGATCGTGACCTTTGCTTTCGGCATGGGCGGCCCGGTCGCCGCTTTCGCCGGCCTGCTGCACATGACCGTGCACTCGCTCACCAAGAGCGCGATTTTCTTCAGCGTCGGCCATGCCACGCAAAAAACCGGCACGCAGAACATGGCCGACATCCGCGGTTTGATCGAGCAAAGCCCGACCATCGGCTGGGGGCTGGCGCTGGGCACCATCGCCATCCTCGGCATGCCGCCGTTCGGGGTGTTCACCAGCGAGTTCCTGGTGCTCACCACCGCCATGCACGAGCACGCCTGGGCGACGCCGTTCCTGTTGGTGGCCCTGGGAGTCGCGTTTGCCGCGATTTTCGGCAAGATCCAGCCGATGGTGTTCGGCGAAACCAACCTGCGCCGGCTGCCTCATCCGCCGGCGCTGGTGCCGGTATTCGTGCACCTGGCAATCGTGCTGATGCTGGGTTTGTACATCCCGCCCTACCTGGTCGAATGGTACCGGCAGGCGGCCGCTTTCATCGGCTGAGCACGCAATGGGCACAATGGGCACGATGACCGATCTTCCGCTCCAAACCGAACCCATCCCGGGCGCCATGCCCGCGTTCCGCTCAATGATCGAGGCCGGAACCCTGCGCGCAGTGGTGGAGAAGGCGAAAGCGCAAGAAGCGCGCCTGGTCGCCCTTTGGGGTAGCGACGAAACCACGCGCGGCGGCGCTTATGCGCTGCACCTCGCGCTTGCGTTTCGCTCCGGCCTGTTGTGGCTGACGCTGCCCCTGGCGCGCGAGCACCCGCGCTATTCCAGCATCGCCGATATCTATCCGTGCGCGAACCGGATGCAGCGCGCCGCCTACGACCTTCTCGGCATCCACGCCCAGGACAGCCCGGATCACCGCAAGTGGGTGCGCCACCGCGCCTGGCCCGGCGGCGTATTTCCGCTGCGCAAGGACTTCGACATCGGCACGAACCTCCCGGCGTCGGAAGACCGCTATCCGTTCGTCAAGGTCGAAGGCGAAGGCGTGCACGAAATACCCGTAGGCCCGGTGCACGCCGGCACCATCGAACCGGGGCATTTCCGCTTCTCCATCGTGGGCGAGAAAATCCTGCGCCTGGAAGAGCGCCTGTGCTACACGCACAAAGGGATAGAGAAGCTGTTCGAGACCATGACCCTGGCCGCGGGCGCCAAACTCGCCGGGCGCGTGTCCGGCGATTCCACCGTCGCCTACGCCTGGGCCTACGCCATGGCAGTCGAGGGCGCCAGCGGCACCGAGCCGCCCCGCCGCGCGCTCGGTCTGCGCGGGATCATGCTCGAACTCGAGCGCATCGCCAACCACCTGGGCGATCTGGGCTACCTCGGCAGCGACGTGGGGCTCGCGTTCGGCTTTTTTCAGTTCTGGCGGCTGAAGGAAGACTTGCTGCGCTTGCAGGGCGAACTGTTCGGCCATCGCTACCTGATGGACCAGGTCGTTCCCGGAGGCGTCGCGCGCGATCTGCCGCGCGACCGGGCGGCGCACCTCGCGACCCAGCTCGCGCGGATACAATCCGAGGCCATTGCGCTCAAAGCGATCTACGACGATCACGCCGGCGCGCAGGACCGGTTCATCATGACCGGGCAGGTGCTGCCCGAACTCGCCGAAGAAATGGGGCTCGCCGGATTCGCCGGACGCGCGAGCGGCATCATGCGCGACTTACGCATCGATTTCCCGATCCCGCCTTACCAGCAGGTCGAGGTACGCCTGGGCTCGCACACGCGCGGCGACGTCGCCGCCCGCGTCTCAGTGCGATTCGAAGAACTATTCGAGTCCATGCGGCTGGTGCAGGCGCTCACCGGCGAGCTCGCGCCGGGCGAGATTCGGGTTCCGCTCGCCGACTGCAACGCCGGAAAATGCGGCGTCGGCTGGGTCGAAGGCTGGCGCGGCGAAGTGCTGATCGCGCTTGAAACGGCGGATGCCAACCGCATCCATCGCGCCCATGCGCACGATCCGTCGTGGCAGAACTGGCCGGTGATCGAGCGCGCGGTGATCGGCAATATCGTTCCCGACTTTCCGCTGATCAACAAGTCCTTTAACCTTTCCTATAGCGGGCAGGATCTCTGATATGTATCAGATGCTCAGGCAAATCGCGAAAACCGGCATCGTCAGCGAACCGCCGCCACACGCCGACGAGGCGCTGCGCCAGATCGAGCAGCGTCTGGGCGCGGTGATTCTCAAGCACTTCGGGCGCGCGCTCACCATCCGCCACGTCGATGCAGGCTCGTGCAACGGCTGCGAGCTGGAGATCCACACCATGAACGGACCCTACTACAACCTGGAGCGACTTGGGATCAAACTGGTCGCGAGTCCGCGCCACGCCGACATGCTGCTGGTGACCGGGCCGGTATCGCGCAACATGGAGCTTGCGCTCAAGCGCACCTATGACGCGACGCCCGATCCGAAACTGGTGGTCGCGATCGGCGACTGCGGTTGCAGCGGCGGCATTTTCGGCGAGAACTATGCCAGTTGCGGCCGCGTGTCCAATGTCATCCCGGTGGATGTGGCCGTGCCCGGCTGCCCGCCCACGCCGGTCGCGCTGATGCAGGGCATACTCACCGCAATCAGCGCCGGCCGGCACGGCGGGGCCTGAAGGCCGCGCATGAACAGCCTCTGCGCATGGCCATCCCGACGCTGCCGCTAGCCTTCATCGGCTGGTTTTTTGCGATCGTATCCTTCGCTGCGCTGGCGATCGGCGTGCTGCTCCTGCACCAGCTTTTCCGTAGCGGAAAAATCCCGCCCGAATACCTGCAGTCGCGCATCATCAGCGACTTTGCGCTGCTCCTGGTCTGGCTGATCGGGCTCGTGTCTGCGTTCGGCCTGCTCAACGGCTTTTCCTGGGGGCGCACCGGCCTGGAATATTTTTGCTGGGTGCTGATCGCGCTGACGCTGCTTTCCGGCGGCACGCGTCTGGCGACCGATCGCCGGCATCCGCAAGGCCAGCGGCTGACGTCACGAGGCTGGGTCATCGCGATCGCCGGCGTGATGCTGGTTGCGCTGCCGCTGGTCGCGCTTTGCGGTGTGACCATCCTCACGCTACGCAGCGACGAGGTGCGCCAGCACTTTTGAGCGATCCCAAAATTAAGAACCGGTGGCAAATTGAGGGGACAGGCGCCCTCATACGCCCCTAATCTAGAGGCTGTTTCGATCATACCGAAACAGCTTCCGGGCAGGTTACTTGCTGCGCCAGGCCGGCTTGTCCAACGCGACGTATTGCGATGGCGGCCGCTTTCGGATATAAACGCTCAGGCAATGTTTTGCCGCAACATCCGAGAGACGAAGTTGAGCACGCACAAAAAATACGCTGCCTTCTCAGGCAAGATGCTGATGGTGGGCTTTGGCGCCGTGGGCCAGGGATCGCTGCCTCTGGTGCTGCGCCATATCGACATCCGCCCGCAGCAGATCACTATCGTCACCGCCAACGACTTCGGCAAAGACATTGCCGCCGAGTACGGCATCAAGTTCCGGATCGAGCCGCTGACGCGCGCCAACTACATCTCCATCCTCGAGCGCGAACTCGGTTCGGGCGATTTTCTGGTCAATGTTTCGTTCGACGTTTCCAGCACCGCAGTGGTCGAGTGGTGCCAGCAGCACGGCGTGCTCTATATCGACGCCTGCCTCGAGCCTTGGCAGGGAGGCCATACCGATCTGTCGCTGCCGGCCAGTCGCCGCTCCAACTACGCCCATCGCGAGACGGCGCTGGCGCTACGCAGCAAGCATCCCGCAGGACCGACGGGCGTGCTCATGCATGGCGCCAATCCGGGCCTTGTTTCCCACCTGGTAAAGCAGGCGCTGCTCAATCTCGCCGGCGATTTCGGCATGGACGCCACGGTGCCGCCCAACCGCGAAGGCTGGGCCCGGCTCGCCGCGCAGCTGCAGGTGAAAGTGATCCACGTTTCCGAGCGCGACCACCAGACCAGCCGTGTGCACAAGCGCAACGGCGAATTCGTCAACACCTGGTCGAGCGAGGCTTTCTGTGGCGAGTCGCTGCAGCCGGCCGAACTCGGCTGGGGCACGCACGAACGCAACTGGCCGCACGATGCGCGCGAATACGGCTTCGGCTGCGGCGCCGCCATCTATCTCGACCGGCCGGGGGTGGCCACAAAGGTGCGCTCCTGGGCGCCGTTCGAGGGGCCGTTCCATGGCTGGCTGATCTCCCACGGCGAGGCGATCTCCATTCCCGACTATCTGACCCTGCGCGAGAACGGCAAGCCGGTCTACCGGCCGACCTGTCACTACGCCTACCACCCCTGCGACGACGCCGTGCTGTCGCTGCAGGAGTTCGCCGGCAACGGCTGGCGTTTCCCGCCGCAGCAGCGGCTGCTGCGCGAGGAAATCGATGCGGGCTTCGATGAACTGGGCGTGCTGCTGATGGGCCACAAGCGCGGTGCCTACTGGTTCGGCTCGCAGTTGGGCATCGAGGAAACGCGCAAGCTGTGCCCGCACAACAACGCCACCAGCCTGCAGGTGAACGCTCCGTTCACGGCAGCCATCATCTGGGCGCTAAAGAATCCCCACGCCGGCATTGTCGAGCCCGACGAACTCGATTACCGGGCGATCCTCGAACTTTGCATGCCTTATCTGGGCAAACTGGTCGGCGCCTATACCGACTGGACGCCGCTCGTTGGCCGCGACGGCCTGTATCCGGACGACATCGATGCCTCCGATCCGTGGCAGTTCCGCAATTTCCGGGTCACCTAAGCGGGACGACGCGGAAGCAAACGAAGTGTCTCCGGCCTGTCTCCGGCCGCCGAAAAGCCCTCATCCCGCGAACGGCCCACCCCCGGACGCCGGCGAACACGAGCCCTGTTCTTTCGCGGTAGGGGTTGATATACGTCAAATCGAGCCATCCGCGTTCGTTTAGTATGTTCAAAACAATAGGGATTCGCTTTCATTGATATGCCCTCCCGGAAGCGCAGGAGTAGGAGAACGCGAAGCAACATTCGAGGGCGTGGTTACGACCGCCATCGGGGCGGCGGCCGCGTAGGGCATGCCGCCTTTATTGCGGATATGCATTCGACCAATTGAAAAGCGTAGCCGCGACCCTGAACGATACGAAGCCGCAATCACTACCCTTGGCGAAAGATCAAAAGGAATGAGTTTGTCCTGTTCAAGACGGAACAGGGATGCTGTTTATTTAACCGGGGAATCGAAGGCCATGCGTGTTTCAAGACTTGCAACGTGGTTTATGACGGGCGCCATGTGTTTGGCGGGAGCGTCGATTGTGTGGCAGGAGCACGCCCATGCCGCGGACACCGCCAAGAGCGGCAAAGCCGCTGAGCCGGAAGTCGGCAACCCCGACAACGATACTTGTCTCGCCTGTCACGGAAACGAAGGGTTTGCGATCCCGGGCGCGGACGGAAAACCGCACCCGCTGCACGTAATCAAGAACAAGTTCGGAAAAAGCGTGCACGGAAAGCGCGCTTGCGTCGAGTGCCATACGGACATTACCGAAGTCCCGCACAAGCCGGGCGTAACGCACAAGGTGAGCTGCGTCACCTGCCACGAAGCGATGTGGGAAGCCGTCAAGTCGGAGCCAAAGACCAAGGAGAGCGAGAGGCTTGGGGTGGTGGTGCAGAATATCGACAAGTACATGCGATCCATCCACGCCCGGCCGAGCCGGGAAGACCAGTCGCGCACCAACGCCACCTGCTACAACTGCCACGCCCCCCACTATATCTATGTCAACGGCAGTCCTGAACGCGTGGAATGGCGGCTCAGCGTCCCGAACGCGTGCGGCAAATGCCACACCAGGGAGCGCGAGCAGTACGCGACCTCGGTGCACGGCAAAGCGGTGCTGAACGACAAGAACCCGGGGGCGGCGATCTGCTCGGATTGCCACACCACCCACGACGTCGAAGCCGCGGCAAAGGATTCGGCCAAGCTCGCGATCACCAAGAACTGCGGCGGTTGCCACGCCGACAGCCTGAAGTCTTACACCGGGACCTACCATGGACAGGTGAATACCCTGGGCTACGCGCACACGGCCAAGTGTTTCGACTGCCACGGAAGCCACGGCATACAGCGGGTCGCCGATCCGAAATCGACCGTGCATCCGGACAACCGCCTCAAGACCTGCCAGAAATGCCATACCGAGGCGACCAAGGGTTTCACCACTTTCGAGCCCCACGGCACGCCCCACGACTTCGCCCGCTATCCCTATATCTGGATCGCGTCCAAGTTCATGCTGCAGTTGCTCGCCGGCACCTTTGCCTTTTTCTGGACGCATTCGGCCCTGTGGTTCTACCGCGAATACAAGGAGCGCAAGGAGCGCACGTCCCGCCCGCACGTGAGGACGGATGAATTGCTGGAAGGCAAATTCAAGGGCAAGCATTACCGGCGCTTCTCGCTCATCTGGCGCATCGGACACCTGGTCTTCGCGCTGACCCTGATGATTCTGACCCTGACCGGCATGTCGGTCTTGTACGCGGACACGGCCTGGGCGCCGGTGGTGATGCACTGGCTGGGCGGTCCCAAGGTGGCCGCCGTGATTCACCGGACCTGCGCGGTGCTGTTTGCGATCGTATTCTTCGTGCACCTGATCTATATGGTGATGCGCATCGGCCGCAACTGGAGAACCTTCGACTGGTTCGGCCCCAACTCGCTGGTTCCGAACTGGCAGGATCTGTGGGACATATTGGCGATGTTCAAGTGGTTCTTCGGCCTGGGGCCGCGGCCGGTGTTCGATCGCTGGACGTACTGGGAGAAATTCGACTACTGGGCGCCGTTCTGGGGCGTGACCATCATCGGCACCACCGGCCTGATGCTGTGGATTCCGAACGTGACCGCCGCATTCCTGCCGGGCTGGGCGTTCAACGTAGCCACGATTTTCCACGGGGAGGAGGCGCTGCTCGCGGCACTGTTCCTGTTCACGGTGCATTTCTTCAATAACCATTTCCGGCCGGACAAGTTTCCCCTGGATGTGGTGATGTTCACCGGTTCGATGACCCTGGAAGCGTTCAAGCACGAGCACACGGTGGAATACAACCGGCTGCTCGCCTCCGGCGAACTCGACAAATACCTGGTTGATGCCCCGTCGGAACCCATGGCCCGGGGAGCGAGAATATTGGGTTTCACGCTGATCGCGTTCGGCTTGCTGCTGCTGCTGTTCGTGCTGATCGGCGTGTTCGGGGACGTTACCGGCAAGTGATGCGCGGGCGGGTGGTACGCTTCGATCTCGAGCGCATGGCGGTCCCGGCGCCGGCGGGGGATACGCAGCCGCGGGCGTTCCTCCGCGATGCGGGTCGCAGCGGCGCCGGCTATGTTTCCGCTCGGGTTGGGCATATAATATCAACGGGCTTTCCGGCGCAATTGGCCGGACAGAAAACAGGCGGGTAAAAAAGGGCGGACGCGTTAACCAATCTTTGAGATTCTCCATGAAAAAATCGATCCTGGGCATCGTGGTCTTGTCGTTGGCGCTGTTTGCTTGCGCAGAAAAAAAAGACACCGCCGTCAAGACGCCGAAGGGCGACGCGGCAGCCGGCAAGGCACTGGCGGAGAAAGGCTGCAAAGCCTGTCACGGCGCGGACGGCGGAGGCGTGGCGCCGGCGATTCCGCATCTGGCGGCGCAGCGCGAGCGCTACCTGCTCGCTTCCCTGAACGAATACAAGAACGGAAAACGCACGCACGCCGCGCTGCGGGACATCGCAACGCAGATGAGCGAGGCGGACATGCGCAACGTGGCCGCCTATTTTGCCGGTCTCCCGCCCGTCCCGATCGCCGCGGCCAGGGACGTCAAGCACACCTCGCCTTACGAAAAGGGCAAAGCCCTCGCTGCCGAGTGCGGCAAGTGCCACGGCGAAGACGGCAACGCCAAGACGCCCGGAACGCCCACGCTGGCCGGCCAGCAGCCGCATTACCTGGTAGCCGCGATCCTCGAGTATCACCGCGACGATCGCAAGCTGACCACGATGAAATCGATCATGCGCGATTCCGACCGACTGGACCTGGAGAGCCTCACCTTGTATTTCGCCGCGCAGACTCCGCTGCAGCGCGCGGCGCCGACTCGCGGCGATGCGGCCGCGGGCGAGCCGCTCAGCGCCATGTGCGGCGGCTGCCACGGTGCGCGCGGCGTCAGCGTGGACGCGGCAACGCCTAGCCTCGCCGGGCAGGACGCGCAATACCTGACGAAGTCCACCAAGTCCTATCGGACGACCCGCCAGAACTGGGGCATGCAGCGCTATGTGGCCGGGCTGAACGACAAGGACATCGACAACATCGTTGCGTTTTATGCCACTCAGCAGCCAAAGGCCGGCGACCAGATACCGAGTTCAATCCAGGAGATCGCGGCGAAGTGCAACCGCTGTCATGACCAGGAGGACAGTCCTTCCATGGCGGCGCCGAAGATGCGGGGCCAGGACAAGGACTATCTGGTGATGGCCTTAAGAGGCTATCGCGATGGCAAGCGCGAAAGCACCACCATGCACAACATGAGCTTTCCCTACAGCAATGCCATCATAGAAGGCCTCGCCTCCTGGTACGCGAGCCAGCCGGCAAAGTAGGTTTCGGGCGAATCTGCGCTTATTGCGCGGACGAGAAGCCGTCTGCGCGCGATCGGCAATCTTGACTTAAGGCCAACCCGAAGCCGATCTTGTTTTTCTCATAACCGTCTTTTTGGTACGGATACGCTTTTCATCCGTACCAAAAAGACGGTTGGCGCGCGGAGCGCGCAATCGCAGCCGGGCGACAACGGCGAACCGCCGAGGATACTTCGAGCGACAGCGCCAAGACTTGCGCGGACGGCGTCCCGTCCGCGCGGATCGCCGGTTGCGCGCGGACGGGAAGCCGTCCGCACGCAACCGGCGATCTTGGATGAAACCCCGCGCTGTCCAGTGCGCCAACCGTAACCGCGGTTTCCGTATGGTCGCTTCTTGTCCGCGCAGAACACGCGCTCATACCTCAGCCTACCGCGATCTCGTCCAGACCGTGCCGGCGCTTCACGGCGTCCGGCGTCCCGGAGAACCACAGTTGATACATCGAAACGACCCACATGAAGGCGAAGCACAGGCCCTGAATCGCGCCTGCGCCCATGGTCACGAGGGCGAAGGGGTGATACAGCTTGACCAAGTACCAGGATATGACGTCCACCGCGAGGCACAGAAAAGGCAACGCGACAATAGCGGCTTTCAGCCAGACCGGCCGCCAAAAAGCGTGACTGAAAATAGTACCCACCAGGTAGAAGATGAACGTCAGCCCAAAGAGGTGGATGTGCGACACCCGAACCAGCGTAAAGATATCGGTTCCTGTGTCCTGCTCGGTCACCTTCTTCAGGTTGTCCAGGCCATTCAAGTTCGCCAAGTGCGGATTACTGCCGTCATGGCAGCTCGAGCAGCGTTTCTCTATGATCGGCTTGATTGCGGTTTCGTACTTGGCCTTTTCGGCGCCTTGCTGAACCCAGGAAACAAGCACACTGAGTTCGTCGGGCGGGAGCATGTTCGACATCGGGCCACGCAGCGCCGATTCCAGGCGCGAACCCTTGCCGCTGCCCGAATAGGCAATGACGAGGTCGTCATAGGACATGTTCATGGGGTTGCCATCGCGCCCGGAGTAGACATGGAACAGATAAATCGCGGCAAACATGTAGGCAAGCCCAAGCACGAGCAGCACCGCCGTGTGCATAATGCGCACGCTGGTGGGCAGCTCCGAGAAATGCAGGTAATGGCGATGCAGTGGCGTCTCACTCATGATCTATCCGTTTATTGGTTGGGCAGAACGTTCGAAATACGATCCGGGTGTGGCCAAGGTTCCAGCAGGCTTCTATTTGGATACGGGGGGCGGAGGCAGAACCAGGTAGGCGAGGCCACGCGCCTTCTGCCGCGCATAATGGGCGGCAAGGCCGTCGACCAGCGCGTCATCCAGGCCTTCGGACATCACCGCCATTTCCTTGCTCTTGCGCTCGCCCTTCTTGTACGCGTGCAGCACCCGTTCCAGATATTCCAAGCGCTGCGCGGCCAAACCGGGCGAACGCGGATCGGTGCTATTGCCATTGACACCATGGCAGCGGTCGCAGCGCACAGCCCACTCCGCAACGGTCAGGGGCTTGCCGACCTTGGGCGCCTGGGGCGTCTGGCCGGCGTAGTAGGCAGCCAAATTCCTTGCGCTGGTTTCGTCGATCGAAGTCGCGGGACCTTTCATCGTCGCGTCGTTGCGTGATCCGTCCTTGTAAGCGCGCATCGCATCGACAAAATACTGTGCGTCCTGTCCGGCGAGGCCGGGTGTAGTCGGGCTGCCGCTCACACCGCCTTCCCCGTGGCACCCAACGCAACCGGCGGCGGCGGTCTTCCCGGCGGCGGCATTGCCCGGTGCCGGCGTCTGCGCCTTGCCCGGTTTTTGCAGCGCATAGTAAAGCGCGATGTTATTGAGATCGGTCTCGCTCAGGCCCGATACCAGGGTCTTCATCATGTCATGCTTGCGCTGCCCGCCCTTGTAGGCCTTGATTGCCGCAATAAAATACTTCGGGTCCATGCCGATCAGGCTAGGCATGCCGGGGGTTTTGCTGATCCCGGCCTCGCCATGACATCCGGCGCAGCCTGCGGCGGCCGCCTTGCCGACGCTGACCGCGCTCGGTTTGGCCGGGGCGGTTTTCGCGCTGCCGCCGCTCGGGTCGGCGGGCTCCAGGCTCGCATAGTACGCGGACACTTTCATGATGGCATCGTCGTTCATGTACTTGACCGTATTGGCCATGACGTTGCTGCCGCGCCCGCCCGCCTGATAAATCTTCATCTCGAGGTGAAGGTAGACTGAGCGCTGCCCCGCGATATGGGGCACGCCCTTCTGTTTGCTGATCCCGTTGATACCGTGGCAACTGGCGCACATGGTTTCAGCCACACGCTTGCCTTCGGCCACGTCCTGGGCTGTCGCGTACAAGACCTTGAAATCCGCACTATTGGCGGCACCTAAATTGACGGTTTGGGCCACCCCCGTGGTCGCCAGCAAGCCGCCAGCAAGGCTGGCGCCGATCATCGTCAGAAAAACAATCCGCGCGCTTCGTTTCATCAACGTTCCCTCGAACGATCAACTGAATCCGCAATATCCCCCACCTGCGTGGCCATCGGCCGCCGCTTCCGCTCGTCGAAATCGGGATCGAGTCCGCCGGGATACCTAGCGTTTTTTCTGCGCTTCAACGCAGGCCGAAATTGTAACATGAAGTCAACGTATGCGCCGACTCCCGGAGCGCGATTCGCTACGGCAAATAGCTTACTTGACGACGTCGCGGCCGGCGGCGCGCACCGCCAGCATTGCCGCTTCCATGCGGCTGCGCACATGCAGTTTCTCCAGGATATTGGTGATGTAATGCTTGATAGTTTTCTCCGACAGATGGAGGCGGTCGCCGATCTCGCGGTTGGTCAACCCTTGCACCACCAGCTTTAGAATTGCCGACTCGCGCTCGGTCAATCCTTCAAGGGGATCCTGCGGCGCGGGACTGCGGGTGAGCGTGACCAGAATCCCCGCGGCAAGCGACGGCGTGACGTAGACCTCACCTTGCGCAACGGAGCGAACCACGCGCGCCAGCTCGTGCGCGGAAACGCCTTTGAGCACGTAGGCGCGGGCGCCGGCCTTGAACGAAGCCAGCAATTTGCTCTCATCCTCCATCACCGTCAGCATCATTACCTTGGTGGTGGGACAGGCGATCGTGATTTTCTCGGCGGTGACGATCCCGCCCCAGCCGGGCATCGTGATATCGAGCAGCACGACGTCAGGAACAAGGTCACATGCCATGCGCAGGGCGTCCTCGCCGCAGGAGGCCTGGCCGACGACCTCGAAATCCGGTTGCGACGCCAGGGAATGCACTACGCCCTCGCGAAACAGCGGATGATCGTCCGCGACCAGGATGCTGATGCTGTCAGCCATCGATGCGCTCCAGTTGCCACAGGGGCAGCGACACACGCACGACGGTGCCGCGACCGATGGCACTGCGGACTTCGAAACTGCCGCCCAGGAGTTCCACCCGCTCGCGCATCCAATCGAGCCCGAAATGACCGTCCGCCTTCAACGCGTTGGGATCGAAACCTTTGCCGTCATCAGCCACTTCGACGCTGACGTGGCCGGCCGAACCCGTCACCGCTACGCGCTGACCGCGGCCGCCGCCGTGGCGAAAGCCATTGGCCAGTGATTCCTGCAGCACCCGAAACAGCGTGATTCTTACCGGTAACGGGGCCGTGTCAGGGGCGTTGCTGCGCCTGAGCGGCACGGCGACGCCGGTTTTACGCTGATGGTCATCCGCGGCGCGCTGCAATGTCTCGGCCAGCGATAGCTGCTCTATTTCCGGCAGCTGCAGCCCGCGCAGGATGGCGCGCAGGTCGCTGAGCGCAGACTGGAGCGCCACGTGGATGGTGCGAAAATCCTCGCTCACGTTGCCGTTGCGTCCGAGCGAATGTTCACAGTTTCCGCAGATGTCGGCAAGCGATTCGATGCGCATCGAGGCGAGCGCCAGCCCCTGTCCCGGCCCGTCGTGCAGGTCCGTGGCGATATTGCGCAGGAACTGTTCATTCAGCGCCGTGGTACGGGCCGCAGCGCGATTCACCCGGTCGTGGAGGTGCTCGTTTTGAAGCAGGAGGGCGGTAAGTTGGTCCACCTTTTCGCCGAGCTCACGCTGCTGTGCCGCGATCGTCTGGTTTGCCTTCCTCACCAGGGTCGCCAATAACACCAGCATCGCCAGCGTCACCGCGCCGTGCACGCCCCAGCTGCGCCATTTCGCGACGCGCACGCCCTGTTCCAGGTTATCGGCTGCCTGGAAAAATCCCGCGACCGCGAGAACGGAGCGGTCGTTTTCGGCGCGCAGCGGCGCATAGGTCTCGATCAGGCGCGACCACTGCAGGCTCCTGAACTCATTGGCGATCTCGTTTTTTTCCACGATGCGCGAGCGCAGCTCGCCCGCAAACGCCGACGCCAGCGGCCGTTCCATCGGATACACCTGCCCCACCAGCGACGGATCGGCGCTGTTGTACATGATGCGCCCGTTGCGCCCCCAGATCTTGAGCGCGACGATATGCTCGCCCAGGTGGCTGCCGCTCAACATGCGGTCGAGCGCAACTCGATCGGCGCCATCGAGCCTGTCGGCGTTCGCCAGCGACTGCACATGCGGCGTCACGGCGCCATCCAGGTACATAATGGTCACAATCCCGGTGCCGTTGACGATGCCGGTTTCGATCTGTCTGCCCACCCAGGTGCCGATCAGCGCCATTCCCGCAAGCAAAACCAGAAAACCGATCAGCAGGAAGCGGTGTACAAGGCTGAGCTTGGATAGCATGTTCATGAGTGCGCGGCCCATTCTAACACCGCCGCCCGCAGCCACCATCGCCCATGGTCTCAGACCAAGGGCCCGTCCGTCTGATCGAAATAGGAACCATGGTCCGTTGCGCGGCCGTGCCCGACACTTCACTATTGACGCCATGGCTACGGTTTCGCAAAAACAAACCGAACTTCGAAGCGACAGCCGGATATTGGCTGTCGCTCTTGTTGCGATAGCGGCTAGTCTGCCCTGGACCTACGCGCCTGCGTTTGCGTCAAAAACGCGGCCGAGCGTGCACGAAACCACGCTCGAGGAGCAAGACCAGAAAACCCCCGAGCTTGCCACCGAGGAACTCAGAGCGATTCTGTCGAAAGGGAGCGCGATCGTGTTTGACGCGCGTCCGACCGAGGAATACGCGGTCGCACATATTCCGGGAAGCCTGATTCTGGATGAAAAGCAGCTCGGACGCTTTACCCAGACCTTTCCCGACCGCAGCATCGGCATCGTCGTGTATTCCAACGGTCCCTTCTGCGACCGCGCCCGGCTTCGGTCGGAAGATCTGCTGCGTCTGGGATATTCCAGGATAAGCCGCTATCAACTCGGCATGCCGGTTTGGCGCGCGCTGGGAAACATTGCGGAGACCAGCCTGCAGGGATTCCGCCAGGTCGCGCGCGACAGCAGTACGGTCATTGTGGATGCGCGCAGCCGAGCCCAATACGCTGCGGGCACGGTGCCCGGAGCGCAAGCGATCCTCGCGGGCGAAGTGAGCACAGCGGAGAAAGATCGCCGCCTTCGCTATTTGGACCACAGCACGCGCGTGATCGTTTTCGCCAATAGCTCCGGGGAAGCGCGCGCGGTAGCCGACGAATTCGCCCGAAATGCATACTCGAATACCAGCTACTTCGGCGGTACGTACGCAGAATTGAAACGGGCCAAGTTCTTTACCGAGCGGAAACCGTCCGCTTCGGATCTTGACGATTTGACGAAATGACCTGAAAGGCGAGCATGCCCAAACATATTTTTCGACTGTTGTCTTTGATCGTAGGTTTTCTCGTGGTAACGATCATCGCAATATCGTTTCTCATCCCGGATTCCTTCTACCGATTCGGTCACTACCGCGCCAACTCGGTCATCGAGATCGCCGCCCAGGAGCCGGTCCTGCAGACCGCGAATTACTGCAAGGACTGTCACACCGAACGCCACGCGCAATGGTCGGCGAGCAACCACAAGTCGGTGACCTGTGAAGTGTGCCACGGCGCCGCCTTGGGGCATCCGCAGAATGGCAAACTGCCGATTCCGAAAGACGCGGCAAAACTGTGCACGCTGTGTCACGAGGCCATGCCCGGAAGGCCCCGTACCCAGCCGCAGATCCAGGTGGCGCAGCACTCGGGCGGCCAGCAATGCACCGTCTGTCATAACCCGCATTCGCCCAAGATCGCCGCCACCCTGGTAAAAGTGGCGGGCAATGCCGCAGCCGGAAAGCAGAAGGCGGCCGACTGCGCTGCCTGTCACGGCGTGGCTGGAATCAGCCCGAACGATACCTGGCCGAATCTTGCCGGACAAAACGCGGCCTATCTGGTGCGGATACTGGCGGCCTACAAGTCCGGCGATCAAAAGGACGTGGCGATGACGCCCCTGGCGCAGGCGCTCGGCGATGCCGACATCCAGAATCTCGCGACCTATTACGCCGGCTTGAACTGCAAAGGGGCGGCGGGCGAAAAACCCGCGGGCGATGCCGCAGCAGGCAAAGTCTTGGCGAAGAACTGCGCGGCCTGTCACGGTGAGACCGGCATCGGCAGCAATCCAGCTTGGCCGAAACTAGCCGCTCAAAAGCCCGGCTATCTGGTGAACGTGCTCAAGGCATTCAAGGCCGGATTGCGCAAAGACCCGATGATGGCGGGCGTTTCCAGAGGCCTGAGCGACACCGACATCGCAAACCTCGCTGCCTACTATGCCGCGCAGAGCTGTCAGTCCACCAAGTAAGGGAAGACGAAACCATGAAGAAAGACGACTCAAAACCCGCGTTGACGGCGCGGCGTGCATTCCTCACCAAGCTCGCCGGCGCCGCGACCTGCGCCGGCGCGGCTGTGGGTGCCGCAGCCTTGGCTGCCATCCCGGCGGTCTCGGCAAAAACCGCGGCGCCGCCCGATGGGGGTTCGTTCCCCACCAAGGATTACGACTGGACCAAGCATCAATGGGGCTTCGGCGTCGATGCCACGAAGTGCATCGGCTGCCTGCGCTGCGTCGAGGCGTGCAAGACCGAAAACAAGGTTCCGCGCAATGCGCACCAGTTCCGCACCTGGGTGGAGCGCTATGTTTACCTCGAGGGCGAGAAAGCGGTGCGCATCGACAGCCAGCAGGATCCCGTGAACATCGAGGCCTCTGGTTCGCAGAAGGAGTTTCGGTTCGCCAACCGCTACAAGGATGCCAAGGTCGACAAGGCCTTTTTCGTGCCCAAGCTGTGCAATCAGTGCACCCATCCGGCCTGCGTGCAGGTGTGCCCGGTCGGCGCCACCTACAGGACCAAGGACGGCGTGGTGCTGATCGACCACGACTATTGCATCGGCTGCCGCTACTGCGTCCAGGCCTGTCCCTACGGCGCGCGCTATTTCGACGAAGAAAAGGGCGTGTCGGACAAGTGCACCTGGTGTTATCACCGCATCACCAAGGGACTGGAGCCCGCCTGCGTCGAGGCCTGTCCGGTCGGCGCGCGGATTTTCGGCGATCAAAACGACAAGCAGAGTCCGATCAGCCTGTTCATACGCAATAACCGCGTGCAAGTGCTGAGACCCGAGTCCGGCAATGCTCCGAACGTATTTTATGTAGGCATCGACAAAGAGGTGAACTAGTGGAACCGATCATTCATTTCGCCCCATACACGGGCTGGGTCTATCCGAACGAAACGGTGTTCGAATGGTCCGTGCTCATCGCCGTCTATCCCTATCTCACCGGGCTGGTTGCGGGAGCGTTCACCGTCTCGAGCCTGTACCAGGTGTTCGGATTCGAGCGGCTGAAGCCGGTGGCACACCTGGCCTTACTGACCTCGCTCAGTTTCATGATCTTCGTGCCTACGCCGCTGCTCTTGCACCTCGGCCATCCGGAACGCGCATTCAATTCCACCATCACGCCGCACCTGACCTCCGCCATGGCGATGTTCGGCTTCTTTGCGAGCTTCTACGTTGCGCTGTTGATTCTCGAAGGCTGGTTTGCCTACCGCCCCTTCATTGTGGACCAGGCGCAAACAAAGACCGGCCTGCTGGGAAAATTCTACGGCCTGCTGACGCTCGGCTCCCATGATGTGTCCGAGCCGGTGATGCGTTACGACAGGAAGTGGATTTTCGCGCTGGCCGTCATCGGCATTCCCGCGGCGCACGGCCTGCACGGCTACGTCGGGTTCATGTACGGTTCGCTCAAGTCGCGCGAATGGTGGTCTTCCGATCTCATGCCGGTGATATTCCTGTTCTCGGCCATCATCTCCGGCGTTGCATTGCTGGTCGTACTTTATGTCGCGTCGTGCAAACTGCGCAAGATAGCGGTGGATGCGGCATGCGTGAAAGGCCTTGCGTATACCGTTTGGGCCTTCATCATGATCGCCATCGTCCTGGAGGCGCTGGAATTCGCCAACCTGGTCTACAAGGGCCGGGAGGGCATAGAAACGATCATCGAGTACGTGACCGGCCCGCTCCTGATTCCCTACTTCCTCCTGCAATTTGCGATTGGCATGATCGTGCCGCTCCTGTGGCTCTCCTACATGATCTGGCGCGGCACTACCGGCAAGCCGTTGATAGTCGGCGTGACGCTGTGCGCCTGTCTGGTGTTGTTCTCGGTGTTCATGATGCGCTGGAACGTCGTCATCGGGGGGCAGGAAATCTCCAAAACCGGCAAAGGGCTGCTCAGCTATCACATGCCTTTTTTCGGCAAGGAAGGCGCGCTTATGGCGATCGTGCTGACCTTGGCGCCGCTCGGCCTGTTGTATGTATTGACCCGGCTGTTTCCGCCTTGGGCGGACGCAGCGACGCACGCGCACTCTTGAAACATATTGAATTTGTGGCACCAGGGGGTGCCCGCTGCATCAAACCATTTTCCGTCGGCGGGCTTGTTCGATTGATTCGAAATGCAATATCAACGTGAAAGGAAGACAACATGAAACGAGCGATGATCTTGGCTGGAGCAGTTGCGGCACTGATGCTCAGCGGACAGCTTGCGGCCGCGGACGGCAAGGCGGTCTATGACAAGTCATGCAAGGGCTGCCATTCGGCGATGAAACCGAAGACGGGGGATAAGGCCGCTTGGGCACCGCTGATCAAGCAGGGCGCCGACGCGCTGACGGCTTCCGTCGTCAAAGGCAAGACGCCCATGCCGCCCAAGGGCGGTGCCGCCACCGAAGCCGACGTCAAGGCTGCGGTCGAGTACATCATCAGCCAGTCGAAATAGGGCGGCGACCCCGGTCTGCTGCTTCGATCCCCGGCCTTCTGCGGCCGGGGACCAGCGGCTCGCTTCAAGGCGAGCCAAATCTCATTTTTCGCCGCAATTGCTTTGCTACCTGCCTTGGAGCGAGCGGCAATTGCAGTAGTAGTAGTGTTTGCCAATAAATCAAACGATTGACGGAAGGTCGGAACAACTTTGCCATCCTCCCAAGTGCAGTTCGATAGTACGAAGTTTAGCCGGATGTTCTCGCGATCCGTTCGCACCGGGCGAACGGCAACAAAAAAGGCAGAGCCTGCACCCTGCCTTTCCGGGGGAAAACCAGAGATTAGATTACTTTCAGCCTATGAATACGCTACTTCGCTGCGTTTATCATGTATTCGACCGCAGCCGCCACATCTGCTTCATTCGCAGCCCCGCCTCGTGGCGGCATGGGCGCTTTGCCTTTGATAACGGAGGCGATCAGGTCTTTGGGCCCTCTTGCTATAAGAGGTGCCCACGCCTTCTTATCACCGAGCTTCGGCGCGTTGGGGAGAGCCTTATGGCAAACGGCGCATGACTTGTCGTACACGGCCTTGCCATCCGCGGCCGCAACTTGACCAATACTGCACAAAGTCGCCAACGTAGTAATACCAATTATTACGAGTTTCATTACGCTTCTCCATTCGTGTTAAAAAAGTTTATCTTGCATATCAACGTAAGAGCGGGAAAACGGTTGACATTTGCTGAGCCGCGGCCAAGCGATGGGTGTCCCGCAAGATCAACTCTAAGCCTGGGGAGTTTCTGACGTGGCGCCACCCGACTGGTTTGAAACTGACTTGGCGCCGTGTGGTTGCGCCAATTGCATTGCCATCGAAGTCATGCCGGCCATTGCGCCCAGGCCCATCGTTTCCACGGCGCTTGAAGGGACAATAACGATGGTGGAATTCTGCCGCATTCCTTCCAACAGGATA
>Ga0080064_1003784_pt1 | contig 20909 bp, 17 predicted proteins | sample Subgrocontami54m_FD_69260 | JGI IMG/M metagenome (GOLD analysis project Ga0080064, IMG submission 69260) | Subsurface groundwater microbial communities from S. Glens Falls, New York, USA - GMW46 contaminated, 5.4 m (SPADES assembly) (version 2) ...
AACGTTCGTCGGATAAGTATCGTTGGTCACCGTCACCATGTTCGTCTTCCAGGCCATGTGCGCGAAAGTGACGACGCAGATGCAGGCCATCGCGACGAAGGTGGAATGGGTGCGCGCCACGACGATACTGATCGGCATCATCAGGGCAAACGGCAGCATCACCGCCATACGAGCCCGCAGAACAGGCCAATTTCGCTTGATGAGCCAGCCTGACCAGAGGCCGCCGAAGAGCGATCCGAGGTCCGCGGTCAGGTAAGGGAGCCAGGCCAGCATTCCGACCTCGGCGAGGGTGAAGCCACGCTGATCGACCAGATACTTTGGCAGCCAGAAGAGATAGAACCACCAGACAGGGTCTGAGAAAAAGCGCGAGAGCAGCAGCCCCCAGGTCTGGCGGTATCGCAGCAGATCAGCCCAGGCGATGCGCGGGGCAGTCTCCGTGCCGGCGACGGCTGGATCCTCCAGGATCAAGGCCCGCTCCTGGGCACTGATCCGTGGATGGTCCCGCGGCAGGTGATAGAGCAGTCTCCAAACAGCAACCCAAACAAAGCCGATCAGTCCTGTGGCAACGAAGGCCATGCGCCAGTTGTAGCGCAAGGTGATCCAGGCGACCATCGGCACCGCGACCACCGCGCCCACCGATGCGCCCGCCTGCACCAGTCCATTCACAAAGGCGCGCTCGCGGGCCGGGTACCATTCCGAGATGGCGCGCGTGGCGGCCATGAAGTTGCCTGGCTCCCCAATGCCAAGCAGAAGCCGGCAGAGGCCCAACTGGAAACCTGTGCGCACGAACGCATGCAGGACGCCGCTGACAGACCACCATCCCACGAACAGGCTGAGCGAGGTTCGCGTGCCCCAACGGTCCACCAGAATGCCGGAGATCAGGTAAAAAATGGTGTAGGCGATCAGGAATGCATTGAGGATGTTGGCATAGCCAGCCGCATTCAGCCCGAGTTCCCTGGTGAGCACCGGCGCAACGATGGATAGCGTCTGCCGGTCTATGTAGTTGATGACCGTCGAGGTAAACAGCAGCGCGGCAATGTACCAGCGCAGATGCCGGATCATGCCCGTGAGGCGGCCGGTTCGGTTTCCGCAGTGTGCACCCAGGCACGGAGGAACTCCAGTTCGGCCAGTGATCGCGCATCGAGGGAAGCTGTGGGGTGCCGCACTCGCACGCTGGCTATGATGCCTTTCGAAACGAGGTTGTGCTTCATCGCGGAGACGCCCATTCCGGGCTGCAATTCAAACCGGAGCAAGGGAAGTATGCGTGTGAAGATGCTCCAGGCCGCCGTTCGGTCTTTGGATCGCAGATGGTCCCAGATGGAAACCAGATCCGCGATGAGGTCACTGCCGGGCATGGTCCCCTGCGCGCCGCGATCCATCTCCTCAATCATGAATTGCGCATTCAATCCGCCGAATACCACCATGCCTGGACCCGCTGCTTCCACCACCGCGGAGACTTTCGGCGCTGTGGGCGGCGCCTCCACCTTGACGTATTTCACCTGCTCAATCTCACGCGCCATACGGGCCAGCAAAGCGGGCGGCATGGCAACCTGCGTCAACAGCGGAGCGTCCTGCACCATGATGGGGATGCCCGCGCCGCGGCTGATCGCATCGAAGTAGTGCATCAATCCATCGCCATCGGTTTTAAGAAAATAAGGGGGCAGTATCATCAGAGCGTCTGCGCCCAGGTCCGCCGCCTCTTTGCTCAGCGCGACAGCGGTGTCGGTTCCGGTGTGCCCTGCGCTGACCACCAGGGGAATTTTCGGCGCCTCCCCGCGAATGAGCCGCAGCAGGCTGACGCGTTCCTCGGAGGAGAGTGTGTAGCCTTCACTGGCATTGCCAAACAAACCCAAACCGTGCGCGCCCTGGGCTATAAGATGATGCAGCAGCTTGACTTGACTGTCCAGATCGAGTGAGCCGTCGGGGTGAAAGGTGGTGGCGAGGATGGGAACGATGCCACGGAGATGAGAGTTCATAGCCTGGGCTGATTTTACCGTGAGAAGGGAGCGGTGTCAATTGGTATTATATTTTATTTTCATTTTGAGCCTCACCCGGCCCCGCTTCCTGTGTTAGCCTGGAGGTTCGTGCCCCCAGCTTTTAACGACTGGACCCCGCAGTCCTGGCAGTCCAAAGTCGCCCTTCAACAACCTAATTATCCTTCGCGCGAGGACTTGGCCGCGGCGGTGGAGGAGTTGTCGCAGTTACCTCCGCTGGTCACCAGTTGGGAAATTTCGGCACTGCGGCAACAACTGGGTGAGGCTGCTCTAGGCAAACGCTTTCTGCTGCAGGGAGGAGATTGCGCGGAGCGGTTTGAAGATTGCAATCCCACCACCATCACCAACAAGCTGAAGATTCTTCTGCAAATGAGCCTGGTGCTGACGCAGGGCTGCAAGAAGCCAGTGATTCGAGTGGGCCGTTTCGCTGGCCAATATGCCAAGCCGCGTTCGGATGACACCGAGACTCGCAACGGAGTCACGCTGCCCAGCTACCGCGGCGACAATATCAACAGCCCGGCGTTTACGGTCGAGGCTCGCGTGCCGGATCCGAAGCGAATGTTGCGCGCCTATGAGCGGGCGGCGCTGATGCTCAACTTCATACGGTCGCTCGTGCGGGGCGGGTTTGCGGATCTGCATCACCCGGAGTATTGGGATCTAGACTTTGTGCAGCACTCCCCGCTGGCGGCCGAATACCAGCACATGGTGGCCGGCATCGCCGAGTCGCTCCGGTTCATGGAGAACGTGCTTGGCGTGCATCCGGGCTCGATTGAATGGGTGGACTTCTATGCCAGTCACGAGGCGCTGCATTTGTACTCGGAACAGGCGCAGACGCACCGTGTCCCGCACCGGGCCGGTTACTACAATCTGTCGACACACTACCCCTGGATTGGCATGCGCACGGCGGACCCGGATGGCGCGCACGTGGAATATTTCCGCGGCATCGTAAATCCGATCGGCGTCAAGGTAGGGCAGCAAATGCAGCCCGGGCAACTGGCGCGGCTGCTCGATATCCTCCACGCGGACGGCGAACCCGGCCGGCTCACCTTGATACACCGGTGCGGCAGCGAGAAGATCGCGGACTGGCTGCCGCGATGGATAGATGTTGTGCGCAAGTCCGGCAAGACGGTGCTCTGGTGTTGTGATCCGATGCACGGCAACACGCGCACGACGAGCGCCGGGATCAAGACGCGCGACTTTGCCGACATTCTCTCGGAGCTGGAACAGGCCTTCGACATACACGCTGCCGAAGGCACCTGCCTGGGCGGCGTTCATTTCGAGTTGACCGGCGACAACGTGACCGAGTGCACGGGCGGGGCGCGCGGGCTCAACGAGACGGATTTGCCGCGCGCCTACGAGTCGGAAGTGGACCCGCGGCTGAATTGCGAACAGGCGCTGGAGATGGCCTTGCTGATTGCGCGCAAGATGCGCAAGGTCAACGGGGATTCGGCGGCTGGGCCGTTAAAATAGAGTCCTGGCTGTGCAAAACTTGGGTTGATGAAGCGCGAGCACGTTTCTGATACTCATCTGCTGCCGGTTCTCGTGGCTGGGTTCACGCTGCTGTTTCTGCTCCTGGTGGCGTCCGGGTTCATCGCATTCCAGTCGATGCGATTTATAGAGTCGGACGCCGCGCGGCTGGTCTCCGAACAACAGGCCACGGTGCGCCTGATTTCCGAGATGCAGAGCGAAGAGGGGAACCTGAGCATCGTGTTCTACTCCCTGGCGGCTGGCCGCCAGCGGACCGACAGCGACGAGCTGCTACAAAGACTGGACGCACTGGAGACCGCCATTCGCCGAACTACGGACGCCGGCATGGCCTCTCCCGATTCAATTCTGTGGAACAAGGTCCGCCAGACCGCCGATGCCTTTATTGCGGAAGGACGTGATGCATTGCGCTCCCATCGTCCCTCCACCGAGGAGTTCTTCCAGCGTCACCAGAATCTCCTGGCTGCGCTGGCGGACCTGACCAGTTCCAATTTCATCGCGGGTAACGAAGCCCAAAAGACAGAACGCGAGCGCGCCTCCCGGCGTATCCGGGATTCGCTCATTCTGCTCGGGATTGCACTGGGGATCGGAATCGTGGGAGCCTTCTTTACCGTGAAAAGGGTGAATGGAGCCGTAACCGATCTGCGCTGGCAGGCCACCGAACTCAAGCACCTTTCCTCGCGCGTGATGTCGGATCAGGAAGAGACGGCGCGGCGGCTGGGCACCGAGATGCACGATCACCTGGGCCAGATGTTGAGCGCCATCGAAGCGAACCTCGTCGCTATGCAGCACGCCGCCAATTTTCACCCCGGCCGTCTGGAAGACTGTCTCGGTCTGCTCAAGGACGCGGTGGGGAGCATGCGGGAGGTTTCGCAACTTCTACGCCCCAGTATTCTCGACGATTTCGGCCTAGGCGCGAGCCTCCGCTGGCAGGCGGGCCTATTTTCGGAACGCACCGGCATTCCTGTTCACTTCGAATCGTCCTTTGACGGGCGGGTAGGCGGCGAACAGGAGACGCAGCTTTTTCGCATCGCCCAGGAAGCGCTGACCAACATTTCCCGGCACTCCAAGGCCACCCAGGTCCAACTGCAACTTGCCGCCGAGCCTGGGGTGCTGCGGCTGTCCGTCTCCGACAACGGGCAGGGAATGCCGCGGAAACCCGGACATACCGGGCTGGGGCTGGTGGGAATGCGGGCCCGCGCGCGCACAGCCGGCGGATCCCTGCGCGTCAGTTCGCGGCCCGGCCAGGGTGTGACCATCGTAGTTGAGATTCCGTGCGAGAAGACCGAGTATGTTAACCAAGCTTAGGATCCTGCTAGCCGACGACCATGCCGTAGTGCGGCAAGGCTTCCGGCTCATCCTGAACCAACAGCCGGACATGGAGGTGGTGGGCGAGGCCGGCAACGGCGAGGAGGCGGTGAAGCTGGCGCTGCAGCTCAAACCCAGTCTCATCATCATGGACATTGGCATGCCGAAGGTGAACGGCGTGGAGGCGACCCGGCGCATCATCGAAGGCTGTCCGGAGTCGCTGATCCTGATCCTGAGCATGCACAAAGACGCGGTCTACGTCCGGGAAACGCTCCGGGCCGGCGCCAAGGGGTATCTGCTGAAGGAGTCCATCGACCAGGATCTGCTCCGCGCGATCCGTTCGGTGGCGGAGGGCGATGGCTTTTTGAGTCCCGAGGTTTCGGGCACCTTGCTCGAGGAATACCAGCAGATCAAAGATCCGTTCGACACCCTCACCGCTCGGGAGCGGGAGGTGCTGCAGATGCTTGCCGAAGGCAAGGTGGCCAAGGAGATTGCCACGGAGCTGGACATCAGCGTATATACGGTGGACGCCCACCGCGGCCGCATCATGAAGAAACTCGGATTACACAGTTCCACCGAGATCGTCCGCTATGCGATGCGGAAGGGACTGATCGAATGAGCCTTACTTGCCGAAGGCAAGATTGGAGAAAATGGCCAACTGGAAGGTATGGTTGATTTCGCGAATCGGGCTGTTTCGTCGCACGATCAGTTGATTCAAGTATCCAATTTCAATCTTTCCCGTCTTGCCAAGAGTGTGCCCGAGCGCAGCGTAGGCGCGGTTTTGATCAAAAGCGCTGGCCCCATGCTTGGGGACAAAATTGAAGAAGATCTCATCATAGAAAGCCCCGTACCAGTTCTTCCGTTCCCCTGTCTTTCCCAACGGCACTTCGGCTTTGAAGAAGTAGCGGAACCGGTTCTGATAGCGCCAAGAATCCAGCCTCGATCCACCACTCCCGGCAGCCACTACTTGGCCGAGGAACCTCTGCTCCAGCCGGAACCTGTGTTGCAGGCGAATGTCTCTGGTCTTCTGTTTTACCAGTAGCTGCTGATAGAAGCGATGCTCGGGGAAGCCGAATTTGGCAGGATACTGTCCGTAGGGGTAGGCCTTCACGTAGCCGTAGCCTTGCGTAAACATTACCCGTTCGTTGATCTGGTAGTTGACGCCGGTCCGCAGCAACAGTTGTTGCGGCTGCGTGACGACCTGGTTGCGGCGCCATTGCCCCTCCAGATGCAAGCCCCACTTGCCGCGGACCTGGTGGTCGCCGAAGTACATGTACCAGCCGTTGGCGTTGGTATCCCAGATTTTTGGTGTTGCGTTCTGTCCAGCGGCGCTCCCTGTTGCCAGCCAAACAGCAGCAACCAGAAAAAGCGCCGTTTTCATTGCACGAACGATCTACACGCTCAAGACCGGACAAGGAGAGGCGCGAACAATGGCGTAAGCATGCGCGCGGAGCCGGCCAAACGGTCCTTCAGCGGTAGCTCCACGGCCAATCACGACGAGACCGGCCTTCAGCCGCGAGGCCGTTTCCCCGAGAGCATTGTGCGGGTCGCCGGTTACGACCAGAATCTCCGCCTTTGCATTGGCGGCTTCCAGGAGCCCGGCGATACGTGTCCGAATCCGGTTTTCAAGCGTTAGCCGCCAATTGGGGTTGCTCAGATCCCCCACAATTCCTTCGATGTCGGGAATTGCGTGGACAACCGTGAGCGGCGCCCCGAGCTTCCGGGCCACTTCAGCCGCCCATTCCAGAACCCTTTCACTCCCAGGTCCCAGATCAATCCCGCATACGATGTAGCCCGGCGGAAATATTTCAGCGCCGTAGGCTTCGAAATTCACCCCGGTCAATACCGGAACTTCCGCCCCGTGCAGCACTTTCAAGGCAACCGAGCCGAGCAGAAATCTGCGGACCGGATCAAAGCCATGAGTTGGCATTACGATCAGATCCACCTCCTCGGAGGCGGAATGCTGGAGAATCTCAACGGTGGGATCGCCGGTGGCAACGAAGCGCTTGACCGGGACGCCGGCATCCCCGGTCACAAATTGAAGCAGCGCCTCGTGAGCCTGCCGCGACCTTCCCGTGGTGAGTTCATCTATGCGATCCTCGGTTACGGTGATCGGCAAGTATGAAAATTGCGGCACCGCCAGCACGTGGAGCAGGATCAGTTCACCTTTCACCTTGCGGGCAAGGGCCTGGGCGTAGCGGGCAGCGGCGGCGCTGGGCTCCGAGAAGTCGACGGGTACAAGAATTCTAGTCACTGATGGCATAGGTTCACTTGGCGCTAAGTTGCGGCGTTTTCTCGGCAGCCATGGGCTGCAGGCTGTTCTTCTGCCGGAATTTCTCCATCAGATCACCCCACTCCATTTTCACCGTGCCTCCTTTTTTTGCATGCTGTTGTTCCCAATTGGCGATGACTTCCAGGCAGGCATGATCGATGTAATCGAGGTCGTGAAAATGGATTGTGGCTGCGGCGCCGCTCGGAACCTGACCCAGCGCATCGGTCAGTTTCGGCAAGCGGACAAAGGTGGCCGAGCCATACAGATGGACATCCACCTGACCGAGGTTCCTTTTCTCGATCCGAACGCCCATATGCGAGAACGCGTAGACGAGCTTGAAGATCGACAGTCCCAGACCCACAAGGATGCCCGTCAGCAGATTCGTCACCACGATCATGACCACGGTCACCACATACACCGCCAGCGGTAGTTGGCCATACCGGAGCAGGCGCCGGATGTTCACCGGGTTGACCAGCTTAAAGCCGGTGTAGACCAGCAAAGCCGCGAGGCTGCTGGTGGGGATCATCTTCAAGACAAACGGGGCGGCGGCCACGAAGACCAACAGCCAGGCGCCGTGGAGGATGGCCGACAGCCGGGTCTTGGCGCCGGAGGCAACGTTGGCGGAACTGCGAACGATAACGCCGGTCATCGGCAGGCCTCCCACCACCCCGCACAGCAGATTGCCCACACCTTGCGCCATCATTTCGCGATCGTAGTCCGTGCGCGGTCCATCGTGCATATGATCCACAGCCGTGGCGCATAGTAGCGATTCCGCGCTGGCCACGAAGGCGAGGGTGAAGGCCGCCAGAATCAGGTCGCTGGTCAGAAGGGCAGCCAGCTTGTCCGGTGTTGACCATTGGATAGCTTCCATCAGGTTGTCCGGAACAGAAATGTATTTGACCGGCAGCTGATAGAGTCCGGCCACAGTGGTGGCAACGCCGACGGCGACCACCGCTCCCGGGATCATTTTCAGTTGCGCCGGCACAAACTTGTTCCAAGCCAGCAGAACTAGAATCGTCAAGATCCCAAGAAAGGCAGCCAGGTGGTGCACGCTTCCGTCCATAGGGAAAATTCCCTTATAGACGGCTTCCGGAATCGAAATCAGATTCATCAGCCCGCTGCCTTTAGGCGTGTCATCCACCATCACGTGGAACTGGCTTCCGAAGATCAGGACACCGATCCCGGCCAGCATCCCGTAGATGACCGACGGGGAAATGGCGCGGAACAATTGACCGGCGCGGAGCAGGCCGGCTACCAGTTGGATGACGCCGGCCAAGAGCACGAGCGGACCCATCATCTCGATCCCGTATTTCTGGATCAGCTCATAAACGATAACCGCCAAGCCGGCGGCAGGCCCGCTCACCTGCAGCGGGCTTCCAGCGATGAATCCCCCCACCAGGCCGCCGATGATCCCGGTGGTCAAGCCCATCATGGGCGAGGCCCCGGAAGCGATCGCGATGCCCAGGCAGAGCGGAAGCGCCACCAGAAAGACGACGATTGAGGCGAGAAAGTCCTTTGCGAAATCCTGACTATTGAACCTCATTACCTCCTCGATCCAACCTCTGTCCGAGCCTGCAAGGGAACAAAAAGCCCCTGCCCGCGGTCATGCGACTTCACTTGTCCCGATCCGATGTCGTACACCCATCCGTGCAGCTTCAAGCGCCCAGTGGCCATGCGGGCTGATACCGAAGGATGAGTGCGCAGGTTATCCAGTTGCGCCAGCACGTTCTGCTCGATCATGGCGTTGACCAGATCCGCGCCGGTGAGGTGCGAATGGTTTTCCTGCACTACGAATCGCGCGCTTTCTCCGTAACGCAACCACGCGGCCACCGCCGGCATTCCAGCCACGCTCTGCGGATTCAGCAGCGCTCTCATCGCGCCGCAGTCCGAGTGGCCGCAGAGAATAATGTCCTTCACCTGCAAGGCAAGTACGGCGTACTCGATGGTGGCGGAAACACCGCCGACTACCTCTCCATAGGCGGGCACAATGTTGCCGGCGTTCCGGCAAATGAAGATGTCGCCTGGCTTGGTTTGCGTGAGCATGCTCGGGTCAATGCGAGAGTCACTACAGGTGATAAACAAAGTTTCGGGACTTTGACCTGAAGCCAAAGTTTCAAATAAGTCCCGGTTCTGCGGGAAGACTTCGTTCTGAAATTTAGCGATGCCGGATATGACTTTTTTCATCTGTAGTTTCCTTTGCTAACTGAATCTCCTTGCGGTTCGTGAAGTCACACGGGCAATGAACTGTGTGATCCCTCTCTTACACTGTGACGTGGCCGGGCGTGCGCGGTCAACGAAAAACCGCCCGATGTACAGAACAAGGCTAAAGAGTGGGACGGAACACTGTTAGCCGTTGATGCTGCCACGGAGGTTTCCGCGCTTGCATTGGCGCTCCGGACAGGTCTCGTCAACCAATCAAGAAATCCGGATATTTCCGGGGAACCACACCAGCGCCTCTAGCTGATGACCGTTTTTCGTACTGCGTAGAGCACGATCTCAGCCGTGTTGTGCAGATCCAGCCTTTGCATGAGATGCAACCGGTGCGTCTCCACGGTGTAGGGGCTGATGTAGAGAAGGGCGGCGGCCTCCTTGTTCGATTTCCCTTCGGCCAGCAACTGCAGAATCTCCTTTTCCCGCGTGGTCAGCACGTCGTAGGACTCCTGAAGCCCCTTGCTCTGTAGTTGGCGGATATGATCTTCGGCCAAGGTTTGCACAATCGATGGGCTGAAGAATGACTTCCCCGCACGGACAGCACGGACTGCCCGGACCAGGTCGGTCTCGGCGGAATCTTTCAACAGGTAGCCACTGACCCCAACGGTCAAGGCGCGCGTCAGGAGCTCCTCGTCCGGATACATGCTCGAGATGATGATTCTGGTTGCCGGGCTCCGGCGGAGTATCTGTTCGGCCGCGTTGATCCCGTTCAGTTGGGGCATGGCGATGTCCATGACGATGATCTCAGGAGCAAGCTCCGCGGCCCGGGCGGACCGCCTCACGGCCGTCGCTGGCTTCGCCGGCGACCTCCAAGTCTTCCTGCCGCTCCAGCAGGAAACGCAGGCCTTTCCTCACAATGCCATGGTCGTCGGCAACCAGAATCCTGGTCTTGGTCACACCGCCACTCCTGTGGAGGCGGGGATCTCGCAGCGCAAGAGCGTGCCCTTCAAAGGCTGCGAGAAGATCTCCAATCTTCCGCTCAACTCCCTCACCCTCTCTTCGGCGCCGAGTAATCCCAGGCCGCGCGCGCGGGCAGCGGAAACATCGAAACCGGCGCCGTCGTCCTCCACCGTCAACGTGATCGTGCTGACGCCGCCGTGGATGGTAATCCGGATTTGTTTGGCTCTGGCGTGCCGCGCGCAGTTGGTCAGGGCTTCCTGCACCACCTTGTACACGCAGGTACGACGGGGTTCCGCCAGACTGTCGAGACTTCCGTCAATGCTGATTTCCACCGGCGCCCCGGTGCGGTGAGTGAATTGCCGCGCCTGCCACCTCAGAGCCGGGCCTAATCCAAGTTCGTCCAGCACGGAAGGCCGCAGCACCATGGATAAATCACGAACCATTCGCAACGTTTCCTCGGCCAGTTTCCGTGCCTCGCCCATGTGGCGCTCAAAACCACCCCCTTGGCCGGTTCGGAATTCCTACAGGTTGCCGAGTTCCAGGCGTAGAGCAGTCAGCATTTGCCCGACCTGGTCGTGCAGCTCCCGGGAAATGCTCCTGCGTTCGTCCTCCTGAGCCCGGGACAGCCGGAGCGACAACCGCCTCAGATCCCTGGCGTCTCCTTCTATCTGCCGGAGGTGCCGCGCGGCGCCGGCTTCGAGTGAGCGCGTTCTGATCACACTGATCAGAGCCACCACGGCGCCCAGGATGAGAGTCACGGCGGAACCAAGCTGTGGCAGGAGGAACTTGAGGCGGCCAGGCGGTTGCTCAAGAGCGGGACTCTTAGCCTCGAAGGATCGGATGAAGAGATGCAGGGGGCGTTAAACATCCGGCCCCATGTTACTTTGAGAAATCTCCTGAAGAGTCCATGCAGAGCCCTCAGATTCGGACAGGAGTACACTATCCATTACGTAAGGGAATTCATGATCAACCGAAGACAGTTCATCAGCGCCGCCGCGTCGACGGCTTCGCTTTTGGCGCAGCAGCAGCCTGAATGGGGCGGCCCCGTACTCGACATTCATCTCCATCTGCGGCCCGACGGCGAATCGAACGTCGCCCATATGAATGGCAGTGGCGTTACCAAGGCTATCCTGCTCACACGCGTGCAGTCGGTCGACCGGTCGAAGGCGCTGGCTGAAAAGTATCCGGGCCGGTTCGTGTGGTTCGTCAGCTCCGACTTGGCGAACCCCGAATCCGCCGCCCTGCTGACGAAAGCCGTGAAGGACGGCGCTCTCGGATTGGGCGAGATCAAGAATCAGGTTAAATGCGATGGACCGGAGATGAAGCGCATGTACGCGCTGGCCGCGGACTTGAACGTACCGATTCTGATCCACTTCGGGGACGTACCGCAGGCTTCCGGCAACGCTGTCTTCAACGGCGGTTTCAAGGGCTTCGACGCGATGCTGAAAGCGTTTCCCAGGACGAAGTTCATTGCCCATGCGGACACCTTCTGGGCCAACGTCAGCGCAGACTACGCCTACGATACCGCGTACCCAAGTGGTCCCATCAAGCCCGGCGGAATCAGCGACAAGTGGCTCTCGGACTATCCGCACCTCTGGGCGGACATGTCGGCGAACTCCTGCAATAATTTCCTGAACCGCGACCCCGGCTTCACCACGGGATTCCTCGCCCGGCATCAGAACAAACTCCTGTTCGGTTGTGACTGCTCATGCGCGGACGGGCGTGGAGGCGGTACCACGAACCCCTCGCCGCGTCTCCACGGCAAGTGCATTGCGCGCGAGACGCTGGCGGCAGCCCAGCGGATGTCCAAACCGGAGATTTTCCGCAAGATTCGATGGGAGAACGGCGCGAAGCTGCTGGGTCTCACGGGGCAGGCTTAGGTGGCCAATTGCGATCGCCCATAGTCAGCAACCAAAAGTATAAATCTTGACAAAATATCACATTAGATATAATCTAAATTCTTGATGGACGCCGAGGCGATCAAACGCTCCTTGGAAGGCAGCGGGTTGCGGTGCACTCCGCAGCGCTACGCCGTGATGTCATTCTTGATGGAACACAACAGGCATTCCACAGCTACGGAAATCTTCGAAGCCGTGAATCGCGCGGATCCACGCTCTTCAAGGGCTACGACTTATAACAATCTGCGGGACCTGGTGCAGGCGGGTTTGGTGCGTGAGGTGGCCGTCGAAGGCCGCGGCGCGCGATTCGAGGCCCAAGGCATGCGGCATCATCACTTCATTTGCGACCGCTGCGGCACTGTTGAGGACATGGAGTGGTACAGCGTGCCCGGACCTGCCTTGGGCTCCCTCGGCAAGCGGATTGTTCGCGAGTGTGAACTCATTTTCCGGGGGCTCTGTACGAAGTGCGCTCCGCGGCGCGCTTCCGGGAAAGCCAGGAAGGTTTCATAATTCGTCACAGTTTTCGACTCATGCGAAGGAACACAAACATATGGACAACAAACTCACCACCGAAGCGGGAGCGCCCGATCATCAGCAAAACTTGTCAACCGAAAGCAAGTGCCCGGTAGCGGGCGGCGCCCGCAAACACACGGCCGCCGGGACCCAGGGGAATGCCGCCTGGTGGCCGGATCAACTGAACCTGAAGGTACTGCACCAGCACTCCTCCCTGCCCGATCCCATGGACAAGGAGTTCAATTATGCGGAGGAATTCAAGAGCCTCGATCTCAATGCTGTGATCAAGGACCTCCACGCCTTGATGACGGCCTCGCAGGACTGGTGGCCCGCGGACTACGGCCACTATGGGCCGCTCTTCATCCGCATGGCGTGGCATAGTGCAGGCACCTACCGTATCGCCGATGGCCGAGGCGGCGCGGGTTCCGGATCACAGCGATTCGCACCCCTCAACAGCTGGCCGGACAACGTGAGCCTCGACAAGGCACGCCGGCTGCTCTGGCCGATCAAACAAAAGTACGGCCGGAAAATATCCTGGGCCGACTTGATGATCCTCGCCGGCAACGTCGCTCTCGATTCGATGGGACTCAAGACCTTCGGCTTCGGCGGTGGGCGCGAGGACGTCTGGGAGCCGGAAGAAGACATTTACTGGGGGCCTGAGAGTAAGTGGCTGGGAGACGAGCGCTACAGCGGCGACCGTGAGCTCGCCAATCCTTTCGGCGCCGTTCAGATGGGCCTGATCTACGTGAATCCTCAAGGTCCCAACGGCAAACCGGATCCGCTCGCGGCGGCCAGGGACATCCGGGAAACCTTCGCCCGCATGGCGATGAATGATGAGGAGACGGTGGCGCTCATCGCCGGTGGACACACGTTCGGCAAAGCCCATGGCGCTGCCGATGCGGACAAGTATGTCGGTCCCGAACCCGAGGGCGCCGAAATCGAAGAGCAAGGCTTCGGCTGGAAGAACACCTTTGGCAGCGGCAAAGGCGCCGATGCGATCACGAGCGGGTTGGAGGGCGCATGGACCACCAACCCGGTGAAGTGGGACAACAACTACTTCGACAACCTGTTCGGTCATGAATGGGAACTCACCAAGAGTCCCGCCGGCGCTCATCAATGGACGCCTAAGAATGGCGCAGCGGCGGGAACCGTACCCGATGCCCACGATCCGTCGAAAAAGCACGCCCCGATGATGTTCACGACGGACCTCTCACTGAAGATGGACCCGAGCTACGCGAAAATTTCGAAGCGCTTCCACGAGAACCCGGAGGCGCTCGCGGACGCGTTCGCCAAGGCCTGGTACAAGCTGACGCACCGCGACATGGGGCCTGTTTCGCGGTACCTTGGCCCGCTCGTTCCCGCACAGCCGCTGCTGTGGCAGGACCCCATTCCCGCTGTGGATCATGAACTGATCGGCGAGCCGGACATTGCTGCCCTGAAGGCCAAGATCCTCGCATCGGGACTTTCCATCTCACAACTGGTCACAACGGCCTGGGCGTCGGCTGCAACATTCCGCGGCAGCGACAAGCGCGGCGGCGCCAACGGGGCGCGCATTCGCCTCGCGCCGCAAAAGGATTGGGAGGTCAACCGGCCAGCCGAGTTGGCGAAGGTCCTGCAGAAGGTGGAAGCGATCCAGAAGGATTTCAACGGCGCGCAGTCCGGCGGGAAGAAGGTCTCGCTTGCTGACCTGATCGTTTTGGGCGGCTGCGCAGCCGTCGAGGCAGCTGCGAAGAAGGCCGGCCACGACGTGAAGGTTCCCTTCTCACCGGGACGCATGGACGCGTCGCAAGAGCAGACCGATGTGCACTCATTCGCCGTACTGGAGCCGGCCGCAGACGGGTTCCGCAACTATCTCCGGAAGGGGCAAGAGGGATCGGCGGCTGAGCTGCTGGTGGATCGGGCGCAGTTGTTGACGCTGACCGCTCCCGAGATGACGGTTCTGGTTGGCGGCATGCGCGCCTTGAATGCTAACTTCGGACAGTCCAAACACGGTGTTTTCACCAAGCGGCCCGAGACGTTGACGAATGATTTCTTCGTCAATCTGCTCGACATGAATACGAAGTGGCAGAAGCCGGCCACATCGGAAGGCGTGTTGGAGGGGCGCGATCGGGCGACAGGCGAACTCAAGTGGACGGGCACCGTCGTTGATCTCGTCTTCGGTTCCAACTCACAGCTCCGGGCAATCGCGGAAGTCTATGCATGTGACGACTCGAAGCAGGTGTTTGTGAAGGACTTTGTTGCTGCGTGGAACAAGGTGATGAACCTTGATCGCTACGACCTTGCGTGAGCTCAGAGAAAAGAGAGCTGTCAACCTGGGACTTCCCCCGTTCCTGTTGTTGAGCAGACTACCGAACGCTCCTCGACTTTGCGCGATGAATGGTTCTCTTAGATGTCGCCCCGGAAATCATAGAAGACACGAATGAGGTTGCCATCAAGATCGGCGGCCATAAACTCGCGCAGTTTCCACGGCTTGTCCTCGGGCTCGGAAACGATTTTCGCTTGCGCCGCCTTCCACTGTGCGAAGAGTTCGTCCACCTCGGCCTTGCTGTCGAGATTGAGCCAGAAAAGGATAGGGCCTATGTTCCCGTTGGACTCTCGGAATGAGCGATTGGTGATAAACAGTCTGCAATTTCCCCTTGAGATGCCCGCAATGCCGCCTTGGTCGTCCCCCCAATCCAAGGTGAAACCGAGCGTATTGACATAGTAGGCCGCGGCGTTGTCGACGTTGGCCGCAGGGATCTCCGGAACAGAAGCGGGGAACGTCATCTGGTTGTTGGGTTCATTGCTATGTCTCACATCCGGGCTTTCCATCCAAAGAGCTGCTCCTCTTTGATGATGCCGGCTACTTTCGGTGGAACCGCATTCTCCCAGGCAGGCTCACCAGCTTGAATCTGCCGCAGCACTTGTTCGCCGTCAATGGACAGGTAGTTTTCCGTGAAGTTCCTCACCGGCTCGATGTAACCGTTTTCCCGCAGAAACTCGTATAAGTGCCGCCAGCGGGGCTCGACTTGGAACGTTTCGGCGGTAACCAGTTGCTTGGTCTTCGGATCCAGATATGGATAGACGTACAAGCGGACGTGTTGCGCAAACAGCCGGCCAATGGCTTCCAACCCCCCTCCGGACAATCCCTCATAGTGTTTCTCATCCATCAGGTGGCCAAGCGCTGGAACGCCGAGAGCGATTCCGATCTTTTTTTGCGTGTAGCGGGATAAATTCTGAACAAGCTGATAGTAGGGACCGTGGTTGGAGATGAGTACCGATAGTCCTAATGCCCGTAGGGTATCGGCACGGGCGAGAAATTCACTTTGGTCCACTTGCTCCTTGGTTAACAGTCCGCGTAGAGTCATCTCCATCAGCACCACTGGCTCTTCGCCTTCCAGTTCCGGCTCTGCCAGAAACTGTTCGCGGGACCGTTCCAACAGATCCAACGTGAGCAGTGTGAGGGGCCGGAAACGGCCGCGTTCCACGAGAATCGGTTTCTTGTAGAGCATCTCGGCAGGCTGCACCGCTTTCCCATCCGCTGTGAACATGGCCGCATCGGTGAATCCGTGCTCCACTAGTTGCAGGCTCATCAGCCGGTTGTCTACATCGGAAAAAGCAGGGCCTGAAAATTGGATCATGTCGATCTCAATGCGGTCCCGCGTGAGGTTGTCCATCAGAGAAACCAGTAACTCCACCGGTTTTTCATGCAGGAAAGATGCGCCGTAGATCAGGTTCAACCCGGCAATACCAAGCGCTTCCTGTTCCCGCACTCTCTCCTGATCCCTCATGATGGCGTGGATGATGATTTCGGACGGCTCCCCATGGTGCGCCGTCTGAAATCGAGTTCCCATCCAGCCGTTGCCGTCCACCGAACTGCCGTAGGCCCGCGTTGCCACTGTATCGGCAAAGGCGAAAAAAGTGGTTTGATCGCCGCGCTTGGCCGCCAGCCGTTCCACCAGCAGGTCGTATTCACAGACCAGCATCGCCGACAGCCGCTTGCGGCTCACGTACCGGCCCGACTCTCCATACATGGCGTCGCTCACCGCCATGTCGTATGCCGAGATGGTCTTGGCGACGGTTCCGGCCGCGCCTCCGGCCTGGAAAAACCATCGCGCCACTTCCTGGCCCGCGCCGATCTCGGCCATCGTTCCGTACACGGAACGGTCCAGGTTGATCCGGAGCGCTTTCTGTTGCGGGGTGGGCGGGGTGTCCGGTACCGGCGTCATGTATCGAGAATACAACGACTGGCCATTTCTGTTGTTGTACAATAGAGGCAAATGTGGTGTGCGAGACTCCAGCTGGTGCTTGCCTTGGGCCTGAACTTTAACGTTACCGCTCTCGCACAGGACTCTTCCGATTTCTTCGAAAAAAAGATCCGGCCCACGTTGGTCAACAGCTGTCAGGGCTGCCACAACCCCAAGGTGAAAACGGCCGGCCTGGATCTTTCCACCGGGGCAGGCTTTTTGCAAGGCGGACAGAGCGGGCCCATCATTAGTAAAGAGCATCCTGAGCTGAGCGAACTGCTGAAAGTCATCAGCTACGAGGACCGGTTGAAAATGCCGCCGATGGGTAAGTTGTCCGCTGAACAACTGGCGGACCTACAGACCTGGGTGATGGGAGGGGCGAAGTGGCCCGGAGTTTCCGCCGCCCTCATCCGTCCGGCAGCCCCCACTCAGTCGCGGGCGTTTACTGCAAAAGAGAAGAAGTATTGGGCCTTCCAGAAGGTGGTGAAACCGCAGCCGCCGGTGGTGAAAGATACCGAGTGGGCGCGGACTGAGGTCGATCGATTTGTATTGGCCAGGCTCGAGTCGGCAGGACTCAAACCGGCCGCGCCGGCGGACAAGCTAACCCTGCTGCGCCGGGCCACCTTCGATCTTACCGGTCTTCCTCCCGCCGAAACCGAGATCCACGAGTTCCTCAAGGACCGCTCGCCGGATGCTTTTGCCAAAGTCGTCGACCGGCTGCTCGCCTCGCAGCGCTATGGGGAACGCTGGGGACGCCACTGGCTGGATGTAGCCCGTTATGCGGACTCGACGGGCAACGATGAAGACCATCGCTATCCCTACGCCTGGCGCTATCGCGATTATGTGATCGCGGCCTTTAACTCTGATCTGCCCTATGACCAGTTCATCCGCGAGCAGATCGCCGGGGACCTGCTTCCCACCGATGCGCCGGACGGGGTGAACCGCCGCGGCATTGTCGCCACCGGTTTCCTGGCTCTGGGAGCAAAGGCCATTGCGCAGCAGGATAAGAAAAAGATGCTGTACGACGTTTGGGACGAGCAGGTGGATGTGGTATCGAAATCCGTGCTCGGGATCACGATGGCGTGCGCGCGTTGCCACGATCACAAGTTCGATCCCATTCTCACCAGGGATTATTACTCGATGGTGGCCTTCTTTGCCTCGACCAAGAGCTTTCGCGACGCGACTCCCAATGTTGCCAAGCTCCTTTACACACCCATCGCCCCGAAGTTGGAGTATGAAAAATTCAAAGCGCACCAGGACAAGGCAAGCGAAAACAGGCTCGCGATCGAAGACATCATCGACGGGGAGAAGGAGCGCTATACCACTGATCTGATCCCAAAGCTGCCCGATTACATGTTGGCCGCGCGCCGTGTAAATATGGATGGCCTCTCCGTCAAGGCCGCCGCCGAAGAGAAAGGTCTACGCGAAGAGGTGCTGGCCAAGTGGGTGACGTTTCTGAAGCCCAGGCCGGGCGTGATTCAGACCGAGCTCGACGCCTGGCATAACGCCGCCGCCGAGGATGCGCCTAAAGTAGCCGCGGACTATCAGGCCGCCTTCCAAACCCAGTTAAAGGACTGGACCAAGACGCTCAAGCAGTGGCGGAATCGCTACCGGCGCATGCTCAAAGAGATGAACATGCCGCCGCCGGAAAAGCCCACCTTTGACCCGACCAAGGATCGCTTCTTCCAGGGCGTTTACCTGGACAACGACGGGCCATTTGCCATCTCGAGAAAGGACGAAGAAAAGATCCACTCCGCGGAGGGTAAAGCCAGGCTGGCCGCCCTGCGCCAGGAGGCCGCCGTGCTGAAGAAGACCGCGCCGCCTGAGCCCGACATGGCCTGCGCTGTGGAGGACGGGGAAACCGTCCGGCAGCAAGTCCTGATTCGCGGAGACTACAACAGCTTGGGTGAAGAGGCTCCGCGCGGTTTCCCGGCGCTGCTGGCGCGCGAGTCCGATCCAAAGCCCGGCAAGGGCAGCGGCCGGTTGGCGCTGGGCGAATGGCTCTCCAGTCCGGATAATCCGCTCACCGCGCGCGTGATGGTGAACCGGGTCTGGGAGAAGCACTTTGTGGAAGGCATTGTCCGGACGCCGGACAATTTCGGGAGAATGGGGCAGGCGCCCACGCATTCGGAACTGCTGGATTGGCTGGCGGCGCGGTTCGTGGAGACCGGCTGGTCTGTCAAGGCGATGCATCGCGAATTGATGTTGTCGAACGCATATCAGATGTCGAGCCAGGCTTCGGCAAAGGCGCTGGAGGCCGACCCGGAGAATAAGCTTTTCTCGCGCTATCCACGGCGGCGCCTCGACATCGAAGAGATCCGCGACGGGCTGCTTGCCATCGACGGCACGCTCGACCTGACCATGGGCGGCACGCTGCAAACCGGGTTTGGTACCGATGGAGAAAACAACGCCGGACGGCTGAGCATGAACCCGGAGAAGATACAGCGCCGTACCATCTACGTGCCGCTGCGGAGGGCCAACTTGCCCACCCTGCTCAACCTCTATGATTTTGGCGATGCCACGACGGTGACCGGAAAACGCACCGTCACCAACGTGGCGCCGCAAGCACTATTCATGATGAACAGCGACTTTCTGACCCAGCGTTCCGGCAACATGGCGGGCCTGCTGCTCCAGGACGCCTCACTCGGCGCGGCGGCGCGGATCGAGGAGGCCTATGTCCGGATCGTGAATCGCAAACCCACGGCGCCGGAGGTGGACTCCGGACTCACATACATGTCCAAATATAAGGAGAAGGTGGGCGGAACAGATAAGGATGCCTGGCAGAGCCTGTGCCGGGTGCTGATGGCATCGAACGATTTCATTTACGTGGACTGATCTTTTAAGGAACACGCGCAAAACGGAGCTCCGGCGGCGAGCGACTTTCGTGTTCCTTCAACATTGGTGGCCCGCCGCCGGGCCCTTTGCGCTTTTGAGGAACACGCGCAAAACGGACTCGCTCCGGCGCCTTGAAGACCGCGTGTTCCCCCCGGTTTGATGCCGCGCCTCCGCGGCCTTTGCACTTATGGATCCGATTCGCAAACTGTTTCATACACGCGAGCAACCGATGAGCCGCCGGGCGGCGCTGCGGGCGGCCGGCTGCGGGTTCGGCTATCTTGGACTGGCGAGCCTGTTGCAAGGCGCCAATCCGCTGGCTCCGCATGCGCCGCACTTTGAGGCGAAAGCCAAGCGCGTCATCTTCCTGTTCATGCACGGAGGACCTTCCGCGGTGGACACCTTCGATCCGAAAGAGCGCCTCACGCGCGACCACGGCAAGCCGCTGCCCATCAAGCGGCCGCTCGCCTTCGCGGATGAATCGGCCGGGCCGCTGATGAAGTCGCCGTGGCAGTTCCGGCCGGGCGGCCAAAGCGGCATCCCGGTGAGCGACTTGTTCCCGCATGTGCGCGACTGCGTCGATGACCTCTGCGTGATTCGTTCCATGGTGGGTGAAGGCGTGGATCACGGGGCGGCGCTGCTACAGACCTTCACCGGATCGAGCACGTTTGTGCGTCCGAGCATGGGCTCCTGGGTGGTGTACGGGCTTGGGACCGAGAACCAGGATCTGCCCGGCTACATCACGATCAAGCCCACGCTGTCCCATGGAGGAGCGAAGAATTTTGGTTCCGCGTTTCTGCCGGGCGCCTACCAGGCCACGCCGATCGGCAACTCCGGACTCAAGGCCAAGGACATTCAAGGCGAGCCGATCGAGTATTTGCTGCGCAAGGGATTCACGCCGGAGCAGCAGCGTTTTGAGCTCGACATGCTGCAGAACATCAACCGGCGGCATGCTTCGCTGCGCTCGGCCGATCCGGAACTGGAGGCGCGCATACAGGCCTTTGAGCTGGCCTTCCGGATGCAGTCGAAGGCGCCGGATGCCTTCCGCGTGGAAGAGGAATCGGAGGCGACCAAGAAACTGTACGGCCTGGATGAAGAGGTGACCTCTGAATTCGCCTGGCAGTGCCTGCTGGCCCGGCGGCTGGCCGAGCGCGACGTCCGGTTTGTGCAATGCACGCACTCCTACAAGTGGGACCAGCACGCTCAGCTTTTTGAGAAGCACACGCAAAATGCTAAGGAAGTGGATAAGCCGATTGCGGGTCTGCTGAAG
>Ga0080064_1003787_pt1 | contig 20900 bp, 16 predicted proteins | sample Subgrocontami54m_FD_69260 | JGI IMG/M metagenome (GOLD analysis project Ga0080064, IMG submission 69260) | Subsurface groundwater microbial communities from S. Glens Falls, New York, USA - GMW46 contaminated, 5.4 m (SPADES assembly) (version 2) ...
GCTCGGAACGAGAATCTTGTACTCGTTGTGCGACCGCATAACGGGCTAGGCGCGCGAAGCGCGCCAGACCAATAGCGCGAACCAGCCGAGGGCGATCTGATGGGATATCAAGGGCAGTGCCCTTGGCTGGTTCGGTGTTCGTGTTCAGGTTCATGGGTTCGCCGAGAACCCGAACCCGAACCCGAACCCGAACTAAAATCTAGATTCCGAAGCTCGGCTAAGCCGCTGCGTTCAACGGGTCAAACAACCCGCCGCCCACTGACCAGCCGCACCAGGAACAACACGACTGCCACGACGAGCAGCACATAGATAAAGTTTCCGAGCGTGTAGCCGCTGACCATTCCGAGCAACCAGAGAATGATCAGAATGATCGCGAGGGTTTCAAGCACAGTGATTTCCTCCCGATCGCCTCAACTGCAACTCGGGTACCGCACCCTGCTGCGGAAGGCTGAACGGCGAGGTTGACTCAGCAATTCGAACCGCCGCCAATCTAGATGACGAATTAGCTGTGGTCTTGTTTGAACGCTGAAGAGCTTGAAGCCGGTCCCAGCGCAAACGTCATAATCCCGTCAATGACGACTTGGCCATTCACGCGCGCGAATCCTTCGAGTTGTCCCATCCTGCTGCGCAGCCGCTTCACGCGAGCCTCGATCTCAACGACATCACCCGGATACACGGGACAGCGGAATCGCACCCGCTCGATGCCCATGAAGAAAATCAGTTTCTCGCGGTTGTCTGGCTTCGAGAGGATCAGAATGGCCCCGACCTGGGCCACGGCCTCGGTGAGAATCGTTGGCGGCAGCGTCGGTCGTTCACCGCGCTGGTGCGACAGATAGCGCTCGTTCAGGGTGACATTTTTGATCCCGACAATCCGCTTGTCGGTTTCCAGCTCCGTGATGCGATCGACGAGGAGAAACGGATACCGATGCGGAAGAATCCGCTCGATGGCGGTGTAGTCCAGTGGCAGAGTCAGATCCACAGGGACAGTATAATCCCCACGATTCACGACCCACGAACCACGTCATGGACGAAGTCCCGCGACCTGCCACCGACACCGAGCTGCTGTCCACCTTGTTCGATCTGGGACGCGAGGTCACCTCGGTGCTCGACCTCGATGATCTGCTCGCGAAAATCCCACAACTCATTGCGCGCTTGACCCGCTTCACCGCGTTCTCGGTGTACCTCTTAGACGAACGTCGCCAGGAACTCAAGATCGCGTACGCGGTCGGCTACCCGGACGGAGTTGCCGCGTCGCTTCGGCTCAAAGTGGGACAAGGAGTCGTGGGAGCCTCAGTGAAGGAAGGACGGACGATGCTGATTAACGACGTGCACGAGGATCCGCGTTATCTCGGTCCCGTGCCAGGCGCCATGTCGCAGCTCGCCGTGCCGCTCCGGCACAAGGGCCGCGTGATTGGAGCACTCAACCTACTGAGCGAGAAGAAAAGCGCGTTTACCGGTCGCGACGAAACGCTCCTGCGACAATTTGGCGCCCATGTTGCGGTGGCGCTCGAGAACGCACGCCTCTTCGAGTCGGAACACCATCTCGTGGCCACTCTGGAGACGCTTGCGGAGATCGGACGCGAGGTCTCGTCTATTCTCGACCTGGATGCCTTGCTGACACGCATCGCGAGTCTGACCAAGCGCATCATTCGGTACCGAACCTTCGGCATCTTCCTTATCAACGAGGAGAAGCACCAGCTCGAATTGAAGCTGGCGGTGCGCTATGGCGATGAAGCGGGCGTGAAGCAGATCCCGCTGGGCCAGGGGCTCGTCGGATGGGCAGCGCAGCACCGCGAAGCGGTGCTGGTGTCCGACGTGGCGAAGGATCCCCGCTACATTCCCGCGGTGAAGGGCGTGAAGTCCGAGCTCGTCATCCCACTCCTCATCAAGGATCGGTGCATCGGTGTGTTCGATTTGGAAAGCCCGGAGCTCGATGCGTTCAGCAAGGAGCATTCGGAGCTGCTGACGCTCCTCGCCAGCCAGGCGGCGATTGCCATCGAGAACGCCCGCCTCTACGAGGAGATTCGGCGGAACGAGCTGCGGATGGAGAAGGACCTGCGGTTCGCGCAGCGGGTGCAGCTCGCGCTGCTACCAACCGAGCCGCCGCGGCATCTCCAGGGCATTGACGTCGCCGGCCGGTTTTCTGCCGCCCGCGAGCTCGGAGGCGATCTTCACGATTTCATGACGCCTGATGCCGACACGCTCAGCGTCGCGGTAGGAGATGTATCTGGAAAGGGCGTCGCCGCCGCGTTGTACAGTTCGTTCGCGGCGGAATTGGTGCGCTCACGCACGTTCCGCCGGCGGTACGTGCCGGAGCGCTTCAGCGTGGCCGGCGTGCTCGAATCAATGAACAACCTGCTCCACGAACGGCAACTCGAGGAGTACTACTGCACGCTCTGCTACGCGATGTTCGATCTCAAGGGACGTAACCTCACGCTCGCAAATTCTGGTCTGCCATATCCAATCCGCTGCTCGGAGTCCGGCTGCGGGCAGATCGAGATTCCGGGTGTACCCCTTGGCGCGTTTTCCGGCATCACCTACGATGCGGTCACGATCCCGTTGACGGTCGGCGACGCATTCGTTTTTTGCACGGACGGGATTCACGAGGCAATGAACGAGACGAATGCGGAGTTCGGGGCGAAGCGCGTCATCGACGTCGTCAGCCGACATCGTCACGACTCTGCCCGCGGTATCGTGGATGCCGTGTTCGATGCCGTGCGCTCGTTCCGCGGCGAGGCGCCACAGAACGACGATATGACGGCCGTTGCAGTGAAGATTACGCAATGATCTTCACCTGCAAGGCAGAAGGGATAACGCACAAGGCATAACGAGGAAGAACGATTTTGCCTTTTGCCTTTTGCTTTATCTATCTGTCCCGATAGTCCCTGTCCTCTTCCTGGATGTGTAGGCCGATCGAGCGGCCCCCGAACATGGCCAGTTCGCCGACCTTCCCTTTCACGCGCACGCGGGTGCCTTTGGCTGGCGTGCGTCCCGAACGGGAGACCACCGTAATCGAGCCTGTGCCGTCATCCACGTTGTACATCTGAAACGGGACGAGCGGAATGCCCCAGCTGCTGGTCACGGTGCCAGTCACGCTGACGGTCTTGTCGTCGAACTTAGTGGGCTGATCCTTCAGCTCAGCAATGCGGACGCCACGTGCCGCGCACCCCGCCATGAGGGCCGCAGTCACTACCAGAGCTGCAATCGGAAGTCGTCTGATCATCACTACCTCTAAGAGGCGGTAGGGCGAGTGAGGCGTGTAGGGCGGGTAGGTATCCCACTCGCCCATCACCCCTACTTGCCCCACCCGCCTGAAATCGGTCGCGCGCGGATCGTGGACGATGCTTGAAGCCGGAATGCCGCGTGCCAGCGCCTGCCTGATATTACGCACCCCGGTGATCCGGCGCGACCATCCTTACGTTCATCAAATCGCGTGCCCGGCTGGAATCGAGCGTTTTGCCCGATTCAGGCGCTTTCGGTGCTCTTAGCGTCCTCGACAGGGGGCAACGTAGAAGAGGAGAGGGGACAGTGCTGGGCCAGGGTCGAGCTGCTTTTCGACTGCAGGCGCATGAACTTGACCTTCTCGCGTTGCGCCCGCTTCAGAGTTTTGACCTCCGATCGTCCTTCGCCATGGCCGAGATGATGGCCCAACTTTTCGGGCGGCTGCTGCGTCTGAGACTTCTGAAGAGGACGAGACCGCGTCCGCGGCGGGTCTACAAAGCATGGCCCGCCCTACGTGAGGAGAACGTAGGCCGGGTCCTGTTCTATGGACCCGGCATAGAACGTAGGAGGACATTGATGCGAGCGGTAATGAAAGGGGTCGTGACGGCGGTCGTGGTAGCAGCTGCGGTGTTGGTCGCGGTCGTGGCCGCGCCGGCGCAGACGCTCGGGCCGAGGGGCCCGGCACCAGACTGGCTGGCCCCCGAAGGTCCGGGAAGCGCGATTGCGGCGACGGTTCGCGATCCGGATAAGACCGAGCTGTCGAACGCCAAGCTGGCGACACCAGCGGGTGCGTTCATCGAAGAGGTGCGGGAGAATGGCGCCGCGGCAAGAGCTGGGCTCAAGGCTGGCGATCTGGTTGTGGAGTTCGATGGTGAGCGGGTGAGAAGCGCGCAACATTTCGTGCGTCTGGTCAGAGAGACGCCGCCAGGCCGTTCCACTCGCGTCGTCGTCGTTCGCGCGGCATCACGGATGACTCTGGATGTCGCGCCGGAAGCTCCCCAACCCCTTGAGCTCCGGGTGCCTCAGCTCGAGCGCGACGTCCGCCGGCAACTCGAATCGCTTCCGCGCGATTTCGAGCTCGACCTGGATCTCGAAGGGCCGCGCCGCGGGATCGTCATGGCCCCGCGCGGATGGCTTGGCGCACAGATTACGCCGATGCCGGATCAGCTCGCCACTTACTTTGGAACGAAAGGCGGGGTGCTCGTGTCCTCTGTCGACGCCGAGTCGGCCGCCGCCAAGGGAGGACTCAAGGCCGGGGATGTCCTGACGTCTATCAACGGCCGTTCCATCGAGAGTCCCGACGACCTCCTCGGTGAATTGGCACGGGCACGTCCGGGCGATTCTCTGACGCTCAACATCGTCAGGGACAAGAAAGCGTCCACGCTGAAGGCGACACTTCCGGAGCGTCCCACAGGGCGAAGCGTGATCCGGGCGAGACCGATCTGACGTTCAGATGAGGTGAATCAGCAACCCGTCGCGGAGCTTGGGCTCGAACCAGGTGGACTTGGGCGGCATGATTCCGCCGGCGTCTGAAATCTCCATCAGATCGTCGACGCCGACCGGATGCATCGAGAACGCCACCGCTGCCTTGCCTGTGTCCACCAGTTTCTCGAGCTCCGACGGTCCCCGCGCGCCGCCGATGAAATCGATCCGTTTGTCGGTGCGCACGTCGCCGATGTCGAGCATCGGCGCGAGCACCTCTTCCTGCAAGCGGCTCACGTCTAGACGCTCCTCTGCACCGGGACCAGCCCGCGCCGGTCCAAGGGTAAGCGCGTACCATCGGCCCGCCAGATACATCGACACCTGCCCTTTCGAGGCGGGAATCGCACACCCTTCCGTGACGTTGACGCGTTCGCGGAGAGCATTCATGAACGATTCCGATGTGTGCTGTCCCAAATTCTTGACGATCCGGTTGTAAGGGAGGATCTGCATCTGCGTATCCGGGAACGCCACCGCCAGAAAGCGGTCGAAGGCACCCGTGCCTTCCTTCTCACTCAGCTGCTGGCGCGCTCGCGCGGCGCTTGCCGCGCGATGGTGACCGTCGGCGATGTACAGGGCCGGGACGTCACCGAACGCCTTCACGATTTCCTCCGAATGGCCAGGATTCAGCCGCCAGATCGTGTGTTCCACTCCATCAGCCGCGGTGAGGTCGAACAGCGGCGCCTGCGCGATGGCACGCTCGACCACGGCATCCACCGCGCTCGAAGACTTATAGACCAAGAACACGGGTCCTGTCTGCGCGCGGAGCTCGAGAATATGGCGCGTTCGATCGTCTTCTTTATCGCGGCGGGTCCGTTCGTGTTTGAGAATCACGCCATGCTCGTACTCGTTGATTGAAAACGTGCCGGCGATACCGGTTTGCTCGTGTGAGCCCTGGCGGAGGCGATAGACATACAGGCTCGGAGCCTCCTCCGTCAGGAGCGGAGCGGTACGACGCAGGTCTGCGAAATTCGAGGCCGCCCGTGCATAGACCGCGTCGGCGTACGGGTCCACATCCGCGCCAAGGTCAATCTCGGCGCGGGAGATGTGCAGAAAGCTGAGAGGATTGCCTGCCGCAAGCGACCGCGCTTCGTCGGTGCTGACGACATCGTAGGGAACGGCGGCCACGCGAGCGGCGGCTTCGGGGGTCGGACGCAGGGCCCTGAAAGGGATCACGGTGGCCATCCACCAAGAATGCCCGAAGTGCATCAAATCCCAAATCCCCAATCCCAGATCCCAACAAAAACCCAAATCTCCGAAACCCAAGAACCCGTGTGGGTTTGGGATTTGGTCCTTGGGATTTCTTTGGGATTTGGGATCTGGAGTTTGGGATTTTTGTTATCGTTTCTGCGTCCGCGCTGTTGACGGCGGGACAATCCCGCTCATGCGCATATACGGCACCATCGTTCCGTACGTCTCGTTGGAGTGAGCAATGTTCTGCGCGATGATCGCGGCGCGCGGGCCGCTCATCGGGCCTTGACCGACGACTTCCAGCAGTGACTTGTCGGTGGCACCATTGAACACCGACGCGCAGTACTCGTTCGACGCGATGATCGCCTTTACGAGGGCGTCCTTGCTCATGGGCTTCTCAAAATCTTCCTTGTTCGGGTTCGGCTCACCCTTCGCGCGCGCACAGAAGTTGAACTGCACATTCGCGCCGTGGCCGACCTCCTGGCCGAAGGTCCTCACGTCTGGCGAGGGCTTGAAGGTGTACTTGTCTTCCGGCATCTTCTCAGCGGCTTCCTTGAGATTCAGCGCAATGCCGTCAAACTGGCGCTTCAATGCCGCGGTCAGCGGGTCTGCCGCCTGCTGCCCATAGATGGCGGCCGGCGCGGCAACGAGCCCCGCCAGCAGCGCTAGCTGCCAAAACTGCTTCATGATGAGGCTCCTCTCAAACAAATTCCCAAATCCCGAATCCCCAATCCCAACGAAATACCAAATCCCAACGAAATTCCACAACCCAACACCCAATGAACTCCCAAATCCCACGCAGCTCCAAGCCGCTCCCGCGATTGGCGTTTGGTAATTGGGCTTTCGTTGGAATTTGGGACTTGCGTTTTGGGTTTTCCCGCGTGCCCTGCCCGCGGGTCATGGTATCAACTTGCGCGGAAGATTGGGAAGGCCGACTTAAGTAACGACGGCCGGGTCACGGCAGCTGACTGTTTGACAGTCACAGTGGCCATCGAGATCGCGGAGTTCGAATTGCCTGGCGCTTCGGTAGTTGGTCCTGCGTCTTCGTAGAGCATCCGCAGTGCGTTCTGGAACGCAGCTGCCCCAGCGCGCCGCGCCGCGGTCGTTCCGACCATATCGGCAAACGCCCGCTCGGCCTCAATGGCGGTAGCGAAGTTTTCGCGCGGATGGAGCTGCAGCGCCTGATACAGCCACATTCGGAGCCGGGACACCTGAGATCCGGGCTGGATGGGACGAGGTTCCTCGGTTGCGCGGTTTACGACGTCCGCGACGGAACGCGGATACTCGTCTTCTTGCAGCGTGCGGCCGAGCAGCACGGCAAGCACTGTGGCGCCCAGCTGCGTGACGTCGGCTCGCGCATCGAATCGTGGAAGGTTAGCCGACGCGGGCATGGCCACTTGGAACTCGCGCCAGAGCTGTTCGCGATTTCTCTGCAGCACCTCCAACGCGCCGCCAAACGACGCGTCCGTCAGCACGATGTCGCCCTGCCTGGTCACGACGACGTGGGCGGGGTTGATGGCTCCGTGAGTCATGCCAGGGCGCAGATGGATCTGCGCGGTAGCGCGAACGATTCGCCACGTAAGCTCCAACGTGGCCGGCAGGGCGAACGCCACGTGACCGCAACCGATCTCGTGGAATAGCTCGGGAAGGCGAAGACCCTCCACGTGATCGGCGGCGACCCGCAGGACCTCTCCGCGGCGGTCAATTCGCCGAACCTCGGCAACGCCCGGCACGGCAACCTCGTGGAACCGAGCGGCGCGGGCCCGCAGCGCGCTCTCGAAGGCGGGATTCACGGAGAGTTCAGAACCGACGTCCAGCACGTCGACGAGACAGCGCTCGACCGGATCTCCCTCGATCCGTCTCGTGCCAAGGCCATCGTTGAGAGTAAGCGGTCCGGTGGAGGTATCCCAGTTCACGATGCAACCGTGTGCAGCGTCTGTACCGCACAGCCATCTAGGGCTTGAAGGCCATAAAGAGCTCACAATCAACGACTTGCCGTGACGATTCGCCAGGAGCAGGCGACGTGACTTCTTGGCGGGGTTACAAAACGGTGGCCCGAGGTGAGGGATCTGTAACGACCGCGGAATCCCGGCAAACCCTTGCCGGTCCGGTACTTACTCGATAAACTCACGGGACCGCTTCACCCCAGGAGGACGAAGATTGAAGGAAGGAGATAGAGCGTCACGATGAGCGAAAGGTCCTGTCTGTGAGAGTTCTATATCTGCATCTGCGCGCGGTTACAGTCGCCGCGCTGCTTGCCACGGCCACGCTGGTGGCGCCGCTCGCGCAGTCGCAGGAGCCGGTCGATCTCGATGCGGTGTACCGGATCAAGGAAGAAGGCCTGCAGCGTTCTCAGGTGATGGATACACTCTCTCACCTTACCGATGTGTACGGCTCGAGGCTGACCAATTCCCCGCAGATCCGCGCCGCCGCCGCGTGGGCCCAGACGCGCCTCACGGAGTGGGGTCTTCACAACGTCCGCCAGGAGACCTGGGGCCCCTTCGGCCGCGGCTGGTCCAACGAACGTCTTGTGGCGCACGTCGTGTTGCCCACGCCGTATCCGGTGGTCGGGTTTCCGCGCGCGTGGACACCTGGCACCGACGGTCCCGTGACCGCCGACGTTGTCATGGCGGTGATCGAACACGCGGATGAGTTCGGCAAGTGGTCGGGGAAGCTGCGCGGAAAGATCGTGCTCGCGGCCCGTCCGTCAGCCGTTCGAGCGCATTTCCAGGCACCAGGCCGGCGGTACACGGAGGGCGAGCTGGCCGAAATGGAGCAGCAGCCCGTCACGGCTGCTCGCGCGACGCCGTACACGCCGCCGACCGGGGGTCAGTTCATCCGAGACCGGATGCGGTTCTTCACCCGCGAGGGTGTCGTCGCCGTCCTCGAGCCCGGGTCGGGACGAGGCGACCACGGCAGCGTCCTGGTAACAGGGCCCTCGCCCAACCGCGACCCGAAAGAGCCGCCGACGGCCCCGCATATTCTGCTGGCGACAGAGCACTATGGCCGCATCGCGCGAACTGTCGAGCGCAACGTGCCGGTGCGGATGGAGCTCGATGTCAGAAACCGCTTCCACGATGAGACGCTCGACGCGTTCAACGTCGTTGCAGAGATTCCAGGCACGGACAAGGCCGCCGACATTGTGATGTTGGGCGCGCACTTCGATTCATGGCACTCCGGCACGGGGGCGACGGACAATGCCGCAGGATCCGCCGCCATGATGGAGGCGATGCGCATCCTCAAGAGCGCCGGCCTCAAAATGCGCCGCACGGTGCGCCTCGCCCTCTGGACGGGCGAAGAGCAGGGCCTTCTTGGATCGCGGGAGTATGTCCGCCAGCAATTTGGCGATCGCGACACCATGGCCCTGAAGCCGGCGCACGCGAACCTCTCGGTGTACTTCAACATGGACAACGGGACGGGAGCTATTCGCGGCGTGTACCTGCAGGGCAACGAAGCCGTGCGGCCGATCTTCAGTGCCTGGCTGGAACCGTTCCGCAGCGTGGGGATGACGACACTGACCATCCGAAACACTGGCTCTACGGACCACGTGCCGTTTGACGATATTGGCCTGCCGGGGTTTCAGTTCATTCAGGACCCGATCGAGTACGGCACGCATTCGCACCATTCGAGCATGGACCTGTACGAGCGGGTGCAGTCCGAAGACCTGATGAAGAACGCCACGATCATCGCCTCGTTCGTCTACCACGCTGCCAATCGCGAGTCGCTGCTGCCGCGGAAACCGTTGCCGCAGCCGAGAAAGAGGTAGCACTTCTATGACAGGTGGAGCAGCCCTTCAGGGCTGCTCACAACGGCAGCGCTCAAGCGCTGCCCCACCGACGCCGTATGACACCGAGGCCTGTATAACTGGCCCTGGAGGGGCATGGACCTTTCAACGGTATTGATTGTTGTCGCTGCGGTCAGTGCTACGGCGGTCATCACGATGCTGTTGACTCGCGCGTCTGGACGCGCCGAGCAGCAGCTCCGCGACACGTTTCAGGCGCTGGCGGCCGACGCGCTCAACACGAACCGAACGGCATTCCTCGATCTGGCGAAGGCATCGCTGACCTCATTTCAGACGCAGGCCACGGCGGACCTCGAAGCGCGGCAGAGGGGCATCGACGGGCTCGTGCAACCGATGCTCACCACGCTCAAGCAGGTGGACCAGAAGCTTGCGGAGGCGGAACGCGACCGTACCGCGGCGTACGCCCGTTTGAGCGAGCAGGTGGCCCTTCTCGGTGCGACCACCAATACCTTGTCGCGCGCGCTGCGGACACCAGCCGTGCGCGGCCGATGGGGCGAGATGCAGCTGCGGCGCGTCGTCGAGATGGCCGGCATGCTGCAGCGATGCGACTTCGACGAGCAGCCCGGCCTTCCCTCCGTCAACGGGAGACTGCGCCCGGATCTCATCGTCCATCTGCCGGACGGTAAACAGATTATCGTCGACGCCAAGGCACCGCTCGACGCGTTCCTGGACGCGCAAGACGCGCCCGACGATGCCGTCCGAACGCAGCGGTTGCAGGCGCACGCGCGGCAGGTCCGCGAGCACATGGACCGACTCGCAAGCAAGGCGTATTGGGACCAGCTCGGCAACACGCCGGAGATGGTCGTGATGTTTCTTCCAGGAGAGACGCTCTTCAGCGCCGCGCTGCAGCACGATCTGACGTTGATCGAGCATGGCCTTCAGCAGCGCGTGCTGCTCGCGAGTCCCATTACTTTGATTGCGCTGCTCACCACCGTGGCCCACTCCTGGCGGCAGGAGGCGCTCGCCGAGAACTACCGCGAGGTAGCCCAGATCGGGAAGGAGTTCTACGAACGGCTGGCGACGTTTGCCGACTATTTTGAAGAGGTACGAAAGAAGCTGGACGGCGCCGTTCAGGCTTACAACGCCGCAGTCGGGTCGTTTGAAGCGCGGGTACTGGTCAGTGCGAGGCGACTGCGAGACTTGAGCGTGACCACCCGCGACGAGATACCTCCCGCCACCACCATCGATACGGTGCCGAGAGTGCTCAGGCAGGCAGGCTTGATGGGCCTGCCAGAGGAGGCGACGGCATCGCCCGAGTCCGTTCCGGACGACGTTGTCGCGTAGGCCGTCTGCCGAGCGGCCCGCATCCGCGGGCCGCTAGCAGCGCTGGCTGTCGGGTCGCAGAGCGACCCGACCTTGGCGAAGGCGGAAAGGACCCTGCGTACGTACTGCCAGTGTTCTATCTGAAATAATAGGTCTGTGTCCGCCACCGACTCGAACACCGATACCGCCGAATCGTCGTCTCTCGATTTCATTCGCGAAGTCGTGGCCGAGGATCAACGTGCGGGCCGGCATGCGGGACGCGTCCATACGCGCTTTCCGCCAGAACCGAACGGGTATCTCCACATAGGGCACGCGAAAGCGATCTACCTGAATTTCGGCGTTGCCAGGGACTTTCGGGGTCTATGCAACCTTCGGTTCGACGACACCAATCCCACGACGGAAGAGCTCGAATACGTCGACTCCATTCAGGAGGATGTGCGGTGGCTCGGGTGCGATTGGGACGATCGGGTGTTCTACGCCTCCGACTACTTCGACCAGCTGTACGCCTATGCTGAGCAGCTGGTTCGCGACGGCTTGGCGTACGTGGACAGCCTCACGGCCGACGAGATTCGCGAGTACCGAGGCACCCTGACTTCCCCGGGACGAAACAGCCCGTATCGAGATCGCTCGTTAGACGAGAGCCTCGACCTGCTGCGTCGGATGCGGTTTGGCGAGTTTCCGAACGGCACGCATGTGTTGCGCGCCAAGATCGACATGGCGTCGCCCAACATGAACATGCGAGACCCGACGCTGTACCGGATCCGCCATGCGGCGCATCACCGTACCGGCGACGCCTGGTGCATTTATCCGACATACGACTACGCACATCCGATCTCGGATGCCATCGAGGGAATTACACACTCGCTCTGCACTCTCGAGTTCGAGGACCATCGCCCGCTCTACGATTGGGTGATCGAGAACACCAGGCCGCCGTATCGCCCGCAGCAGATCGAATTCGCGCGGTTGAACCTCAGCTACACGGTCATGAGCAAGCGAAAGCTTCTCGCGCTGGTCGAGCAGGACCTCGTCGCCGGCTGGGACGATCCGCGAATGCCGACGATTGCCGGGATTCGCCGGCGCGGTTACACGCCGGAAGCGGTGCGCGACTTCTGCGCGCGGATTGGCGTCGCCAAAAAAGAGAACACCGTGGACATGGCGCTCCTCGAGCACACGGTCCGCGAAGACCTGAACCGGCGCGCCTTGCGGGCGATGGCGGTCCTTCGCCCGTTGCGGGTAGTGATCGACAACTATCCCGAGGATCGTCTCGAGCATCTCGAAGCGGTCAACAACCCGGAAGATCCTGCAGCTGGAACCAGGAGCGTGCCGTTCTCCCGCGTGCTCTACATCGAGCAGGAGGACTTCCTGGAGAACCCGCCGAAGAAATTCTTTCGCTTGTCACCTGGCCATGAAGTACGGCTGCGGTACTCGTACATTCTGAAGTGCGAGAGTGTGGTGAAGGACGGCGACGGAGGCGTCGCGGAATTGCGATGCACGTACGATTCGGAATCGCTCCACGGAGTGACGGCCGCGCGTCGCGTGAAAGGAACGGTTCACTGGGTGTCGGCGCCACACGCCAAGGACGCCGAGGTCCGCCTCTACGACCAGCTGTTTTCGTCGGAGGATCCGACGGCTGGAGGACGCGACCCCCTCGAGGATCTGAATCCACACTCGCTCCAGCGGCTGATGGGCGCGAAGGTCGAGCCTTCACTGGCCGGCGCCGCAGCCGGGGCGCGGTTTCAGTTCGAGCGGCAGGGATATTTCTGCGTCGATTCCGATTCGCGGCCGGGAGCCCTGGTGTTCAACCGCACGGTCACACTCAAAGATGCGTGGGCCAAGATAAGGGCGAAGGGAGAAGCGGGAAGGTAGAAGGGGGAAGGTAGAAGAGGACAGCACTTCTCCCTTGCCCAGCCCTTCCCCCTTCCCCCTTCCCCCTTCTTCCTCTTTCTACCTGTTGTACCGCTCGCACCACGCCTTCAGCTGCTTCGCCCGCTCCATGGCCAGCGGCTCCATCGACATCCGGTCGGCCGGCCACGGCAGGCGCCATGTCCAATTCCAGTCCGAGACCGTCGCCGGCTGGTTGATGCGCTCGGTCCAGCCGAAGATGTCCTGAATCGGCAGTGACAAGAGGTTGGAGCCGGACGCATAGAGTGTCAGCAGTAGCGCCTCATGCATGCTCGGCGACATCGTTGGATGCGCCAGCGCCTCAGCGACGTCGCCGTCCACGAGATGCTCGAGCAGCGACGGAATCGACAGGACGGCCTGGCGTTCCTCTCGCGGGGCCGTTTCCCACCACACCCGAAGGCTTTCCGTATCGTGCGTCCCGGATGTGGCCATCGATACGGGTGGATACGTTCGCGGATCCTTGAAGGGCTGATTGTCCCTGTGCCACTCGCGCTCCCAGCGAAGCACCTTGTAGCCGGGCAGACCAAGCCGTGCGACCGACTCACGCACGAAATCAGGGACCGTGCCGAGATCCTCCACCACAATTTCCGCGCCTGACTCGCGGAGCACGCCCAACACGCGTTCGCCGAGGGCCAGCTGGTCGGATTCTCCCACGGGGGAGAACGCCGTCTCGCCGGTGTCGTGGACGCGATAGAAGGTGCGGTAAAACCCGACGAGGTGATCGACGCGGTAGCCGTCGTACAAATCGACATGACGGCGGGCACGGGCGCGCAGCCAGTCGAATCCTCCCTCCTCGATAACGTCCCAGCGGTACACGGGAAGGCCCCAGTCCTGGCCGGTCTCGCTGAAAGCATCCGGAGGGACGCCGATGGAGCCATCCAGCCTGAATTCGTGCTGGCGCGACCAGACGTCCGCGCTGTCGCCTCCCACCATGAACGGCAGGTCGCCGAATAACGCAACGTCGCCTGCGCGGTTTCGCGCGGCGCTCCACTGGTCATTGGCGATCCACTGCATATACTGCCGAAAGAGGATCGCGTCGGCGAGCCGCCCACGCGCCTCGGCGAGCGCGTGTGGGTCGCGCTGCCGCAGCGGCTCCGGCCACATCGCCCAGGGAGTCTCTCCATGCTCCGCGTGCAGCGCCCGGAACAAGGCGTAGTCATCGAGCCACCATCGCTGCTGGTCGATATATACGCGAAACGCAGCGGACCGTCTGGTTCCGCTTCGCCACTCGCGAGCGTGGAAATGCGCAAAGGCACGCCGGAGCGCATCCAGTTTCAGCGGACGGAGGGTCGCGTAGTCGATCCGCGGAGCCCTGCGCGCCCATTCCAGGCGGCCTCGTGCGTCTGTGTCGAGCGCCTGCTCGCCGCCAACCTCCGAGAAGTCCTCGAGATCTGCGAGCGTGATGAACTGAGGGTCGATCGCCATCGCGCTCAACGCGCCATAGGGCGACGATTCGCCGGGCGGCATCTCGGTGATGGGCAGGAGCTGCAGAACGCTGTGGCCGGCGCGCTTCAGCCACCGGGTTATGGGCTCGATGTCGCCAATCTCTCCGATGCCCCAACTGCGTGAGGATGGAAACGAGAAGAGAGGAACGAGGATCCCGGCCCGGCGTGATCCTGATCGATGGGACATCATGCAAAGCGAGCGTCTAGCTGCAAGCGAGGTGCCGTCACATTGGCAGTACAGCGTAGCGCAGCGCTTAAGCGCTGCTCCACCGCGAGTAGAAAGCCGTCAAACCGTCGTGTATCTCAGGACGCGGGCTGCAGCTGTCTGAAAGACGCCGGGCGAAGGCAGCAGGCTCAGAATCACGAAGGCTTCGTGCGCAAAATCGAAAAAATATCCGGGATGCACGAGAATCCGCTCGTCCTCGAGCAGTCCCAGAACCAATCGCTCCTCCGTTCGGAGTGCTGGCACCCTGACGACTGCGTTCCAGCCGCCCTCCGTCGTGAGCAGCTGACAGGCTGGATGCCGAGCCGCTTCGGCTTTGAGCGACTCAAGATTGGCGCGAACGCGCTCCTGAATCTGCGCGCGCACCGCGGCACCTCGCGTCAACAGGTCGGCGGCGGCGATTTGAACAGGCGACGACACTGACAGGTAGGTGTCGGCAATCAGCTCGAGCAGCTCGAGCGCGCGCTCTCTGGCCGCGACCGGGCCTCCGACGATGATCCACCCTAGCTTGAGTTGGGGCAAGGCAGCGGACTTGGAGAGTCCCCCAAGCGTGAAGGTCAGAACGTCGGCATCCGACGCCAAATCGGTGATGCGGTCGGCACACGCATCCAGCGGGTAGTCGACGAACACCTCGTCAGCGATCAGGGCAAGCTGTCGCTCCCTGCATACCCGCTCAAGCCGATTGCGTTCCGAGCGGCTCACCCAGGATCCAGTGGGGTTGTTGGGCGACACGACCAGCACCGCCCTGCAGTGCGGCGTGATGGCACGTTCGAGGGTGTCGAAATCAATCGTCCAGCGGCCGTCGTACTCGAGGTCGTAGGCTGCGGCTTCGACCCCTTCCAGTCGCGTCAGGTGCTCGAAGAGCGGGTAGCTCGGACGCGGCACCAGCACCTGGTCGCCAGGGTTGCACAACAGCTTGAACAGCCACGCGTACGATTCGCTCGAGCTCGCCGACAGCACCACCTGGGACGCGTCTACTGCGGCACCGCGGCGATCGCATTCTCGTGCCACCGCCTCCCGAGCGCCGGGCATGCCAAGCGGGTGCGGTTCGTACGTGAGCCCCTGATCGTTCGCGAGCGGCGCGAGGAGGTTCGCCGGATAGTCGAAGCCGGCCCTGGTGGGGTTCGATTCGGTGAGGTCAACGTAGCGCGTCCCCGCCGCCCGGAGCGACGCCAGGCGTTCGCTGAGAGCATTGACGGTGACGTCTGTGGGGAGACGACGGGAGAACATGGCTGTTGGTGGCTGGTTTCTGTAGGCTGGGTCCTGCATTTTGGACCCGGCTTACTCGGCGGGTCTACAAAGCAAGACCCGCCCTACGACCCGTTCAGCGCAGTTCGCATCATCGCCGAGTATTTCAGGATTTTTCGCGTCTTCTCGACGTTGACGTAGTACACCAGCGCCTCCCACGCGCCTTTCACACCGCCAAGGCCATCGAGGTCGTGTCAGCTTCAGGACGAATTTCCTGGCGGTGAGGTTGTTGTACGGGCCTGTATTGATCCAGAAGAGCTTCGTATAGCGGCGCAGTTCGGACAGGGTTGCCTCGTCGATTCCAGAGGCATGTGTCAGGATGCCTTCGAGAACCTCGCGCATCGCGAGATTGTGCCCATAGCGCTGGTCGTAGAAGATGTCGCGTCCTGCGACGGCCGCCAGGTAGAGATGCCAGATCAGCACCTTCTCGCGGAGCGGCAGCTCCGCAAATCCATCCGCATAGACCTGCACCACCACGGCGTCGTCGACACGCTCGAGGACGTAAGGTCGGGTATCGGTATGTGAGGGAGGCGCCGAGGCGGGTTGCATGCACGTATTCTCGCCTAGGTCGTCTGAGCAGCCCTAAAAGGGCTGCTCCACCGATGCCGGTTGGGCTGCTCCGCGGTTGGGTTGCTCCACCGATGCCGGTTGGGCTGCTCCACCGATGCCGGTTGGGCTGCTCCACCGATGCCGGTTGGGCTGCTCCACCGATGCCGGTTGGGTTGCTCCACCGATGCCGGTTGGGCTGCTCCACCAATGCCGGTTGGGCTGCTCCACCGATGCCGGTTGGGCTGCTCCACCGATTCGTGGCGCAGCGCTTTAGCGCTGCGAAACGGCCGTATCGTCAGATCTCGATTTGTTCGCCGTGCTGCGGCGTGTGTACGTTCCAGCCAAAGCGTTGATCGATGGATGCCTTGAGCGCGTCCATCGGCCCGGGCTCGCCGTGCACGAGGCACAGGCGAGAGGGCGGCTGGGGAAAGGTGCCGAGCCACCGCAGAATCTCGCTGCGATCCGCGTGCGCCGACATTGAATCGACTCTGGCGACCCTCGCCTTTACCGGCACCAGCCGACCATGAATCTTGATCTCCGTCACCCCGTCGACCAGCTGGCGGCCGCGGGTGCCGGCGGCTTGGTAGCCGACGAGCAGTACCGTATTTCTTGGATCTGGGAGCGCGGCGGCCAGATGATGAAGCACGCGCCCGCCTGTCGCCATTCCGCTCGACGAGATGACGATCGCACTGCGTGAACTTGCCGTAAGCGCTTTGGACTGCTGCGGCGACGCGATCGTCTGAAATCGTGCGGTGCAGAACGTGTTGACGTCCCTCGAGGCCGGTCGCATCTCTTCGTCGAGCTCCGCCACCCGCGCCGTGTAGAACTTCAGCGCCTCGACAGCCATCGGGCTGTCGACGTACACCGGGAGCACCGGAATGCGGTGCTGCTGTTCGAGACGTCGCACCCAGTACAGGATCTCCTCAACACGGCCAATCGCAAACGACGGAATGATCAGCTTCCCTCCGAGGCGTGCGGTGCTTCGGATTGCTTCCGCCAGCGCCCCGCTTTCTTCGTCGATGACATGATCGCGATCGCCGTAGGTCGATTCCACGAGCGCGAGGTCTGCCGCGACCGCCGCGGAAGGGTCAGGAAGAACCGGACGGTTATATCGTCCCAGGTCGCCGCCAAAGAGGATCCGCTTCGCCGCGACCGACACCGAGATAAAGGCCGACCCGAGCAGGTGTCCGGCGGGCTCAAAGCGGATTTCGACTTCCGGGGCGATCTGGATCGGGCGCTGATAACCGAGCGGCTGCAGCTGAGTAATGGCACGGAACGCATCGACCTCGGTATAAAGCGGCTGCGCCGGCCGATGCCTGGAATAGCCATGCTTGTTTGCCTGCCGGGCGTCCTCTTCCTGAATGCGCCCAGCGTCGGGCAGTACGAGCCGGCACAGGTCAGCCGTGCCAGCGGTGCAAAACACCCGTCCACGGAAACCCTGTGCCACGAGTCGTGGGAGATAGCCGACATGGTCCAGGTGGGCATGCGTCAACACGACGGCGTGAAGTGAGGAGGGGGGAACGGGAAACGGGTCCCAGTTGCGAAGCCGAAGCTCTTTGAGGCCCTGAAACAAGCCGCAGTCGAACAGCACCCGTGTGCCGCCCGTTTCCAGCAAATATTTCGATCCGGTGACCGTCCGGGCCGCTCCGAGGAAGGTGAGTGTGACGGGCGAGGTCAACGGAGGTCTCAGGTGACAGGTGACAGGTGACAGGGAGTTTACTCTCGGTCGCGAGCGCCCGCACTTACCCTGTCACCTGCGACCTGTCACCCCTCACCCTGATCCGCCCGCTGGGTGTTAAGCTTCGCCCATGGTCTCTGTGCGACTAGAACGCCTGTTGATCGGCGCGGTGTCGGCGGTGCTCCTGGCCGTTACGTCGGCTGCGGCGCAGGGTCGGGCCCTCACCATCGACGCGATCTACGACCCGGACACACGGATTGATTTCAGCGGGTCGCCTCCTGGTGATCTCACCTGGATCGACGCTACACACTACCTCTGGCTGCGCAGGGCGTCGGCTGGAGAAGGGCGCGAATGGGTCAAGGTGGATGCTGCCAGCGGCCAGGCGGCGCCGTTCCTCGATGTGGCGAAGATGGAGGAGGCGCTCGCGGCGCTTCCGGGTATTTCCCGTGAGGAGGCCGTGGCCTTGGTACGAAGCGGGGAGATCACATTCAACCCGAGACGTACCGGCGGACTCCTCCAGATCTCAGGCGACCTCTACTACTACGATTTCACTTCGGCTCGGGCCAGCCGACTCACGGCCGCCAGCGGCGAGGAGGAAGAACCTTCCTTTAGCCCGGATGGCCGGCTCGTCGCCTTCGTTCGCCATCACAATCTGTTCGTAGTTGATCTCGAGGGACAACGGGATCGCGCGCTCACCACTGATGGCAGCGCAGAGATCCTGAACGGAAAGCTCGACTGGCTGTACCAGGAAGAAATCTACGGCCGCGGTCGTTTTCGTGGGTATTGGTGGAGTCCCGACTCGTCGCGTCTCGCATTTCTGCGCCTGGACGAGCGGCCGGTGCCGGAGTACACCGTCGTCGATCACATCCCCTATCGCCCCACGCTCGAGGTCACTGATTACCCCAAGGCGGGGGATCCCAATCCAACGGTCAAGCTGGCGACGGTGCGAGTCGCTGGTGGCGACGCGCAATGGATGGATCTCTCCGCGTACGGCGCTATCGAATTCCTGATTGTGAACGTCAGCTGGACACCGGATTCAACGCAGGTCCTGTATCAGGTACAAAACCGGGAGCAGACCTGGCTGGATCAGAACGCCGCCAGCGTGCTAAATGGGCGCTCGCGGACCCTGTTGAAGGAAACCTCGAAGGCCTGGGTCGATCCTCCTGGCAATCCCGTGTGGCTGAAGGACGGCACGTTTCTTTGGTTCAGTGAGCGGACAGGATTTCGACACCTCTACCACCACCGTAGCGATGGCACGGAGCTCAGGGGAATCACGTCGGGCCGATGGGACGTCCGCAGCTTGTACGGGGTCGACGAGGCAGGTGGCTGGATCTACTACTCGGGGACCGAGCACGGCGTGACCGCGGCCCAGATCTACCGCGTACGGCTCGACGGCTCCGCGAGAACGCGGCTTTCGAAGGCCGAAGGTACGCATCGCGCCAGCTTCAATCCCAACTTTGGCCGCTTCATCGGATGGTGGAGCGATGTGAACACGCCTACACAGGTGCGCCTGCACAACGTGGACGGGAGCGAGCTGCGCGTCATTGATGCCAACGCGGTCAAGGGCCTGCGGGAATTTCCTCTTTCGAAGCCAGAGTTTCTCCAGATCAAGGCGAGGGACGGGTTCGTCATGGAGGCGATCATGATCAAGCCTCCCGACTTCAATCCCTCACGCCGGTATCCCGTGTTTCAGCACACGTACGCCGGGCCGGGCGCACAGCAGGTCCTTAACTCGTGGCGTGGGACGGAAGGAATGTTCTTTCAGCTGCTTGCGCAGCGCGGATTCATCGTGTGGATCCTCGACAACCGGAGCGCGAGTGGCAAAGGCGTGGAGTCGCAATGGCCGGTGTACGGCCGCCTCGGTGAAGTCGAGCTGCAGGATCTCGAGGACGGCGTTGCCTGGCTGAAGCAGCAGCCGTACATCGACGCCTCGAGGATTCTGATGAGCGGCTGGAGCTACGGCGGGTTCATGGTCAGCTACGCGATGACCCACAGTACCAGCTTCGCGGCCGGCATCATTGGCGCGCCTGTGACCGACTGGCGCAATTACGATTCTGTGTATACCGAACGGTTGATGAAGTTGCCGCAGAACAATCCGCAGGGCTACGAACGGACGGCGCCGGCCAAGGCCGCCGAACGGCTGCACGGTCGGGCTCTGATCCTTCACGGGACGATCGACGACAACGTCCATATGCAGAACACCATACAGTTCGCGTACGAGCTCCAGCAGAAGGGAAAAACCTTCGAGTTGATGGTGTATCCGAAGTCACGACACGGTGTCACCGACATGCGGCTGAACAAACACCTCCGCCAGCTGATGCTCGACTTCGCCCTCCGCACTATAGGAGAAGTGGGAAGCGCGAAGGGCGAAGGGGGAAGGGAGAAGGGGGAAACGGGAAGGGCTGGGCAAGTGGGAAGACCGTCGGCGACCGCAAGCGCCCCGGAAGGGAACAAGGTTCAGTGAACCAGGGATTTCTCGAGGCGCTTCGCGGCGGCACCGGTGTCATTGCCGCGGAGCTGCGTCCACCGCGAGCGGAGCTCGGCTCGATGGAAGGCATGGACGCGTGGATCGACATGTACCACGCGGTGCGGGCGCTTGCGCGGTCAGACGTTCGCGTGTGTCTCACGGACAGCGCCATTGGGACTCAGGAGGAGAATAACCTCCGCCATTTGGTGAACAACCTCGGTCGCGACGTCCCGCGCGACCGGATCGTGCCGTTTTTGACGACGAAGCATTCGGTCGAGTACTGCCTCACGTACGCCGAGCAGGCCTGGCAGCACGGTTTCTCGTCGCTCGTCGTGCTCGGGGGCGACCGCAGTATTGGCCGTCCACGTTGCGTGGAGCACGCATGGCAGCTGCGGCGCGAGATTCGTGCGCGCGAGCCGCGACTAGCCCTT
>Ga0080064_1003788_pt1 | contig 20895 bp, 22 predicted proteins | sample Subgrocontami54m_FD_69260 | JGI IMG/M metagenome (GOLD analysis project Ga0080064, IMG submission 69260) | Subsurface groundwater microbial communities from S. Glens Falls, New York, USA - GMW46 contaminated, 5.4 m (SPADES assembly) (version 2) ...
GTGCGGGCGGGGCCCCCGCCAGCAAAAGAGGGGGGTGGAAAGGGGTGGAGAGGGGGACAACAACCGGCCCCCCCCCCCGTGGGGGGGGGGGGGTGGGGGGGGGGGGTATGGCCCACAGGCTGATTCTTGGAGAACTGTGGGACCTCCCCCCATCCGGCTCGCTACGCTCGCCGGCCTCCCCCACAAGGGGAGGCGGTACGGGCCTGGCCCCCCTTTGTGGGGTTGAGGCACTGGCCTCCCCCCAAAGAGTGGCCACCGGCCCGGCCTCCCCCGAAGTCTGTCTTACCGGGTCCAGGTCTCGCGGCCCGACCCATACCACGTGGTCCAGTTGAAGGTGGCCCGGGCGCTGTTCGCGATGGGCGCTGGCGTAGCGGCCGCCTCGGTTGCGGACTCGGCCCAGAATCCGCCGCGCGATGACCGGCTCAGGCCATTGGACGTTCGGCTGGACGTCGCGCCGATCGTGCCACTCTGGGTGCCGGCGAACTGGTAGCCGCTGTAAACGTCGAACGTGAGGCGGTTGCCGATGCAGCGACCGTAGTAGCTGGTGCCGTCGTCCTGCTCCGCCTGGATCCAGCTTCGATACTGCCGAACCGTGACCGACGAGGAGTAGGACTGCCGGCTGCCCGTGGTCATCCGACCATCGTTCCACCAGGTACCCCGTAGGTCGTACGAGCAGCCGCCGCCGACCCCAGGGGCAGGGGCCGCGGCGGCCTCCCGGCCCGCGGCGCCCGGAGCGGCCGAGCTTTCGTTGCCGCTGGACGACGATGACGGCCGAGTCGTCTCCGCGCCCTCTTCATCAGGCGCGGACATGCCCGGGCCCCAGTTACCGAACTGCGGCCCATCTTGCGCGCCAGCCACCCCCGCCTGCGACAGGACCATGCCCAAAACAACGCCAACAGCGATTGATGACCAACCGAATGACCGCGCGAGACCCCGAAGACTCCGCATATGTGCACCCCCTCTGGGTAGTTGCCTGGTTCCGCTATTCCAGGTAACGCGAGGGTACTTTGGGCCGTTACCCCAGTTGATGAAGAATGTGTAAGGATCTCGTTTTGGAACAAATGGAGTGTTCGAGAGCCGCGGAACGCCTACACCGGCCCTACGTCCGGAGGCTAGTGACCTGCTCGCGCGCGTGATACGAGCTGCGCACAAACGGGCCCGCCTCCACCCGCCTAAAACCGAGCCCGAGCGCGGTTTCGCGGAGCGCCGCGTACTCTCCGACCTCGTAATAGCGCGTGACCGGGAGATGCCAGGCCGAGGGACGGAGGTATTGACCGACGGCGAGCACCTCCACAGTCGCGGCGCGGACGCCCTCGCGGCGCGGACGACCTCGCGCCGCGAGGGCCCTCTTGTGGGCAAGCCCGTGGCACTGCGCCACCCCCGGCCTTTGCGTGCTGAGCGTTCGACGCGATCCAATCGCAATTGTCTCGCTTGTGGTTTTGAGATGGCATCCATAAGTCGCGAAACCCTCGTTTTTTGGCACTGGAAATATGGCCTTACAGCTATCTGAGGCAGCTAATTGAAACTGAGGCCGAAGAGGCCAAGCGCCTGCGCGACCTGCAGCGGCCAGATGAGTGCGAGCAGCACCGCCGCCAGAAGAAACATTCCCGTGGGGGGAGCGCCAAGCGAGAGATTGAACCAGAACACCCAGAGAAGCCCGGTATAGAGATAGAGCCCCGCGGCAATAAGGACCCCATAGGCCGCATGTCCAAAGGGCCGCAGCCCGGCCCCGATCGTGAGCCAGCCTCCCGCAACGGTGGCCACGCCAGTGAAGGGCAGCCAGAGGAGCGCCCAGTCCGGCGCGGAAGCCACGCTGCCGGCATGCTGGACCAGCGCATAGCGGAGGGACCACGACGTCAGCGGACCGACCAGCAGCGGGATCACACCAGCGGTAACGAGCGCGCGATCCACCCTCAATCCAACGCCCCCGGGCCAGCCTGAACCACTCGCATCAATAAGCCGGGGCTGTACGCGTCACGTTAGTCCCCTGGACACGTACGCGGCCAGATCTCTTCGTCGGTGGTGACGGTTGGCCCACTGACTATTCCACCAGGGAAGGTGGAGATCCCGACCACCTGTTCGGACGCGAGCGCGACGAAGACATTCAGGCGATCAGCCCCCGCCACGCTCGCCTCGTACGGAATGGTCTGGTACGGCGGCCAGTGCGTGTCGGTGCAGTCATAGTTGAGGCCCAACCATTCTCCGGCCAGATCCACCGGCCCGCCGAAGCGAAGTTCCACGACCCCGCCGAGCAGGATCAAGTCACGGGGGGTGAGCCAGGGCGCGACGCTCCCAAGCTCATACGGCAGGCCCCTGGTGAGGTGCTGGACGCGTGGCTCGCTCAGAGCAAGCGCGGTGAGCCACTCCTGCTGGTCCGTGCTCAAGGTAGGTATCACCGGGCGTTCCCCGACCGCGGGGCCGGGCTGGAAGAGACCCGGAGGTAACGCTGGTACCACCGGGGTCGTCGCGGTGGGCGGAGCCGGCTGGGTCACGGCGTTGGGACCTGATACCCCAGTGAGGAGCACGATCACGAGGCTGATGAAGGCGAGTGCCGTAAGGCCGAATGTTTGCATACACCAGGATAGCAGGGAGCCACAGTCTCAATACCCATCATGCCCGGATTCAGGCCTGAGGTTTTGAGACGCCCTCACCCAGTCTCTAAACCCCTCGTTTTTGACACCTTCAGTCTCCGTGTTGAGAGGTCGGATGAAGATACGGTTGGTTGCCTGTCCACACAGCGACGGCGCCGCATTTCTCACAAACCATGGCGTATCCGGCCTCGCCGTCAACTTCGGCCCGTTCGATCTCCCGGACTCGGTAGGAGCCGCACTGACCGCAGCGGTCCGGAACGCCCATGGCCTGGCGAGCGACGACTGCCGCAATCGTTTGAATGACGTTCAGCGTCGCGTCAACGACGAGACGACCGTCATGGCGCGTGGCGTTCTTTGCGTGGGTGAGCCAACTGGCGAGTTGCCAGCATTCGCGACCAACGGCCTTTAAGTAGGCACGCACATGCGAGGCGCTAGCACCGGCGGCGATGGCGTTGGCAATCAGTTCGAGCCAAGCAGTGAAGTTGTCGCGCTGGGGGGCTTGGGTGTCGGCAGGTACCGCCGTGGGGCTAGCAAGGCTACCGGTCAGTTCGAGGAGGGCCATACGGCAGTGATTGCCCACGGCCTGAAAGTCCTCGGCTTCATCGGCCCCCGCTCTAGGGCGTTGGTCGCTTGCTCCCAGCGTCGGAAAGCACCAGCAAATAGCATACTTTCGGTCGGGGTCGCGTCGGTGTCGTGGCGCGCGAGCACCCGGGCGGTGACACCGATGTGAAGTGATAAACAATAGTCGAGGCTCGGAAAAAGGCCTTGCGGGTACAAGTTGGTCGGTGAGGTAATGACCCACCACCGGCCGTCCGTCATATGGACATCCCACACATCGTGGCGGCGGGCGAACACGAATTCGGTCTTCACCATCTCTAGATGGACGACCTGCTCACCATTCGACTGCGACTCGGCGTACGCCCGGATCTCGTCCTCATTGAAGGGATCGCGGTTGACCACGAGTCCGCGCAGCACATCGTAGGGGAGCGTCGGGGGAATGACGCAATCACCGCCGTGAGCGTCGCCCGTCGCATCTGGATTTAGTGCGTTGCTGGGAGCATCGTCCATGGCTGACATTATCCAATCGAGGATACATCGTCCGTTGGCGGTTGGCGGAGAGGCACCCAAACTGGCGCTTGATGTGGCACTGAATTGGCCTCACGCGTGCCGGATTGGCAGACGCGATGCCTGAATTACAGGCGTCCGGAGAGCGGACACCTGCTCGCGCGCGTGATACGAGCTGCGCACAAACGGGCCCGCCTCCACCCGCCTAAAACCAAGTCCGAGCGCGGTCTCGCGAAGCGCCGCGTACTCTCCGAGCTCGTAATAGCGAGCGACCGGCAGGTGCCAGGCCGAAGGGCGGAGGTATTGCCCGACGGTGAGCACGTCCACATTCGCAGCGCGGAGGTCGGCGAACACCGCCTCCAGCTCGTCCTGGGTCTCGCCGAGCCCCACCATGAGTCCTGACTTGGTGATGCCGGTCGGCTCGAGCTCCTTGGCGCGTCGCAACAGGGCGAGGGAGCGCGCGTAGACGGCCTTGGGGCGGACCCGGCCATAGAGGCGCGGGACGGTTTCGACGTTGTGGTTGAGGATCTCGGGCCGAGCCGCGAGCACGGTCTGCAGCGCCGCGTCATCACCCGCCAGATCGGAGATCAGAAGCTCGACGGTGCAACCGGGGGACCGATCCCGGATCGCTCGGACCGATGCGGCGTAGATGCTCGCGCCGCCGTCCGGTAGGTCGTCTCGGGTCACCGCGGTGAGGACCGCGTGGCGCAGCCCCATGGCGGCCACAGCTTCCGCGACTCGCGCCGGCTCCTCGGGATCGACCACGCCTGGCCTTCCCGTCGCGATGTTGCAGAAGCCACACGCCCGCGTGCAGACATCGCCGAGCAGCAAGAACGTGGCGGTGCCCTGCTCCCAGCACTCGCCGCGATTCGGGCAGCGCGCCTCTTCGCAGACGGTGTGGAGCCCCTGGCTGCGGACGGTTCGCTGGGTCGCGAGATAGGTCGGCCCGCCCGGCCAGTGCATCTTCAGCCAGTCGGGGCGCTCGCCGCCCCGTGGCGGAAGGCTCTTGCGCGGGTAGGTTGGCAGTCGGTCCAACAGGAGCCTCTCAGTCTCAGGGAATCGATAGGCGCAAGGCGCACCATCATGATAAGTCGCGGGCCAGGGACTATTCCCCTCTGACGAGCAGCTACCTGTGGTCTTGCCGACGAAAGCGTGTGGTCACGCCCTCACCCTAACCCTCTCCCAGAGGGAGAGGGGACCGGACGGTGTCGCCTCTCCCTCTCTGGGAGAGGGGCCAGCCCCCGGGCGGGAGCCCCACTCTATACTTCCCCGCAGCCGGCGAAGGAGGAGCATTTGATGGCGAGCTTTGAGCGCAAGACCCCAGCCGCGACGCGGTCCCAGTTCATGTTGGAGGTCGCATCCGAGCTCGTGAGCCCCCGCGGTTACCCCTACCAGCAGGCGATGGTCCAGCTCCGCAAGCAGGGCCCTGGGCCGTGGGCGTACACCCTCTTCGGGAGCGACACGCCGGAGGCGATCCGTCAGGTCGCGCGCGGTGAGGCCGATATCGCCGCCGTCAATCCATCCAGCCCCCTCACGCTCGCCTATCGCGGCACCGGCCCGTTCAAAGAGCCGCTGCCGGTGCGCATCATCACCGTCATACCATCGCTGGACTGGCTCGGCTTCGCGGTCAAGCAATCCACGGGCATCACGTCAGTCGCCGACATCAAGGCGAAGCGATACCCGCTCAAGGTCTCGATGCGCGCCCAGGCGGACCATTCGGTCCATATGTACGTGGACGAGGTGCTGAAGGCCCACGGCTTCAGCCTGGCGGACATCGTCTCCTGGGGCGGGTCCGTTTCAAACGACGAGGGAATGCCGTTCGGCGATCGACGGATCGGCAAAGTCAAGGATGGCGAGATCGACGCGGTTTTCGACGAGGCGCTGACGAACTACATCGGTCCGGCGATCGATCTCGGCATGCGGTTCCTGCCGATCGACGATTCCGTGCTCAAAGACCTCGCCGCGATGGGGTTCCGAACCTCCATCCTGCCAAAGTCCAAGTTCCCAACGCTCCCAGCGGATCTCCCGACGCTCGATTTCAGCGGCTGGCCCATCTTCACCCGCGCGGACGTGGACGATGGGTTCATCTACGATTACTGCCGGGCCCTCGACGCCCGCAAGGGCACGATCGAGTGGCAGGAGCCTGGCCCGCTGCCGCTCGATCGGATGTGCAAGGACCAGCCGGACGGGCCGCTGGACGTGCCGCTCCATCCGGGCGCCGCGCGCTATTGGCGCGAGGCCGGCTACCTCTAACCACTCACAGAGCCGGACGCGATTAGCCGCAGACGATCCATTCGCGCGGGTAGTCGTGCAGCGGCTCGCAGCCGTTCTTGCGGACGACGAACGTCTCGCCGAACTGCAGCCCCATGCGTTCGTCTGTCGTGCAGACGTTCGGTTGGATCGTGATCGCCATGTTCTCGCGGAAGAACATCTCGCCGCCCTCGCGGCGTGAGGTGCTCTTGCTCTGGATGATCGGCGGGTACTGGTTCGCACCGTGGAGAAGATCGTCGTACAGCGTGTAGCCGCGCTGGTGCACAAGCTCCGCCACTTCCTCGACCTCGCGCGTTGAGGTGCCGTCCTTGATCAGGTTTCGGATCGCGTCGAACGTGTCGACGGCCACGGCGTGCATCTCCTGCCACTCCTTCGTCGGCCCCTCGCCGACGGAATAGGTGCGGTGGATCTGGCCGCTGTAGCCCCACCAGGCGCCGCTGATCTCGGTGATGAGGCAGTCGCCCTTCTGAATCACGCGGCCCGACTGGTACTGCGCGGGCACCGGGAAGTTCGGCGTCCGCATCGGCATGCTCGTCATGAAGTGGATGCCTGAGTAGCCCCCCGCCTTCAAATACGTGTGCTCGAGCACCGCGGGCAGCTCGTCCTCCTTCACACCCGGCCGGAGCGCCTGCTTGAGCGCCTCCATCGACTCGTCGGTGAGCGTCGCGGCATGCCGGAAGCGCTCGATCTCTAGCTCGCTACGGATGGAGCGGAGCTGGCGGAACTTGCCGCCGAGCTCGACCAGGTCTGCCTCGGGACAGGCGCTACGGATCCGGTTGTACTGGGTGTGGGGGATGGAGCCGACGAGGCCGATGCGCCGGCCCTCGATGCCCCGCTCACACAGAAGATCGATGACGCTTTGCGCCGTATTCGCGCCGGCCCAGCGAACGTCTGGCACGGTGGAGAGCAGGCGCGCGACCGGAATGTGGTTGTAGAGCTGCGCCAGCACGACGGGCTCCGCGTTACGCTGGAAGAGCACGTACGCCTCGCGGCTGCCGGGCCAGTCCGTCAGGTAGTACACGTCCGAGTAACGCCCCGTCGCGTAGAGGAGCATCGCGTCCACGTTCGCCTCGTCCATCATCTGGTGGACTCTCGCGTGACGGCTGGCCATCTCGGCTTCGGAGAACCTGGGATAATCGGCGACGTCCGGCATCTGGCACCTCCCGTGTTTGCGCGCCCCATCATACGCCGGTGGAACAACCGCATCGTGACACCGCTCGAAGCCTTTGACGTCCTCGACATACGCGTCGGCCGCATCGTGCGGGCGGAGCCAAACGAGAAGGCCCGTAAGCCGGCCTACAGGCTGTGGATCGACTTCGGCGAGCTCGGCACGAAGACCTCGAGCGCTCAGCTCACGGTCTACTACGACCCCGACGGCCTGGTGGGGCGACTCGTCATCGCGGCGGTGAACCTCGGAACCCGCGTCGTCGCGGGCTTCGCGTCAGAGGTGCTGGTGCTCGGCGTTCCCGACGAAGACGGCGCGGTCGTGCTGCTCCACCCCGACCAGGAGGTCCCGCTGGGCGGCCGCGTCTTCTAGCTCACTGCCTCAGATTGACGCGCCGCTCCGGCGGTTCGTACCATTCGATTGCCTCGCCCGCGCTCGGAGCACGCGCGCGCCCGCTGTGAGGAGCCTCGCCGGACCCGAGTCTGGCGGCAACGGAGATTCGTCGCTCCCCTTCCTCGTTTCACACTCTTGTTGGGGGTCTCCACGGATGACGAGCGCGCCCGCGTCTACGGTCATGGAAGTCCGCGGCGTGCGGACTGCCGTCAAAGAGAAGGGCAGCGGCCCACCCCTGCTGATGCTGCACGGATCGGGCGGGCCCGGCCCCTGGCGGCCCTACCAGGACGCGCTGGCCCAGCACTTTCGGGTCATCGTCCCGAGCCACCCCGGTTATGGCGAGTCGGAGCGGCCTGACTGGATCGATTCCATGGACGACATGGTCTACCACTATCTGGACCTTTTACAGAAGCTGGGACTCTCCAGGACGCACATCCTCGGCACGTCGCTGGGGGGCTGGATCGCCGCGGAGCTGGCGGTCGGCCACTCGCACGTCATCGACAAGCTCATGCTTGTAGATCCCGCGGGCTTGAAGGTCCCCGGGATGAACCTGCCGGACCTATTCGACATCTCCGAGGAAGATCACACCCGGCTGCTTTTCTTCGACCAGAAGATGGCAGAGGACGTGATCCGTGATACCCCGCCGGCGACCCCCGAGGTGCTGCTCGAACGGATCAAGGGGCAGACCACCTTCGCCCGCCTGGCATGGAATCCGTACCTTTACAACCCGAAGCTGGGGCGCCGCCTGCACCGCGTGGATCGGCCGACGCTCATCATCTGGGGTCGGGAGGACGCGATCATCCCGTATGAGAACGCGGCCCTCTGGACAAAGGCGATGCCCGACGCGCAGCTTGCGTCGATTGACCAGTGTGGCCATGCGCCGCATCGCGAGCGGCCGGAAGAGTTGGTCCGGCTCGTGCTCGATTTCCTGACCGAGGGGGCTTAGCCATGGAGATCCACCTTTTTCATTTGATGCCGTGGCCGTATCTGCCTGACGATTTCGAGCAAAACAACCGCTCCGCGTGGGTAACGTACAGCAACGCCAACTACGATGCTGTCAAGGGCCACGACCTCTACAACCGCTACCTGGATGAGATCGAGTACGCGGAAGAGCTGGGCTTCGACGGCGTCTGTGTCAACGAGCATCACCAGACGGCGTACGGCCAGATGCCCGCGCCGAATATCATCGCGGCGGCGCTCGCCCGCCGAACGAAGCGCGTCACGATCGCGATCCTCGGCAATGCCGTGCCGCTGCGCGATCACCCGCTGCGCGTAGCCGAGGAAGTTGCGATGCTGGACGTCATCACCGGCGGCCGCATCATCTCGGGGTTCGTACGTGGCATCGGCTCCGAGTACTACGCCTTCGGCACGAATCCGGTCGACTCCCGCGAGCGGTTCCTGGAGGCGATCGACCTGATCCTCAAGGCGTGGACCGAGCCCGGCCCGTTCGCCTGGGACGGCAAGCACTACCAGCTCCGCTACGTGAACGTGTGGCCGAAACCGCTCCAGAAGCCCCATCCGCGCATCTTCGTCCCTTCTACCGGTAGCGTCGAGACGATCGAGTGGGCCACCGAGCACCACTACCCGTTCATCCGCGTCTACGAGTTCGCAAACGTGGTGAAGGCGCTCTTCGACGAGTTCCGTGCCACGGCGAGCCGCATGTGGGGCTACGAGGCTGGCCCCGAGCTGCTCGGGTGGATGGTACCGATCTACGTCGGCGAGACCGACGAGCAGGCGCAGGCCGAGGCGGAAGAGCACATCATGTATCTCTTCAAGAAGCTGCAGCATCGGCCGCTCGCGCACCTGATGCCGCCCGGCTACACCGGCGAGGCATCGCTCGCGCGCATGATCGAGCGGATGGGCCGGCGCGCAACCATGCCATCGCGTAGCTTCCAGGAGATGCGCGAGGGGGGCATGATCGTCGTCGGCTCGCCGGATACCGTTCGCAAGCAGCTCGAGACCTTCCAGCGTGACATGAATTTCGGCATCCTGGTCCCGCTGCTCCAGTTTGGCAGTCTGCCCCACGACCTGACCGTCAAGAACATGGAGCGCTTCGCCCGCGAGGTGATGCCGGCGTTGAAGCCCCTGGGCCAGCCCGCCGCGGCGGCCCGAGCGTAGCGCAGGGTGATAGCTGGTGTAATTTGGGCCTGAGGCTTTCCCTCAGTCATCCTGCGATCCCTCTGCCTGCCGTCCGATCGCCAGAAGGCCGTCACCCATGACCGCAACCCTGCCCCGCTCGCGGCTGACGCCCGTGTTGAGCGCCATGCTGCTCGGCACGTTGATGACGTCGCTCAGCCAGCTCATCGTCACGACGGCACTGCCCGTCGTGGTCGGTGCGCTCGGCGGAATCGAGCTGTATAGTTGGGTGTTCGCGGCGGCGATGTTGGCCTCGACGGTCATGGTGCCAATCGCCGGCAAGCTATCGGACCTTTTCGGTCGCAAGACGCTCTACCTGATCGGGATGACGATCTTTATCGCGGGCTCCGCGCTCTGTGGGGCGGCGCAATCGATCGGGCAGCTCATTCTCTTTCGGGCGATCCAGGGCATTGGGGCGGGGTGCGTCCAGCCGACGGTGTCCGCGCTACTGGCGGACATCTTCCCTCCCGAGCAGCGTGGGCGCTGGCAGGGTGTGAACGGGGCAATCTGGGGTCTCTCCTCGGTGCTGGGGCCGGTGCTGGGCGGCTATCTGGCCGAGCATGCGAGCTGGCGCTGGATTTTCTACGTGAACCTACCGCCCGGCATCCTCGCTGCCGCGCTGATGGCCCGTTACTTGCCGGCCGCGCTCCGCCGAGATGAGCGCCGCGAAATAGACTACCTCGGCATGGCGCTGTTGACCGGCGCCCTGGTTTCGCTGCTCCTGACGACGGTCTGGGGCGGCCGCGCTTTCCCGTGGCTCTCGCCGCAGACGCTCGGACTCCTGATCCTGTCGGCCGCGCTGTTCGCTGGCTTTCTCACGCAGGAGCGCCGCGCCCTCGACCCGATCGTGCCACTCGAACTGTTTCGCAACCGCACCTACCAGACCGTGATCATTCTGCTGTTCTTGACGGGCATCGGCCTCTTCGGTGCAATTACCTACGTGCCCCTCTACTTGCAGGCGGTGCTGGGCATCTCGCCCACGGCGAGCGGCCTGCTATTTCTGCCCTCGGCGCTCGCGGTCGGGCTGACCGGCGTCGTGGTCAGCGCCTCGATGCATCGCATCGGTTACCGACGCGTTGCCCTCGCCACGATGGCGTCGAGTGCCCTCGGGTTCTTCGTCCTCGCGACGTTGGGACACGATTCGGAGGTGTTGCCGGTCGTCATCGGCCTCTCCGTCATCGGCGGCGCGATCGGGCTGAGTTTTCCGGTCTTCATCGTCATCGCCCAGAACAGCGTCCCCCGCGACGTCGTCGGCGTCGCCACGTCGCTCGTGCAACTCACCCGCAGCCTGGGCGGAACCATCGGCGTCGCCGTGTTCGGCGCGTACCTGATTGCGCGGCTCGGTGCGCTGATCGGTTCTTCGGGCCAGGCCGAGGTCACGACCCTCATCCGTCCCGACGCGCTCGCCGCGCTCAGTGCCGACCAGGCGACCTACCTGCGCGCGCAGCTCGCAGACGCACTTCGCGGCCTGTTCATCTTCGGCGCGATCACGATGTCCGTCGCCACCGCGCTAACGCTCCGCCTCGAAGATCGCCCGCGCGAGGGCGCAGCTGAGTTCCCAGCCAACTCATTGCGCTGATCCTTGGTCGGCCGCGGGTGATCGATTTGGCCGATCCGATCGGCGCCGCGAGGTCTTCAGCCGTGGACCCTGTGTTAGACTGCCGGCAAGAGCGGCGCAAGGAGTACCCGTAATGGCTGTGCGGGCTGGGCTAACACTCGACGAGTTTCTGCGGATGGAGGAGACCAAGCCGGCGAGTGAATACGCGTGCGGGGAGGCGTTTCAAAAGCCTATGCCGGATGTGCCGCATTCCGCGATTCAGATCTTCTTGGGTGCCGTCCTGTACCCGTTCCTCACCCAGACCCGAATCGGCCGCGCATTCACGGAGCTTCGGTGCATCTTCGGCGCGCCAGGCCGAGAGCGGACCTACGTTCCGGACCTCACCTACGTCGCCCGGGCGCGATTGCCGTCTGAGCGCCACCTGCACGCGGCCCCTGACCTGGCCATCGAGATCCTGTCGCCGGACCAGCACGTCGCCCATTTCCTGGACAAGATCCAGTTTTATCTGCTGTACGGGGTACGCCTGGTCTGGGTGATCGACCCCGCCACTGCCACCGTGACCGCCCAAGTCCCGGGCGAAGAGGCGCGGATTCTCAGCACCGGCGATACCCTCGACGGCGGCGATGTGCTACCGGGCTTCAGCGTTGCCGTCGACGATATTTTCTCGCAGATGCAGGTCTAGCGTTGGTTTAGCGCGGGGCATCGGGGGCGTCCTACACGGTGGGGACCAGGTTCTCGGCGAACCACTCCAACGTCTCGAGCCACGCGGCGGCCGCCGCGTCCGGGTTGTAATTGCCGCCCGTGTCGTTGTGGAAGGCGTGCGCCGAGTCCGGAAAGACGTGGATGCGGTATTTGATCCCGGCCGCCTGCATCGCGTCCTCGATCGCCGGTATCCCCGCGTTGATCCGCTCGTCCAGCCCGCCATAGACGGCAAGGACAGCGGCGCGAATGTTGGGCACTTCATCCAGCGGTGGGTTGGCTCCGTAAAAAGGCGCCGCGGCCCTGAGGTCGGGGGACCGGGTCACCAGCCGCCAGATCACGCTACTGCCCGCGCAGTAGCCCGTGGCCGCGAGCCTCGCATCGTCGACGGCAGGATGCGCCTTCAGGAAGTCAACTCCCGCCAGGAGATCCGCGGCTGCCTCATCGGTGTTCAGCGACGCGAAGGCCGCCCGTGCCTCATCCGCGGTCATCGCGTCGGTGGGGGTGCCCGTGCGGGAGATCAGGTCCGGGGCAATGGCGACGTACCCCTGGCTGGCGAAGCGGCGGGGGACATCCCGGTGGTGAGCAAGGAGCCCCTGATTCTCGTGGCACACCACCACGCCGGGCCGGGACTGGTCCATGCCGGCGCCCGCGGGCCACGCGACGTACGCCTTGATCAACACGCCGTCGGTGCTCCGGTACCACACCCAGTCAGTGGCGATCGATGGATCGTCCTCCGACACGGCGAACGGAGAGCGCTGAGCCAGCAGGGCCGCTTGGACGCGCCGGGCCGGGACAATGGACCTTGCCATTTCCATCGCCGCCGCTGTGCCCGCGCCGATCAGCGCCGCCCGCCGCAGAAACTCCCGGCGGCTGATCCAACCGTCCCGGTAATGCTCGAGTTCCTCTTCCGCGAGGTAGCGCTGCATGCCGTTCATGATGGGCCCCGTAAAGAGATTGTCGATGCCTGGTCCGCCGAACACCGCGCCGTACGGGAACTCCTACGGTACAGAGGGGAGCCGTAGCAGCCAGGGCCGCAAGTTAGGAATTCATTACTATCAGGGAACGTGCGACCATCCCCGAGGATTGGCTCATGTGCCAATAAACCGTGGTCCCACGGCCTATTCGAACAGTTCCGAAACCCGACACGAGAAGCCGGGTACGGCATCGCCACCGTCAAGAACGTCTTCGACGCTCAGGACCATCCGGTCCTGCAGGGAGTGAATGACGTGGACCGTCCGCGAGTCCTCGTACACAACCCAGACCTGCCGGGCGCCAGCTTCGATCCATTCCCGAATTTTAGTCTGAATCTCGCCGGGCCGGTCCCCCGGCGACACGATCTCCACGGCCAGATCAGGCGCGCCTTCCCAGAACGCCTTCGGGATAGCAGCGCCGGAGAGTCGTTCTGCCCGGATGAACGCCACATCCGGGGCGCGCACGGCGTCAGGGTTTCGCCGAATCGTGAATCCTAACTCACCGAAAACACGACCAGCGCCCTGGTCCTGTGCGCGACCGAGAATTCTAATGACTGTCGCCTGGCATGAACCGTGCTCAGCACCCGGCGGAGACATATCAACAATTACCCCGTCGATCAACTCGCTCCAACGAGCCAATGGATGCACAAAGTACTCTTCGGCGGTCAGTAGCTTTGTCTGCGTCGCCATTGCTGGTGCCCCTGGTACACAGGATAATCCAGGTCCATTTTACGCCCGAAGCGTAAGGAGTCGGCGCGTCACCGCGCCGACTCCTCTGAACGAACGATTCAACAGGCCCGACCTATGCGCGGACGGGAATCTCCGGGAGCTTCGGCTCGACGACGGTCAGCGGGTTGGCGATCGCTTCTTCGAGGCTCGAGGTCGGGCGGTGCTGGTCATGCGGGCGGGCCGACTCGTTCCAGCCGATCTGGTCCATCTCGCACATCAGCTCGACGGAATAGCCATCCGGATCGTGGAACTCGATGCCGATGTTGCAGCCAGGCCCGCGGCGGCCCTCGAACTCGATCTCGATGCCCTGCGCCTGCAGAAACTCGCGCGCCTTGAACAGCTCGTCGACGTTGTCGACCTCGAGGGCGACGTGGTGGAACGTGACGTAGCGATCCTTCGGCGGCGGGGTGGCGCCGGCAGGAGCGGGCGCGAACGCAATGGTGTGATGATCCGTTGCGTGGCGAAGAAACGCCATCCCGCGCGAGTTGCGGTCCGACAACTTGAAGCCGAGAATCTCGGTGTAGAACTTCACCGAACGCTCGACGTCCGAGACGTTGAAAACGACGTGGCTGACTTTACGGGTCTTGATCGGCGTCGCCATGTTCACCCTCCTTGGGAACCGGAACGGTCGCTCGGCGAACGAGCCGAACGACGAGCCGTGAAGCCTGCGTCTACTGGGTCTCCTCGCGGTAGAGCCCGAGGGCCTTCAGCGCTGGCTGGTCGGTGATCGAGTAGAGGAGCGAGTCCTCGTCCTGCACGTTCTCGTGACTATGCCACGTCCACGGCGGCACGACCCAGATATCGCCCTTCGACCACTCGAGCCGCTCGCCGTCCACGACCGTCACGCCCTCGCCCTGGAACGCATGGTAGATCGTCGTGCTGTTGTGGCGATGGACCTGCCCCTGGAACTTCGGGCCGAGGACCGAGACCTCGCACGAGTACGTCGGGAGGGTCGGCCCGCCCGTGGCTGGGTTGCGGTAGGTCAGGTGAATCCCATTGTACGGATCGCCCTCAACCTCACTGTCCTTGAGCATATCAAGCGTCTTCTGCGTTTCGGCCCACTTGTAGTGGAAGGGCGGCGGGATGACGCCGCCGCCCTTCTCCATCCAGGAGGGCCGGACGTGGCCGAGCGTCCGCTCGGAGTACCCGGCGGGCCGCTCAATCGGCTGGTGCAGGGTTGGGAACGGCTCGTTGATCGGCTTGGACAACGCCATGATCATTCGCGCGTCCATGCCGTCCAGCCACACGGCCGGCTCGTCGCCGCCGTTGTAGTGGTCGTGCCAGCTCCAGTTCGGCGTGGTGATCAGGTCGCCGACGCCCATTTCGTAGGCCTCGCCGTCCACGATGTAGACCGCGCCTTTCGGGGCCTGGAGCACAAAGCGCGTCTCGCTCACCAGGTTGCGGTGCGCCTTGGTGCGCTCGCCCGGCATGAGCACCTGGATCGAGAAGTGCAGGGTGTTGCTCATGCGTCCGACCAGGCCCGGGTTGCGCGGCTGGAGCGTGCGCATCGCCACCGACTCCATTGGCACGAGCTCGGCCGCGCTCATGAGCGCGGGATAGATATCGCCCCACTTCCACAGGTACGGCTTGATCTCTTCCGGGCTTTTTTCGCCGCGCGCAGCCCAGAACCCGATGAGGTGCTTGTCGGTCAGGTATGCGTCCAGGTCTTCGATCTTGGCGAACGGCTCTGCGACCACGGCTCGCTCCTTACTAGGCCCCCTCACCCCGGCCCTCTCCCCCACTGGGGGAGAGGGGGGTAAAGCAGCCCTAGCTTATGCGTCCAGGTGGAAGAACTTCACCGCGTTGCCGCGGATCATCTTGTCACGCTCGAGCTCGGGTACGCCCTCGAAGCACTCCTCGATGACCCGGCTCGAGTACGGCCAGTCGCTCGCGGAGTGCGGGAAGTCGCTGCCCCACATGACGTGGTCGACTCCGATGTCATTCCGGAGACGAACGCCGACGGGATCACGTAGGAAGCCCCAGGTAATGTGGTCCTTGATGTATTCGCTGAGCTTCCGGGGAGGGTTTTCCAGGCCGTAGAACCGGTAGGCCCAATGCCGACTGCGCTCCCAGATGTCATCCACCTGGAAGAGGAAGTGCGGCAGCCACCCGAGCATCGTCTCCGCGATGTAGATCTGCAGGGTGGGGAAGCGGTCGAAGACGCCCGCCATCGCGAGCTGGATTGGGAGCTGGCCCGAGCCGCCCGTGAAGCGGGTCAGCACGCGCACCGGATCCGCTCCGAACGTGTTCAGGTCGGGATCCTTGTCGTACTTGAAGACCGGTCCGTCCCGCCCGATGAAGCCGACGTGGACGGTCAGTGGCATCTGCATGTCGAGGGCGGCCTGCCAGAACCTGTCATCTTCGGGCGTCGGCCAGCTCTTCCCGCTCGGGAAGGTATTCAGCGCTACGCCTCTGATGCCGTGAGTCTTGCAGTATTCGAGCTCCTTTACCGAGTTCTCGACGCTTGTGCCCGGAATGACCGCCATGGCGAGCAGCCGATCGGGCGCCGCCGCGCAGTATTCCTCGGCAAGAAATTCGTTGTAGGCGTGAATAACAGCCTCGTACGCGTCATCGTTCTTGATGCCGCGCCAGAAGCCACCGTTACCGGCCGAGGTGTACAGCACCTCGGCGTCGACGCCGTCCTTGTCCTGCTCCCGCAGTCGATCCTCAGGGGCCCCAGCGCCTGGGCTTCCCTCATAGTTGATGCCCGTCAGCGTGTGCTCTTCGTACGGTTTTCCCGTGATCGCCAGTCCGAGGATATAGAGCGCACGGTTCTCGATGATGACGCCGTCACCGCCATTCGCCAGCTTCACCAGCCGCGGCGCCCGGTCGCGGTGGGCCGCCGGTACTCGCCCACTCCACCGCTCGGGCGCGATCTCGAGATGCCCATCGGCTGAAACGATCCGGTAGTCTCGTGCCATTCCACGTCTCCTTTACGAGGCCTCAATGCCCCACCTGGTTGTCAGATACGGTCGAACAGAGTCTACGATTTGACGTCCACCTCATGGATGTTCCAACTCGGGAATCGGCCCGCCACCAGGCGATTACTGAGCATGGTGGATGACATCGCGTAATAGATGTTCATCATCGAGAGCTGATCCGTCATGTGTGCTACAACCGCCCGCAGGGCTTCCATGCGCGGCTGGTGCGGAATCGTCATCAGGAACCGGTCGATGAGCGCATCGAACTCGGGGTTCTGATACCGGGAGTAGTTGGACCCCGTGTAGCTGTTCTCCGGCAGCCGGGCCTGCGACCCGTGCGACGCCTTGATCGCAAGCACTCCACTGCCGCCGCCCTGCAAGGTGAAGCCCGGGAAGGTCGCCCGGTACTCGCGATCGCGCTGGCGCTGGGTTGGAATGACGACGGTGTCCACGCCGACCCCCAACTTTTGCCAGTAGTCGGCCACCGCGAACATCGGCTTCGTGTTCTGGTCCTCCGCCGTTGCGCTGATCTCGACCCGCAGCGGCACCCCGGCGCCGTCACGGTACATGCTGTCCGGCCCCTTCGCGTAGCCAATGCCCTCGATGAGCTGCGCGGCGCGGCGCGGGTCGTATTCGTACTTGACGAGGGCGGAGTCCACCTCGGCCAGCTCCGGCTCGTCGGGCAGGATCATGGTGTGCGCGATCGTGCTCAGGCCAGACATGATGCCGTCCACCATCTCCTGCCGGTTCATGGCGTACATCATGGCTTTTCTGAAGCGGACGTCCGTCACGACGGCCGGATTTGTGTTGACAAACTGCGGCCAGATCTTCATGGCCGTCTCGGCCTGCGTCTCGATGCGGCCGCCCCGCCACTGCTCCTTGACCTGGAGCGTCTGCTCCAGCGTGATGCTCTTGCCAAGCGTCATGTCGACCGTGTCGGCGAGGATGTTGGCCATAAAGGCGTTTTCGTCCGCCAGAAAGCGCAGCTCGATCTCGTCGATCTTCGGCTTACCCGGCACGTAGGCATCGTACGCGCGCAGGATCACGTGGCTGTCCCGCACCCACTCCTGAATGCGATATGGGCCGGCTCCGACGTATTGCTCGTTCCAATACGGCAGCCCAAAGAACGCGTCCTTGTTCTCGCCGAACGCCTTCTCCAATAGGTGCTTCGGGAAAATGGGCCGGCTGTAGAAGTCGTCTGCCTCGATGAAAGCGGACTTCCAGACGACCGTCACGGTGCGCGGGTCCGGGGCCTCGATGCGAGAAACCATATTCCACGCCGGGTTTCGCTCGATGGGAAGATCCTTGTCCTGCTCGATGAGCGCGCTGAAGACGAAATCCTCGCTGGTCATCGGCGTCCCATCGTGCCAGCGGACGCCGTCGTGGATCCTCCACGTCGTCTCCATATGCCCATCGGGGAAGACTTTCCAGAGGCCGTTCTCGATGGACGGCACGGCGTCCGCGAGGCGCGGGATCAAGACCCCTTTTTCGCTTCGGACGGCTAGCGCGCCGCCAACCACCTGCTCGAGGGCGTCCATGCCAGGAACGCGGCCGCCGCTGCCACCACCCAGCACCTTCTCGATCGCGGCCGGCGGGTTGCCCATCATCGCGGCCGTGACCTTCTTCGGCGGCCCCTGGCGCCCGGGCGCCCCGCCCTGATCTCCGCCGCCCGCGGGTCGGCTTGTCGAAGCTGGACTGGCGCAGCCTGCCACGATGACCAGGGCCGCGAACCAGACCATCGCGACACGTTTCCAAGCCTGCAACGCTGTTACCTCCGTCGCCAGACGCCTGAGAGGGCGCTACCCTTTGAAACTGCAGTAGGGGTGAATAACCCCCATCCGGCATCGCACGCCGTTCTCGGCGAGCTCTTCCTCGAAATGCTTGTGGATCGCGGGATCCTCATCGGCGTAGGTCATCTGGTCGCCACCTTCGCTCACGGGCTTATAGACGTACGACTTTCCGCCGGCCTTGGGCTTATCGCTTCCCCAGCCGATGGCCAGGAAGAGCGCCGGATCGCCACCGGTGCTGAAGTGGGCATGGAACCATCCTTCGGGTGGAACGAACATGCTGCCAGGCTGCCAATCGATGCGCTCCAGATTCCGATAGTCCTGCCCCATCAAGGAGTAGCCTTTGCCTCGCAACAGGAGCACATGGATGCCAGGACCGTGGCGATGGAAGGTCGAGTGGCACCCGACCGGCCAGGCTTGACTGTGCGAGCGTACGGTGCTGTTCACCATGTTGAAGACCGTCGCGACCGTCCCGCCGCCCCGCCCCTCGTTGGTCACCGCGCCGGGGGTCGGGGTGCTCGCGAGCACGTCGGCGACGAAATTCGTTGGCCAGGGGCCCTTGGTCTTGCGCTCGGTTTCCTTGAAGTAGCCGTCCTCGCCGTTGAAGCGCTCGTCAAAGACGTACGGGTTGTTGAACACGAAATCCACGTCCTTGAACGTGTCGATGACGCGCGGGGCCGCCGTCATCGCCACGTAGCGGGCCGGGTCGGTACCGGACAGGTTGTGGTGCTGGTACCAGGCGTTGGGCGGGATAGCGAAATAGCTTCGCTCGCGCCACTCAAACGTCTGCTTCGGCTTGCCGTCAACCCAGACGGTCGTGCTGCCCTGCCCCTTCATGATGAAGACCAGCTCATCATAGATGTGGCGGACCGGCTTGGAGGACTCGGTCGGCGCCAGCTCATAGAGGTAGGTGTCGTTGAAGCCACCCGTCCCCTCGAGGTTCACGAAGATGCCTGAGCCGCCGCGCTCCTTCCAGGGCACGAGCTCCTGGGTGTAGCAGTTCTGGACGTGGTAGCCGGTGAGCGTGGGGAGTCCCTGGGACTCCTTCCACTGCTCGTACGGCGACTTATAGGCCTCCGCGGCCGCGATGGTCTCCGGGAAGTGACGATTCTCGGTTTGCGCCAAAGTTGCGGTCTCCTTCCTCACGCTGGGATGCAGGAAGCGCCGGGTGCCGTGGGCATCCCGGTGCCTGATAGGGACTGACCTAATCGAGGTGGAAGAACTCCACGGCATTACCTGCGAGGAAGCGCTGCCTCCGGTCCGGCGGGGTGTCCGCGAACATGTCCGCGATCAGCTCCTGCGAGCGCGGCCAGTCGCCGGCGGAGTGCGGGAAGTCGTTGCCCCACATCGCTTTTTCGATCCCGTGCTCGTTGGCGATCTGCACACCGACAGGATCGCGGAGGAATCCCCAGTAGCAATGCTCCTTCAGGTAGTCGCTGGGGCGCCGCGGCAGTGGCTCCAGATCATAAAGCCGCTCAGCCCAGTACTTACTCCGCTCGTAGATGTCGTCGACCTGGGTGAATGCGTAGGGGATCCAGCCGATCATCGTCTCCGCGAAGTACACCCGCAGGCGCGGGAACCGCTCGAAAACCTCCGCCATCACCATTTGGACCGCGTTCGCGGAAGAGAGGCCAAAGCGCATGAGCTGTCGGACAGGATCACCGCGGACGGTGACGCCCGCCGGGACCTGCTTGTACTTGAAGATCTGATTGTTGGCCTCGGCCCGGATGGCGACGTGGACGGTGACGGCCATGTTCAGATCGAGGGCGGCGGCCCAGAATCGATCGTCTTCGGGAACGACGTACCCCTTCCCCGAGGGGAATGCGTTGAGCGCGATTCCCTTCAGGCCCGCGCGGGCGCAGTACTCCAGTTCCGCGACCGCGTCGTTCACGTTCGTCTCCGGCATGATGCCCATCGCGATGAGTCGGTCGGGCGCCACCGAGCAGTAGTCCTCGACCAGCCACTCGTTGTAGGCGCGAATCACGGCTTTGTAGGCGTTGTCGTCCGTAATACCGCGCCAGAAGCTCGCGTTCCCGGAAGACGTGTACAAGATCTCGGCGTTTACGCCATCGCGATCCTGCTCCTTCAGGCGCTCTTCGGCCGATCCGGCCCCGGGCGCTCCTTCATAGGACATTCCCAGCGGTGAGTGTTGCTCGTACGGCAGCCCCGCAAGGGAAAGTCCGACTACGTACAGCGGGCGATTCTCGATAACGACGGCGTCGCCGCCTTCGGGCAGCTTGATGAGTCGCGGGGCTCGCTCGCGATACTTCGCGGGGACGCGAGGTGTCCAGCGATCGGGAGAGATCTCCAAATGGGAGTCGCCAGACACCACGTCGTATTTCGGCATCGGATGGCCTCCTCTATGTACGCGCGCGACGCGTCAAACATAATAGGAACCGCGTCGCTTGGCAAGCGGAATTGCCATCCGGGCGGCGGCAGCATACCGTATCCGGTCGCAGAGGGACCTAGACTCGAGTTCCGCCATTTTTTTGTCGCTAGGCCCTGACTGACTGTGATCGGATTGTGTGTTCGTGAGGCCTATAAAGCACATGGCTCCCTTGTAAACCTGGGGATTGGAAGCCTCCAGGGGATAAGGGAGCCATGCA
>Ga0080064_1003789_pt1 | contig 20878 bp, 17 predicted proteins | sample Subgrocontami54m_FD_69260 | JGI IMG/M metagenome (GOLD analysis project Ga0080064, IMG submission 69260) | Subsurface groundwater microbial communities from S. Glens Falls, New York, USA - GMW46 contaminated, 5.4 m (SPADES assembly) (version 2) ...
GGAATTCCCTCATCCTCAACCCTTCTCCCGGAGGGAGAAGGGAGCGTCGTGCTTCCCTCTCCCCTCGGGAGAGGGACCGAGGGTGAGGGAAGGTTCATGGAGAGGGCTGGGGTGAGGGGGGAAGGATCTCTCATGTCTCCACCGCCTCCAACCTGGACTCGCGTTCTTCCGGGCGCGCCGGCCGGATCTGGCCGCGCTCCGTGACGAACACCACGTTCGAATCCGGCCGGTCGCTGTTCACGAAATGGCGGAAGCGCTTCATGATCTCAGGATCGTTGATCGCCTTCTTCCACTCGCACTCGTAGGTGTCCACCAGCATCTGCATGTTGGCTTCGAGCTCGGCGCCGATGCCCAGTGAGTCCTCGCACACGACCTTGCGCACGTAGTCGATGCCGCCTTCCAGGTTTTCCAGCCACACGCTGGTGCGCTGCAGCCGGTCGCCGGTGCGGATGTAGAACATGAGAAAACGATCGATGTACTCGATGAGCGTCTTATCGTCGATATCCCGGGCGAGCAGGTCGGCGTGGCGCGGCTTCACGCCACCGTTGCCGCACACATACAGGGCCCAGCCCTTTTCCGTGGCGATCACGCCCACGTCCTTGCCCTGAGCTTCGGCGCACTCGCGCGTGCAGCCCGATACCGCCATCTTCATCTTGTGCGGCGAGCGGATGCCGCGGTAACGATTTTCGATGCGGATCGCCATTGCGACCGAGTCCTGCACGCCGTAGCGGCACCACGTGTTGCCGACGCAGGACTTCACGGTGCGCAGCGCCTTGCCGTAGGCGTGGCCGGACTCGAAACCCGCGGCTATCAGGTCTTTCCAGATGAGCGGCAGCTGCTCGACGCGCGCGCCGAAGAGATCGATGCGCTGGGCGCCGGTGATCTTGGTGTAGAGGCCGAACTTCTTCGCCGCCTCGCCCAGCGCGATCAGCTTCCCGGGCGTAAGCTCGCCGCCCGGAACCCGCGGGATGATCGAATACGTGCCGTTCTTCTGCAAGTTGGCGAGAAAGCGATCGTTCGTGTCCTGCAGCGGCGCGTGCCTGGGCTTGAGGATCATCTCGTTCCAGGTTGATGCGAAGATCGAGGCGAGGGCGGGTTTGCAGATGTCGCAGCCGCGGCCCCGGCCGTGCTTGTCGATGACGGCGTCGAAGCTCATGAGCTTTCCGACCCGGACGAGATGGAACAGCTCCTGGCGCGAGTAGTCGAAGTGCTCGCACAGATAGTTCTTTACGTCGAAGCCGCGCTTTTTCAGCTCGCAGTCCAGAATCTGCTTCACCAGCGGGCCGCAGCCGCCGCAGGTGGTACTGGCTTTGGTTTGCTTCTTCAGCGCGCCGAGGCTCGTGCAACCGGCGGCGACCGCGTCGCACAGCGCGCCCTTGCTCACGTTGTTGCAGGTGCAGATGGCGGCCGAGGCCGGCAGCAGGTCCACGCCCAGTCCTTTCTTCGCGCCGCCTTCGCGCGCCGGCAGGATCAACTCCTCCGGGTGCTCGGGCAGAGGCAGCGGATTCAGCGCCATCTGCAAGAGGGTGCCGTAGTCCGATGCATCGCCGACCAGAATGGCACCGAGCAGATACTTGCGGTCGCCGGAGACCACGAGCTTCTTGTAGACGCCTGCAACTTCGTCAGTGAAAACATAATTGAGCGCATCCGGCGTCGCGCCGTGTGCATCACCGATCGAGCAGACGTCGACCCCCATGAGCTTGAGCTTGGTGCTTAGGTCCGCGCCGAGGAACTGCACGTGCGTCTCGCCCACCAGGTGCCGCGCCGCGACCTCCGCCATCTGGTAGCCGGGGGCGACCAGGCCGAAGATGCGCCCTTCCCAGAGCGCGCATTCGCCAACCGCGTAGATGTCCGGATTCGTGGTCTGACAATGCGAATTGATCTGGATGCCGCCCCGCTCGCCCACCGCCAGCCCGGCCGCGCGCGCCAGCTCGTCGCGCGGGCGGATGCCGGCGGAAAAGACAATCAGGTCGGTTTCAAGGCTGGTTCCGTCGGCGAAGATCAGCTTGTGGCGCCGTGTCTCCCCATCGACGATTTCCTTGGTGTTCTTCTGGAGATGGATCCTGGCGCCCAGCGCTTCGATCTTGCGGCGCAGGAGTCGGCCGGCGGAATCGTCGAGCTGCACCGCCATCAGGCGCGAGGCGAATTCCACGATGTGCGTCTCGAGCGCGAGGTCCTGCAGCGCCTTGGCTGCCTCCAGTCCGAGGAGGCCGCCGCCGATGACCGTGCCAACCTTCGCGCGCGCCGCCGTGGCCGTGATGACCTCGAGATCCTCGATCGTGCGATAAACAAAGCAATCGCGGCGATCCTTGCCCGACACGGGCGGCACGAAGGGGTAGGAGCCGGTCGCGATTACCAGCTTGTCATACGGCACCTCGCGGTAGCGCGCCGAGCGCACCACTTTGCGCTCCGCGTCGATGGCGAGCACGCTATCGTTCAGCCGCAAGGTCATCGCGTGCTGCTGGAAGAAGCGTTCCGGTACGACGTTGAGGTCGGCTGCCGACTTGCCGGAGAAGAAGCTCGTGAGCTGCACGCGGTCGTAGGCCGGCCGGGGCTCTTCGCAGAACGTCGTTACTTCGAAGTCATTGCTGCGCGCGACCAATTGCTCGAGGCAGCGCTGCCCTACCATGCCGTTGCCGACCATCACCAGTTTCATCTTTTGCATGCGCGTGCTCCGGGAAAAATCGCAGGCCGTACGACCCCGAAACCCGGCCTGCTGATACTGAATAAGCAATCGCTATGCCAGATAATATTTATTATTAAATCATGTAGTTACAATAATCCCATCAACTTGTCCCCCTAGCGACGCAAAATATTGGTGCGCAGCAGCAAAAACGTGCCTTAACTTGGTGCGGGGGCTGCAAGCAGAAACCGGTCGATGCAACTACCGGGCTTTACGTATATGCCTGACTTCGCCCGGTCCCTCACCCCTAGCCCAGCTCCGGAATTCGGGCTACGCCGCGGCGCGGCTGCCGGTCTCGACCGCGACTATCGCCTTGGCCTGGTTCATGTCGCTGGTGTAGCCGGTGGCGAACAAGCAGCAAGCCAGTTGATTCACGAGAGGCAGCGGCACTGGCGTTTCGCCGGCCAGCATCCGCTTGACCCACGCTGCGGTAGCCGCCGCATCGATTTCCGCCGGCAACGGCGGAATATTTTTCAATGGTCCCTCGTCGGCTTCGAACAACACCTGTACCGCGGCGTCGTGGAAGTACTCGAGTTGTGGCCGCTCCACGGGATTGGCGAAAGGCTCGCCCTCGGTGCTACGCAGCATCAGCGCATGCGCGCCGGTTGCGAGCACGAAATCGCGCAGGGCCTCGAGGAACGGCGGGTGCGATGCGCTCACCACGCGCAGGCTTTCGCCCTCGAACGGGTCGATCAGTCTGGCGACCGAGTGTGCACTCGAGCGCACGCCGAGCTGTGCACGCAGGCTCAGCAAATTGGCGAGCCCGGGCGCCAGCACTGCCGTCGGCACGAACGCTATGCCGTCGCTATCAAGGGCGTCCTGCGCCTGTGCGAGATTGGCGCACGGCATGACGCCGAGCTCGCGGAATATGTAAGCGCTGGCGACGCGACCGTTGCCGTTCAGCGTACCGTGCACCAGCACCGGCACACCGAAACGCTGCAGCAGGAGCGCCAATAGCGGCAACAGGTTCGGTTGCAGGCGCGCGCCGTTGTAGCTCGGCAATACCACCGGCAGCGCCTTGCCGTCCGGGGCACGCAGGCGGAACATGCGCTCATTGAGCGCACTGTAAAAACCGAGCAGCTCCTGCAGCGTTTCCAATTTCAGGTGCAGCGCGAGCAGGATCGCGCCCAGCTCGAGCTCCGGCACGCCGCCGTCGAGCATTGCGCCGAAAAGTTGACGCGCGTCCTGCTCCGACAACTCGCCGGCGCCTTCCCCGCCGCGGCCGATTTGCTTGATGTAATGAGCGAAGGACATGGCTGGCACGCACTTTACTTAGCAACTCGCGTGCCAGTCTGATTTTCTACTGGAATCATGTGGATAGGATTTTTAACCCACCTGAATCCTCGATTAAGTGCAATCTCGCGGTGCACGCGGCGTGCCGCGCGCCTTGTGTTGGTGCGGGGCACGTACTGATGCGCTCAACCTGCGGACGGGCGCCTCATCGTTCGACAACCCTTAAGGATGGGACAGGGCGATGCGTTCAAATGGAAATGGAATGCCCTTCCCTCGCGCAGAAACACTCGATGTCCAGACCGCGCTGTTCAAAAAAACGTTTTCCAAGCGCCTCTTTTTTGTCCACCGCCGCGTCGTCATGCATGGGATCGTGGTGAAACAGGTAAAGCCGCTTTACCCGCGCGTCCGCCGCCAGTTCGAGGACTTCGGAAACGGGCGAATGGCCCCAGCCCGTCTTGCCCGGATATTCCTCGTCGAAATAGTTGGCGTCGTGGATGAGGATATCCACACCTTCCAGGAGTTTTACCAGCCGATTCCGGTTAAAGACATCCCGGTCTGGCGTAAGCTCGTTGTCCGTAATGTACGCCACGCTTTTCCCGCTGGAATTTGTTACGACGTAGCCCAAGGTAATCCCCGGATGGTAAAGGTTCATGGTCTGCACGCGCAGCTTTTCCACCTCGTAATCGCCCTCCGCCAATTCCTTGAAATAAACCCGCGATGAGAACTCCCTGACGGTTACCGGGAAATAAATGGTCTCCATCTGTCCGCCTATCACCTGCTGCAGCGTGAGGTTTCCCTGCCCGGTTCCGTGGATGGCGATCTCGTTGCCCTGCTGGTACAGGGGCTGGAAAAACGGCAGCCCCTGAATGTGGTCCCAGTGGGGATGGGAGATGAACAAATTGATCTTGTAGCGCCTGTTAGTGGCGATCAGAGAATGCCCGAGATCCACGATACCGGTGCCCGCATCGAAAACAAACAACCGGTCCCGGGTCAACTCGACCGAAACGCAGGACGTGTTCCCGCCATACTTCAGGGTAGCCTTGCCCGGCCGGGCGATACTGCCCCGCGTGCCCCAAAAAGTCACCTTGATCGCGTCCGTCAGAAGGTTGGTGATGATAGTCAGCGATTCCTCGGGGCGTACCGGCTTGACCAGGTAGCCGTCCGCGCCAGCCTCGAGGCAGGTTCTATAGTCGTACCAGAAGCCCTTTGCGCTGCACACGAGGACCTTGACGTCATCCAAGGTCGCGTCATTCCGGATTTGCGCGAGCAATGACATTCCCGGAATGTTGGGCATCATCAGATCGAGGATGATGAGATCGGGCTTGAACGACCCGATCTTGCCCATCGCGAGCGTACTGTCGTTTACGGTGATTACTTCGTAATCGGCGGCGCCCAGGTAGTTTGCCATCAATTCCGCGACGTAAACGTCATCGTCGATAATCAGGATTTTTTTTCTCATAGCCGATATCACCGATCCCCCATGGGGTCCCAGCCGACCCTGATTCCCGCCGGCCTGGCGGGCAGCTCTTTCGCGTAATTTACGCGCATTCGCGTGAGTTCATGCTCCAGCTTATCAGATTGATTCACAGTTTTCATCCTCCGTCAATTCTTCAATCGCGGCGCCGGTCTCCGGCATCTGCAAACTCATCCCGCGCTGCGGTCCTTATCCGCTGAAACCATCCGCTCACGGGCAATGTCAGGTGCGCATCGGTGCGCGCCTGAGCGGCAGCCCACGCGTGAAACGGGAGTAAATTCGAGCGCAATCATGTTAGTCTCACGCAAGCCGCCGCGACGATTCCCGCAGGGAATCCGGATATACTGGGCACGCAAATGCAAAGTCCTCTCATACCCGAAGACGAATCGCTCCGGCTAGCGGCGCTGCGCGAACTCGGGATCCTCGACACGCCGTCCGAGGAGCGCTTTGACCAGATTACCGCCACCGTCAAGCTTCTGTTCGACGCTCCGATCGTGCTGGTATCCCTGGTTGACGAAAAACGACAGTGGTTCAAATCAAGGCAGGGGCTGGACGCTTTCGAAATCGCCCGCGATATTTCGTTTTGTGGCCACACAATCCTTGGCGATGACGTGTTTGTCGTCGAGGACGCCCTTCAGGACCCGAGGTTTCAGGACAATCCGCTGGTGACCGGGGAACCCTGCATTCGCTTCTATGCCGGGGCGCCGCTCTCAGGCCTGAATGGATTGAAACTCGGCACGCTGTGCGTGATCGACCGCAAGCCGCGCGAATTCGACCAGCGCATGCGCGCGCAGTTGCGCGGCCTCGCGCAATGGGCCGAACGCGAGTTGAACCTGGCAGGGGAGATATCCCTCGTCGCCGCACGAATTCAATTGGAAAAGATGAAGCACGAATTTATTTCTACCGTGAGTCACGAACTCAGAACGCCGCTCACCTCCATCCTGGGCTCGCTCGCCCTGATCGCGGGCGGCGTAGCCGGCACGCTTCCGGTCCAGACACGCCCGCTCATCGAAGTCGCCCACCGCAACGCGCAACGCCTGACGCGGCTCATCAATGATATCCTCGACATAGACAAGATCGAGTCAGGCCAGATGCAGTTCAACCTGTGCGCGCAGGAGTTGACGCCGATCGTCCGTCAGGCGATCGAAGCCAACCGCTCGTACGCCGAACAGTACGGCGTTGAGTTCGTGCTCGCGCACGAGTTGCCGGGCGCCAGGTCCGAGGTGGACAGCGACCGACTGAACCAGGTGCTCGCCAATTTGCTCTCCAACGCCGCCAAGTTTTCTCCGGCCAAAACCGAAGTCACGGTGGTGATTGAACGGCGCCAGGGGTCGATCCGCATTGCGGTCAGCGACCGCGGACCCGGCATCCCGCCTGAGTTCCGGTCGAGGATCTTCCAGAAGTTCTCGCAGTCCGACGCCTCCGATACGCGCCAGAAAGGCGGCACCGGGCTGGGGTTGAGCATTGCCAAAGCCCTCGTCGAGCAGATGAAGGGCAGCATAGGATTCGATTCGTCGCCGCAGTCGGGCACTACATTCTTCGTAGATCTTCCCGAAGCGCGCGCACCTGAGCTCGCGAAGAATAATGGCCGCGGTATTGGTAAAATCGACGACCATCCATGACCGGCTGCGGGATACCATGCGCCATCTCAAGCACCGTCCACATTCTGACTCCGTCGCGCCGCCCATGCGGTGCGCGTGAGCACACAACCGGAAAATCGATATGACCGACTCGACCCCGAATCGAGTTCTGTACGTTGAAGACGAGCCCGACATCCAGACGATTGCCCAAATTGCACTGGAAACGATCGGGGGCTTCACGGTCCGAACCTGCAGTTCGGGGCATGAAGCGCTCAGCGCAGCGCCGGGTTTTGCACCCGATTGCATATTGCTCGATGTAATGATGCCGGGCATGGACGGACCCTCCACACTCGCAGCGCTGCGGATGCTGCCCGTCTGCGCCGACGTTCCCGTCATCTTCATCACCGCCAAAGTGCAACCCGCCGAGGTCGCGCATTACAAAGCGCTCGGTGCTCTGGACGTCATCGCCAAGCCCTTCGATCCAATGACCCTCGCTGCCACCGTCAGAAAAATCCTGGGAACATGTTCATGACCACATCCACCAAAACACTCGAGCGACTGCAGCTGCTGCGCGAGGCATTTTTCGAGCAACTGCCCGCCCGAATCCGCAAAATAGAGACTGACTGGCTCAACCTTGCCGGCGGTGCCTGGAACAACGCGGCGGCGAAGGAACTGCGTTTTTTGCTGCACAACCTGACTGGCTCGGCGGGATCTTTCGGCTTGCCCGACGTCGGCCTCCTGGCCCGTGCGGCGGATCACATGATCGAGGCATTGCTGAGAGCTTCCACCGACCCCACGCACGAGCAGCTCGAGGCGATGACGAGGGCTATCGCCGAACTCCAGCAGGCGGCAGTGATCGAGCGGCCAAAGCCGCTGAGCCCGCTCGTGGCAGCGACCGCCACGCTAAGAAAACTGGTGTATCTGGTCGACGACGATCACGGATTTGCCCAGGATTTGGTGCAGAGTCTCGATTATTTCGGCTACGAAGTACGGGTTTTCAAAAATTTTGAAACACTGCGCCCCGCCTTGCAGCGGGAGGCGCCCGCCGCAATCGTGATCGACATCATGTTTCCGGACGACATGGTCGGCACTGCCGAGGTGGAAAAGTTGCGCAAAACCAATCCCGATTTGCCGCCATTAATTTTTATTTCCGTGCGCGACGATTTTGAAGCGCGCCTGGGCGCCGTGCGCGCCGGATGCAGCGCTTATTTCACCAAGCCGATCGATACCGGCGCGATTGTTGACTGCCTGGATCAGCGCACGCGGGTTCAGCCGCGGGAGGCCTATCGCGTGATGGTCGTCGATGACTCGCCGCTGGAGGCTGCGTCGTATGCCCTGACGCTGCAAAGCGCAGGTATTGAAACATCCATTGTCAACAACCCGATGGAGGTCACGGCGAGGCTCGCCGACTTCTTGCCCGACCTGATATTGATGGATTTGAACATGCCGCAATGCTCCGGCAGCGAACTTGCGGCCGCCATCCGGCAACTCGACGCCTACCTCAGCGTTTCCATTGTGTTCCTGTCGTCCGAAACCGATCGCGACCGGCAGTTGTCGGCCCTGCGGGATGGCGGCGATGACTTTCTCACCAAGCCGATCAAGCCGGAGCATCTCGTCGCATCGGTGCTGGTGCGGGTGGAACGGGCACGGATCATACGCTCGTTCATGCTGCGCGACAGTCTGACGGGTCTGTTCAATCACACCCGCATCAAGGAGCAGCTCGCGACGGAAGTAGTGCGTGCGCGGCGCAGCAAGGCCGATCTCACGCTCGTGATGGTCGACATCGACCATTTCAAATCGGTAAACGACACCTACGGCCATCCGGTCGGCGACCGCGTGATCAAGAGCATCTCGCGCCTGCTGTTGCAGCGGCTGCGCACCACGGACATCGTCGGGCGCTACGGCGGCGAGGAATTCGCGGCGATATTGCCGGGCACCGATGCAGAACAGGCCCGGGGAGTGCTTGACAATATCCGGGCCACCTTCCACGCCCTGCGCCACCACTCCGCCCAGGGTGATTTCGTGTCGTCATTCAGTTGCGGCATCGCCGTTTTTCCGAAATTTGATTCGGCCACGCTGCTGCTCGACGCCGCTGACCGCGCGCTATACGAAGCCAAGCAGGCGGGCCGCAACCGTGTCGTCATCGCCAAAGCCTGAAATCCCGCGCGCGCATGCCGGCGTGGCTGCGTGGCATTTTCTCGACTCGACGCGGTTTGCGGGAAATTCGATCAATGCGGGTTCGCAGCCGGCGAAAACAGAAATTTTAAGGAGAAAACGCATGACCATTTCAACGCTACAACGCATCGCGGCGGGCGCATTCGCCGCCGGGCTTGTTATCCCATTTTACGCCGCCGCACAGGCCTATCCCTCGAAGCCGGTACGGGTGATCGTGCCGTTTGCGCCGGGCGGCGGCAGCGACATCACCGCGCGCCAATTATCGCAAAAGCTCACCGAGCTACTCGGCCAGCAGTTCATGGTCGATAACCGCGGCGGCGCCGGCGGGCTGATCGGCCTTGAGATGGCCGCCAAATCCGCGCCCGACGGCTATACCGTGGTGATCATGTCAGGCAGTTTTTCGGCGACCCCTGCGTTGCAGCAACCAGCCTTCGACCCGATCAATACCATCGTCGGCGTCGTCGAGGCCGGCTATACGCCGTTCGTGCTGTCGGTGCACCCGTCGTTGCCGTCGAAATCCGCAAAGGAGTTGATCGCGCTCGCTCGCTCCAAGCCCGGCGCACTTTCCTACGCCACTCCCGGCGTGGGCAGCCTGACGCACCTCGCGACCGAACTCATGATCAACATGGCTAAAATTGAAATGGTTGCCGTGCCCTACAAAAGCACCGGCGCGGCGATGACGGATCTGCTGTCCGGCCAATGCCAACTCATCGTCGGCAGCCTGCTGCCCACTCTTCCGCACTTCGAGACTGGACGATTGCGGCCGCTGGCGGTAACCACCGCCCAGCGCTGGTATGCACTGCCCAAGGTGCCCACGCTGGCGGAAACGCTGCCCGGCTACGAAGTTGAACTCTGGTTCGGCATGATGACGCCGAAAGGCACGCCGCGCGCCGTCATCGACAGGCTCAACGGCGCAATCAACAAGATTCTGCAGGAACCCGAAATGAAGAAAAACCTCGCGGCGCAGGGCATGGTGCCGTCAGGCGGCTCGCCGGAAAAATTCAATCAGCGCATCCGCGGAGACTACGAACGCTGGGTCAAAGTCGTCAGGGAAGCCCGCATCAAGGCGCAGTAAAAGTCCCCGCGCGGGGAAATCAGGTGCAGCGGGACCGGTTCAGTTTTTCCACCCGATCCACTCGCACAAACCGCGTCCCATGATCCACTCCAGGTCGGTCGCGGTAAGCCATGGCATCTCTTCGGTGAACATGGTGATCCCCTGCCGGTAGGTGCAAGGCAGGCGCGACAGGTCACTACCCCAGAACATGCGCCGCGGTCCGAACGCCTCGTAAACGCGGCGCAGGTACGGGTGCAGCCGGCGGTATGGGTACGCATCGGCCGTGTAATACGCAACGCAGCTTGCCTTCACTGCGATATTGGCACGCCGCGCGAGCACAAGCAGCCGGTCGAGTTCGCGAAACGCCTCCTCGTCCTTGCCGCCGGTTAGCCCGAGATGGTCGATCACCAGCCTGAGTCCAGGGTGGCGTTCAGCGACACGGTCGATCAGATGCAGGTCCGCATGCTGTGCGAGAACCATGACAGGCACGCCGGCTCGTTCCGCCTGCGGCCACAACCAGTCAATGCGCCCCTCTGTCAGCAACGGGCGCTGCAACGGCCGGTGGAACGTGAAACGCAACCCCAGCATGCCGGGCTGACCGCGCCAGTCAGCAATGGATCCGCGCGAGGACGCCGCTTCGGGATCGAACCTGCCCATCACGGCGAAGCGGTCTGGATGCGCCTGGGCGGCCGCCAGCGCAAAGTCATTGCGCTCGCCCTCCCACGAGGGCGGCACCAGCACCGCGCGATCGACACCGGCGGCCGCCATCTCGCGCAGCACATCGTCCTTCGCGAGGGGATCCGGCGTGTGCGGCTGATGACGCGCCGGCCACGGCCGTTCAGGCGAGCTGGCCGCCCAGATATGAACCTGCGCATCGACGATCTGCATCGCGCCATCCATTATTGCGGCTGGACCGAGATACTAGCCAGCCATACCTGGCAAACCAGCTGAATATCGATCTGGTCGGTCTGGCCCGCACCGGAATCGAGTACGCCTGAACGGCTCAGATTTTTCCTGCTTTACGTTTCTTGAGGTGCACCAGCACGCCCTTCTTGCCGGCGGCGGTCTTCGGCTTCCACGTGTTTTTGTGCTTGAGCAGATCATTTTTCTGCCATAGGTGCGTCGCATCGCCCATGTAGACGATGAACACTTCGCAGCCGTCCGGATACTCGTAGGGTCCGTGCGGAATGTCCCAGCCGAATACGTAGTCCCCGGGGCGCAGGTCCTTGCCGGCCACGCACATGCGCCCTTTGGTCACGAGAATCGAATGCCAGCTTGTGTGGGTGTGCGCGGGCTCGACGTAGCCTGCAGGAAACCGCTGCTTCATGTCGATGCGCTTCATCACCGGATCGTAGTTCAGAACTTTGACCTTGACCCCGGGCGGCAGCTTGAGCAATCCGCGCACGTCGTCGCTTTCCCATTCGACCTCGCGGTCGTAAATCGCCTTGAAGGTGTGGTCGTAACCGTCCTTCGCCTTGCTTCGTTTCGCCTTCATTTTGCAGATTCTCCCGATTTAATTTACTTCTTGAAGCCGGCATCCTTGAAGACTTCAGATATAGTCCATGCTCCGCATCGCCGGTCCTATCGTCGAACTCATTCTTTTCCGGACCGCGTTCCGACCCGGATATGCTTGTGTCCGGGCAACGCACTCGCCTGCGGAAACACGGTGGCCCGCAAGAATGCACTGCACCCCTTACAAAGTCAAACCCGGCCTTCGCGTTGCGAAACTCGTTGTGCAGGCGCACAATCGCGATCTGTATCTCCCCCACACATCACCCTGCGACACGCGATGTCGTGACCAGAAAAATAAACCGCAATCCGACCAATCACGACGCGCATTGGAGATTACATGCTGAGGGCGGCAATTTACGGTATTGGGCGATGGGGCAACCGCCTCATCGATTCGGTGCAGGACAGCAAGAAAATTCGCCTGGTCAAGGGCGTCTCGCGCAATCCCGCGGCACACCGCGAACTCGCCGCAAAAACAGGTATCGCGCTGGGCGACAGCTATGCCGACGTATTGCGCGATCCACAAATCGATGCCGTCGTGCTTGCGACACCGCATTCGCAGCACTTTGAGCAGATCGTGCAGGCGGCACAGGCCGGCAAGCACATCTACGTGGAGAAACCCATCACGCTGACGCGCGCCAATGCGCAAAGCGCCGTGGACGCCTGCAAGGCAGCGGGTATCACTCTGACGCTCGGCTTCAACCGCAGGCATGCGCCGGCATTCCTTGAGATGATGCGCAGGATCAGCGCGGGCGAAATCGGGGACGTGCTGCACATCGAAGGCCAGCACTCCGGTCCCAGTGGCTATCGCCTCCAGGCCGGCGGCTGGCGTACCACCCGGGTCGAAGCACCGGCGGGAGGAATGACGGCGCGCGGCATACATACACTCGATTCGATGATCCAGATTGCCGGCCTCGTAACTTCGGTTTATGCCTTCAGCGAGCACCGCAAGCTGCCCGCGGACATCCCGATGGACGACACCACGTCGATGCTGTTGAAATTCGCAAGCGGCATCACCGGCTATTTGGGCACCGTGTTCGTGACCGGCGAATTATGGCGCGTGCACGTTTTCGGATCGAAGGGCTGGCTGGAGATGCGGGGCAACAACGAGCTCACTGCATGCGGCCTGGAAGGCGCCCCTCAGAAAATGTCGCTGGCGGCAGTCGACATGGAAAAAGCCACTCTCGAAGCGTTCGCCGACGCGGTAGCTGCCAAGCAGCGGTTTGTCGTGCCGCCCGAACAGGCCGTCAACGGCATCGCAGTGCTGGAGGCGGCCGTCGCGTCAGCGGCGAGCGGCAATCCAGTCAGGATTTGACATGGACGCTTATCCGAATCACACCAAACGCCAACTTGCTGCCGGCGAGCTCGCGCTCGGCATGGGCGTGCGTCAGGCGCGCACAGTCGACATCGCCACCATCGGCAAAACCTGCGGCTTCGACTGGTTGTTCATCGACATGGAGCACAGCTCGCTCGATATCGACACCGCGGCCCAGATCGCGGTCGCTGCCCTCGCCGTGGGAATCACACCGCTCGTGCGCGTGCCCGGGAAGGAACATCACCATGCGTCGCGCCTGCTTGACTCCGGCGCGCAGGGCATAGTGGTACCGCATGTGGACACGGTCGAGGAGGCCCAGCGCGCCGTGGCCTACTGCAAATATCCGCCCGTTGGCCACCGCTCGGTAGCCGGAGCGCAGCCGCAATTCGCGTTTCAGAGCGTAGCGGTGGGCGAAGCAACGCGGATTGTCAACTCGGAAACGCTGGTCGTCGTCATGCTGGAGACGCCCACGGCGATCGACAACGCGGAAGCGATTGCCGCGGTTCCAGGACTGGATGTGCTTCTGATCGGTACCAACGATTTGTGCGCGGAGATGGGAATCCCGGGTCAGTTTACGGATCCCAGGGTCGAGGCAGCCTATCGCCGCGTGATCGCGGCGTGCGGCAAGCACGGCCTGCATCCGGGAATGGGCGGGGTATACGAGCCCGGACTGATGGAGAAGTTCATCGGGCTCGGCATGCGCTTCATCCTCAGCGGCAGCGATCTGAGTTTTCTGATGGCGGGTGGTCGCGAGCGCGCAGGTTTACTCCGCGGCATGCTCAAGGTCTGAGGCGGCGGCGCTACGCGCGGCACCGGTGAACCATGGCAGCAGATCGCCAGCATGAAACCCCAGGCGGCCCCCGCGACGGAGCGGGCGGAATCTACGTGCGGCTGGGCGCGCGTCGCAAAACCTGGGGTGTTGGCATCGTGGCGCTCGTGCTTGCAGTCTGGGCCGCACAGTGGCTGTTCCACCGCTACACCCACCTGGTCATCGAAGACGCCCGCATAGACGGCGAAGTGATCACCATTTCCAGCCGCGTCTCGGGACTGCTCACCGAGCTGCCCGTCATGGAGGGAGACGCGGTCAAAAAAGAACAACTGCTCGCCCGGGTGGACGACCGCGATTCGTTGCTGCAGCGCGAAGTCCTGCGTTCGAGACTTGCAGCGGTCGAAAGCCAGATGACGGTCGTGCGCGCGCAGACCGGCCAGGTTGATCAGGAAACTCTGGGAAGATTCGAGAGCGAGACCAACCGTCTGGTCGCCGCCGAAGCGGAGGTGGCGGCGCTTGAAGCGCAACTGAAGCAGGCGCGCGATGACTATAACCGGGCCCGCGAACTGGCCGAGGCGAAATGGCTGTCGCCGCAGGCCATGGAACGCGCGCGCACCGCTTTTCAGCACGCGCGGGAAAGCCACCGCAAGGCGCTGGCTGAAGTTGCGGCTGCGCGCGGCACGCTATCCGCGGCGGGGGGAAGCCGGCGCCAGCTTCGGGTCATGGCGCAGCAACTCGTCGTACTCGCGCGCCAAGCGGACGAGATTCGCGCCCAGATCGGCCGGCAGGAAGTGGATATCGCGGATCGCGTCATCACCAGCCCCATCGACGGCAAGGTTGTGATGACTTTCGCGCGCAAGGGTGAGCATGTCGCCATCGGCCAGCGCATTCTCATGTTCCACGACCCCAGGGAAATCTGGGTCGAAGCCAATGTCAGGGAAACCGACATCGCTCGCCTCAGGCCGGGAATGAAGGCGGAAATCCGCGTGGATGCTTATCCCGGCAAGGTATTTGGCGGCGAGGTTTTCCGCATCGGCCTGGCGGCTACCAGCAAATTCGCGTTACTGCCAAATCCCAATCCGAGCGGCAACTTTACGAAAATCACCCAGCGCCTGCCGGTGCGCATCGTGCTCACCGAGGTGGATCCCGCGTTGCGCCCGGGCATGATGGTGGAAGTGGACATTGCCCTCCGAGACAACTGAGGCATTGTTCGCGCGCTACGGGCCGCGCTACCGCTGGCTCGCCACCGTCACGGTGATGCTAGGCACCATCGCGGCGATGCTGACCACCACCACCGTCAACGTCGCGATACCCGACATCATGGGCACCTTCGGCATCGGGCAGGACCGCGCGCAGTGGCTCTCTACCGGCGCCCTGGCGGCAATGACAGTCGCGATGCTGCTCAACGCTTGGCTGATCCGCAGTTTCGGGCAACGCAGGGTGTTCGTCGGCGCGCTAGGCATTTTTATTGTGGCGTTGATTCTGGCAGGACTGAGCCCCAACGAAACCGTGCTGATTTTCTGCCGCATCGTGCAGGGCGCGGTGGCGGGGCTGATGCAGCCATTCTCGGTGTACACGCTGTTTCGCGTGTTCCCTCCCGAGCGCAGAGGCAGCGCGATGGGGATTTTCGGCATTGGCGTGATCCTGGGACCGGCGCTGGGCCCCACCATGGGAGGCCTGCTGATCGAATACTTCAATTGGCGCTACGTTTTTTATCTTGCCCTGCCGTTCAGTGTAACCGCCATCCTGCTCGGCAGCGTGTTCATGCCGGAGCGCGAGGAATCGGGTGCGCGTGCTGATTTCGACTGGACCGGCTTTCTGCTCCTGTCCGTGTCATTGACTTGCCTGCTCATTGGGCTCTCCAACGGGCAGCGCGAGGGCTGGCATTCCGGCTATATCGTTACGCTACTGGGACTCGCCGCCACGACCGCGGCGGCGTTCTTCGTATGGGAGCTGCTTGCGCCCCAACCGCTGGTCGATCTCAGGGTGCTCGCGAACGCCCGTTTCACCGCGGCCGCCGCGGTGGCGTTTATCTTCGGCGCGGGGCTGTTCGGCTCCATCTACCTGGTGCCGCTTTTCGTGCAGACGGTCCAGGGCTTCACGCCATTGGCTGCGGGCTTGCTGCTGATGCCTGGCGGGCTGGCGCTGGGCCTGCTCATGCCTGTCGGCGGGCATCTGAGCGACCGGCTCCCCGCGCGGGGGCTGATCATCGCGGGGCTGCTGTGTGCCAGCTTGTCGGCTTACTGGCTGGGAAGCGTGGACACCAATACGCCGTTTTGGACCATTGCATGGTGCGTCATTATTTCCTACGCCGGCCTTGGGCTGATCAAGCCGACGCTCATCGTTGCGGCGCTGCGGGCCTTGCGCCCCGAGCTGCTCGTGCAGGGCTCGGGGATGATCAACTTCTCCCGCCAGCTCGGCGGTGCGTTCGGTGTGAACGTGCTCTCGGTCATATTGGATCGCCGGACGTTTTTCCACAGCGACGCGTTGGCGAGCGGACAAACCGCTGGCAACAGCGCCACGGTCGAATTGCTGCGCCAGATGCAGGATCTACTTGCGCGCGCGGGCGTGCCGCCGGATTTGCAGTTTCCGGGGGCGATGCATTTTCTGGATCGGGTGGTCTACGCGCAGGCGTATACGCTGGGATTTCGCGACAGTTTTTTCATCGTTGCGATCGTATTCATGCTCGCCCTGATTCCCGCGTGGATCATGGGCACCACCGCCGTCCGAAACACGCCGCGCCCCGCTGCCGCAACGCCCATGGGCCCGCAATGACAGCCATGGGGCTCGTCACCGGCGGGCTCAACGGCAGTCGGCGGGCACGAATTTCGCGGGCGTGCCCGTGCAGACCCAGGTAACCTGGCGGTTTGCCTCTAGGAAGGTAGGCGTGAGAACGATAGTTACCGCGGTCCCCACCGTATTCAAATTGCCGGTAACGGTCACGATGCCGTCATCGCTGACCGAACCGCCGCTCACCTTGCCCGCCGCGACCACTGTTAAGCCGAGACCGGCGCCGCCGATCGAGTTTTCAACGTACGATTTTTCCGAAATGCTGGTGGTAAACCCGCTCGCCGCCAGCACCAGCTCCGACACCTTGGCGCGGATAATAAAATCCTGATATAGCTGCAAAGATAACAATGACAAAATCCCGATGACCGCCACCACCATTATCAGTTCGATGAGAGTAAATCCTTGCCGGATCCGCTTCATTTGCGTCTCGGTTGCGCCGTTGATACCGGTTGAAACCCATCCTGCGATGTCATGACCAAAACCCTCGAAAGCCGGTGCCCGATTATTCAGTTCCCGCCATTGCCGGCGGCGGCAGCGCAATCTGGTAGTCAACGCTGAACTGATAGTCACGGAACACGTGTTCTGCGCTTAAAAGCTGATAAGTACCGTCCGCAAGGCGCCGCGTGGTTTCCTTGAGCCGGTACGCGTTATGCCCGCAGGTCCAGCAGTCAAAGTTGCGCATGGCGGTACAAAGGCAGGTCTTGTCCATCACCGAGATTTTCTTCGCCTCCGGGTTGGCCTCGACCGCGCGGTTGTAGGCAGTAATGTACGAGCAATTGCCCGAGCCGTCGAGCAGGTAGCCGTAAGCCTCGCAATTGGGCCGGATGCCCGCGCCTATCGCCGGGCTGCTTTTCAGCATGCGCATCGGATAACCGGTGGGCGAAATCATGTTGACCTCGATGTCCGCCTCGTTCGCCTTGATGTATTCCTGCTTCACCTTGTCCGGCAGGCCGCACTCGCGCGTCGCGGTAAAACGCGTCGCCATCTGCACCGCCGCGGCACCGCTTTCGAGATAGGACACAGCATCACTGCCGGTAAAAATTCCGCCCGCAGGGATCAGCGGTATGTCGAGTTTTTCGGCCTCCAGATATCGCAGAATTTCGGTCACGATGGTGCGCAGATCGTGCTGCGCCCAGTCGTCGATGCCAAAGCCGAGGTGACCGCCGGCCAGCGGTCCTTCCACGATGACATAATCGGGCAGGCGGCCGAGTCTCGCGCTCTTGCGCAGGAACAACTGCAGCGCGCGCAATGACGAAACGATGATGCCGAACTTGGCATCGCGAAATCGCGGGTGATCCGCGACCAGCGCCAACGAGCCGAGATGCAGGCCGGCGCTCAACGTAATGCCGTCGACGCCGGCGTCGAGTGCGGCGCTCATACGCACGCGCAGCGTTTCGCGCGGCGCATTCATGGTGATTTTTTCCATGCAGTTGACGAAAATCATGCCGTCGCCACGCTTGGCCTGCATGGTGCGGCCGATGTGGTTGTGCGTCGCCTCGGCGAGCCGCCCAAGATCGAACATGATCGCGGATTTGTCGGAATTCGCGACGTTGAATTTGAAACGCTTGAGTTTGCCGCTGACGTAATTCGTTTCGTAGCGCCGGTCGGATACCGTTTCGACCATGGCATCCGAAACATGGCCTATGCCCCCGAGCCGGGCGGCCTCGAGCGCAAGCCCCGCCGTCGAGATGTCCACTCCCATCCCGCCAACCACGATCGGCACCAGTTCCCGCTTGCCGAAACGCAGGCGAAAATCATCAACACATTTCATCACTGTCCTCGGAACACCCCCGGGAGTTATCACGCGCCCTTGCGCGGCCACCCGTACCAGCCCGGCAGGGTATCACAGGCGCGCGTGAATTCGGATGACGCAAATGACCTCGGAATACGATTCTGTTGGTTGCAGCAGATGGTTTTCGGCGCGGGCGGACATACCCATGATCGCGGTAGATGTATTTTTCCTGGAGTAGTAACATCAACCGGGAGAGTGGCGGATTCCGGATACAAATAAAAAGGGGACTTCAATGGCGGAAAAGACGGTTGTTGTTCTCGGCACGGCCACGCCGGGCGGCGGATTCCCGGCGTACGGCGCGCCCTACGCCGAGACCCTCAACGAAATGGACCCGACGCTCTCGGTCCAGACGCGCAATACCAAGGGTAGCACCGAGAACGTGCCGCTGCTCGAGCAGGACCAGCTTGACCTCGGCCTTGCCACCGGCGAAGTTACCTATGAGGCGGTCGCCGGCATCGGCCGGCAGGCGACCACAAGGCTACGCATCATCAACGCCACCTATTCGCAGGCCGGGATGTTCATGGTGCGCGCCGACAGTCCTTACTACAGCATACAGGACCTCCGAGGCGAACCTGTCGTGTGGGGCGCCGGCAGCTCGGGTTTCGTCGTGCTTGCCCGTTATGTGATGGATGGGCTCGGTCTCGACCTCAAGCGTGACTTCGAGGCGATCCTGCTGGAGAAGGCGGGAGACGGCCCACCCATGGTATTGGACGGGCGGGCCGCGGCGATGTGGGGCGGCGGTGTCGGCTGGCCGCCTTTCATGGCGATCGCCAAGCACGCGACAGGCGCGCGCTGCGTCGCGCCGGACACCGCCGAAATCAAACGCATCATGGCAAAACATTCGTTCCTCAAGGCGACCATCATGCCCGCGGGCAGCTACCCCGGGCAGGAGTTATCCATCTCCTCGGTGGGTTCGTGGCCGTTTGTGTTGGCAAGGGCGTCGTTGCCCGATGACGTTGCCTACCGCCTCGCGCGCGCATTGCACCGCGGCGAAGCGATCCTCGGCAAACGACTTGCGCAGGCGCGCGAGTCCACCCTGGCCAACACGCTCGCCGCCGCGCCGAGCCGGGACCTGATCCACGCCGGCGTACTTAGATATATGGAAGAAATCGGTCTGTTGTGCTGAAGCCGCGGGCGAATTACGCAGCGTCGCCAAAAGGTGGCGGCAATCCGGGCATTCCCGGAGCCGTCGGCATCCCATTACAACAAAAGGAGGAGACCCCATGCAACGCTCGATTGCAGTAACTCTGGTAGTACTGTCCTTAATCGTGACCGGGAATGTTTTTGCGGCCCAGCCCTACCCCAGCCGCCCGATCCGGCTCATCGTTCCGTTTCCGCCCGGTGGCAACGTGGACGTGTTCGCGCGCGTGCTGTACCGGCACGTGGAACAGGATCTCGGGCAGTCGATCATCATCGATAACCGGGGCGGCGCGAACAGCATCCTCGGCTCGGATATCGTCGCGAACGCCACTCCCGACGGCTACACCCTGCTCAACACCTCATTCGGTTTTGCCGTCAACCCGGCCATCATGAAAAAACTGCCCTTCGACGTGGTCAGGGATTTCGTACCGGTGACGAATGTCGCGCTGGGCACGGGATATCTGATGGTGGCCAATCTCGCGTTCCCGGCGAAAACGGTGACGGAGTTGATCGCGCTGGCGAAGAAGGAGTCGGTGCGCTACAGCACCGCGGGGGTCGGTAACGGCCAGCATCTGGCGGGCGCGATGTTTGCCGTGAAGGCGGGCATCGACATGCTGCACGTTCCGTACAAGGGCGGCGGGCCGGCGGTGAACGCTGTCATGGGCGGCGAAGTCCAGATTCATTTCCCGGCGGGGGCCGTCGGTGTGCCGCACGTCAAAGGCGGGCGGTTGAGGGCGCTGGGCTTCACCGGCGCCAAGCGGCTGTCGTCGTTACCTGATGTTCCGACGATAGCCGAGGCCGGTCTTCCCGGGTATGTCGCCGACGCCGGCTGGCACGCCGTATTCGCGCCGGCGAAAACCCCGGCCGCGATCGTCAACCGCATACACGCGGCGATCTTCAAGGCGTTGCAGGTGCCGCAGGTGCGCGAACACTTCCTTAATGGCGGTTACGAGCCGCAGGGTGCCGCCCCTGACGAGTGGGGCCGGTTGTTCCGCGCCGATCTCAAGCGTTACGCGGAAATCACGCGCATGGCGAAAATCGAGCCGCAGTAAAGCCGCTGCTCTCGCGCAAGCTTATGGAAATTATCGGTGGCGAAATTGCGGGATTGTCTGCGGCAACTTAACGCACGATGTAAACGCCCCGGTAACGCCCCTGGGCCAGCATCTCGTCGCTGTCCAGTCCGTATCCAACATAAATCTCCGAGCCCAGCAGCGCGCTCAAGTCGACGTTTTCGAGAATGTTGACCGACACGAGCGTACTCGCTCCGCTCTGCGTGAGCCCCTGCAGATAGGCGGCGATTGGGTTGCCGAGCACGGTCCACCCGGCGGGACCCGGGCGCAGCACGAACCAGGTGGCGCCGGGCA
>Ga0080064_1003790_pt1 | contig 20876 bp, 19 predicted proteins | sample Subgrocontami54m_FD_69260 | JGI IMG/M metagenome (GOLD analysis project Ga0080064, IMG submission 69260) | Subsurface groundwater microbial communities from S. Glens Falls, New York, USA - GMW46 contaminated, 5.4 m (SPADES assembly) (version 2) ...
TACCTCCCCGACGGGTGATGATGACCTCGTCTCCCTCGGCAGCGGCGTTTAGGAGTTTACTTAAGTTGGTTTTAGCTTGATGGACATTGGCAGTTGTCATAAATTTAATTCTAGCTAATATAGCTAACATTGTCAACAACAACTTATAGTCGTGCGTATAGATCTGCTGCGAAGTGCTGTTTTTGGCTCAACTATACGCCGAAGCTCGAGCTTGCCTGCGGTGAGCTTGCCTGCGGTGAGCTTACCTGCGGTGAGCTTACCTGCGGTGAGCTTACCTGCGGTGAGCTTACCTGCGGTGAGCTTGTCGAACCCGTCGAACCCGTCGAATCCGTCGAACCCGTCAAAACCGTCGAATCCATTTTATCGCAATTTCCTTAACATTTCTTGATGGCATATCTACCTCAGCACACAGCCTCGAAAGAGAACTTGGAAATAAATCACATTTTACTTATCTGTTATAGGTTGAACCTCTAGCACCTGTTTGGTACAACCGTATTGGCAAAATTACAGCTGGCGGCTGAGCGTAGGGAGCGTTTCATTCCAGCCGACCGGCTACCATTTCATGTGTACGTTGATGAGTTTCAAAACTTTGCCACTATGCCGTTTGTGCAGATGCTGTCAGAGGCTAGAAAGTACAAACTATTCCTCACTATGGCCGAGCAGTCTACTGCGCAACAGGATGAGCAAAGGCTTGTGAATATCATTCTGGCCAATGTTGGTACGGTTATTGCATTCAGGACGGGAAGCCCGATTGACGAGCAGCTGGTATTACCGCTATTCAAGCCTTTCGTTGAAGAAGGCGAAATTGCCAACCTACCAAGCTTTAACTTCTACGCCCGTGTATCGGCCATTCATTCGCAAGAGCCATTATCCGGCGAAACGTTACTACTTCAAGACCAAGGCACCCCAAGTACGGCTAGGGAGGTCATCAGATCGTCACGCAAGCTGTACGGCCGTAAGTATGTGGGTGATACTGAGGAACAGAAAGCTGCCCCCAAAAAAGCCACGCCCGAGAAACCAGTAGCGACCAAGGATAGCCCGAATACTGAGCCATTAGAGGTTTAGTTATCTTTTAAGTTCTCAAACTTTGCTTTCATGGTAGGGTTGCTACGAGTAAGTTTTTTTACCGTCAGCTGCTCTGTCTTTTTCATCTTTTCCTTATGTATATAGATAAACTGCTTAGCTATAAGCTCTTCCTCTGATTCATTTCGGTTATGCCTGACGTCAGGGAATGACACTAAATCAATGTTAATGACATCACCATAGATCTTTCCTAGTGGGTCAATGAGTATGCTCGGGTCAATGAGTTCTGCAATTAGGTTATACGCATCCGTACGGAAATCGGACCTACTCTTCCGGCCGGAGCCTAGATCGTACGCGTTGCCGACGTAGGCATCAATTAACGAATAAGCGTTTTTAGGGTCCGCAGCAATGGCTTTCTTTATGTATGCCTGTATATCCTTTTTTGACCCCCAATGGCCCCAATTCCATAACAGTGACGATAAGTTTTCCTTAAAATCATTGATCAGGTTATTACTGTCAGAGTATTTCTTGATCTTCTTTGCAAATGCCTTGCCAATTGTTTTTAGTTGGTCTTCCGTTATAAGTTGCTCGAAGTCTTCCTTATTGCTCTGGTTCTCTGTGAACGTCCTAATCCAGCGCATCAGCTGCTCGGCATAGTCTAGGTCGGCGATTTTCATAAAATCTTCTAGTGCCTTAAATGGATTATCGTACTTGCGAGTCAGTGATACCGCTAAGATTGACGACTGAACATACGACGAAAAGGTATCACCGAACATTGTTTGTTTTGGTCGCGGCAAAATTGAGCCCACGCTGACTAGCGAGTATCCAAGATTTTCGGCTACTTCTTTTGTGAAGTCATCCTCTCTATTGCGCAGTTTTGATATCAAGACATCCGGATGACCGCTCTCTACCAGCTTCTTTAACGCTTTGTTTGCTTTAGCTTGTGTCGTCTTGCTGTCTTCCAGTAAATCCAGAAAATCACGTAGCATTGCATCCGGCACATCGCCAACCGGTACGCCGTAATTGAAGTATCGTTCAAAGTATTTGTCCGAGCACACTCGCTGTTCGTTATCCCATGTCTTGGTATAATCCCCTGCATACGATGATCCGCCTAGCGCCCACTCGAAACTAGGGAACAATTCGCGTACGATACTACCTTGCCACGAGGTTGGACGCTCCGTGCCAAATGCTTCTATCTTGGCTTTTTTCTTATCATCGTCATCCCGATTCCCGTAATGGCCACGATCTATAAGAACATTCTTCCTATCAGCTATACGCTCGTATAATTTCTGGTCAAATATGCGCAGTGCTTCTACGAGCATTACATCTGTAAAGTTTGCCTCATTCGCTAGGCGCTCAAAGGTAAAGTCAATAGCGTTTAGGTATCTGATAGCTTTTCGGGGTGTAGTGAATTGCCTTCTGAGCAACTGCGAGTATTCTGACTCGAAGCGCGCTATATCGTCCTGAGCTAGGTTTAGTTTGTGTTTTGCTGCTATGGCATTCACTTGGTCAATGATGAATTGGCTAAGCACTTCAGGATCTACCGGCGGCACTATGAGCGGCAACTGGACAATCTTTTCTATAAAGTTGCCACCAATATCCGGTTCTTCCGGGTATCGCTCGGCGAGCGCCTTAGCGACCACGTTTTGATCAAATGCCAGTAGATATGAGATGTTATTGAAGTGAGCAACATTTTTCACCAGCTTAAAAACTAGGTGAATCTCATCACTATCAAGGCGGTCAATGTCGTCTATGACCACGATAATTCGCTTGTTAGATTCTAGAAGTATTTTGTTTACCCGGTCTTTTATGTCATCCACGCTAGAACCTGATTTTTTATGGAAAAACTTGTCGAGTATAGGTGAGATTAGCTTAGTTGTACCGGCAAACGGAACAACTACGCTTATAGCACCACCAACTGCGCCCGTGAGCTCACCATAAGCACGTAACTCATCAAAAATACGCTCTTTATTCGTAGATAGCCTTTCACCCAAGTATTGTGCCAAAGTGCCAAAGAACGCTGTATGCAGGCCTTCGGCGCTAGAAAACAGCCACGGGTTGAAGGGGATGACGATAACATCATCTTTGTGCTTTGCAGCTATGTATTCCTCAGCCACTTTAATGATAGATGTTTTGCCACTGCCCCAAGCGCCATGTAGCCCAACTGTGAATGATGCGTTTTTTGGAACTTTTATGAGCGCCTCAGCTAGGCCTTTGGCAAAATCAGCACGGCCAAACTTATCGGCCTTTTCGGTCGCTATTGGCTCATCGGCATTTTTATCAAACTGAGCCATCTAAACTCTCCAAGGTAGCGGAACGCTATGCGGCGCTACGGTTCTTCTATTACGAGGAAATCTCGTGATCATTGTGGCTAACACAATCTCAAAGACTTGTTGAGTTTTGGTTAAAAGTGCTTCGGTAAAAACGTTATATTCATCAGTGGCAAGCTGATTTCTTGAATTTTGAATATGGACCCTGTTTCTTGCCTTACGCAATTCGTCCATCAAGTCGTAAAAGTTACTCGGTTGATTAAACAGGTTAAACTTTTTAGAGGCGGCTATGTAATGTTCTAGTTTGTCGTATTTTCTTGTCCTAAATTCCTCTATGTCAGCTTGCGATATATTTGGCACGGCATCAATTACATGGCCCCTAATGCGATAGGCAAAATCATCCAAAATACATTCAATAATAGATACAAGAGTAACAATTATTGGCTTGATGTATTTCCGTTTGTCGGTAGATCGTGCTTTGGCTTCATATAGTTCCCATACGATTTCAAGGTTGTATATGATATTGTCACCCTTCTTAAAGCTCCACATAAATGTGCCCGTGATAGCTTCTGCTAGCTGATCTATTTGGGCGGGACTCATTTTTACTTCGGCCCTTCGACTATAGTGATTTCTTCGGGGTTGAGGCCATAGATTTTCATGTCGTATCCATTAGTCATCTACCTTGAATTTCTTGAATAGACCCTCCAGGCCTTTGTTGATACTCGTTTCTACTTTTGGCTTAGGAGCCTCCGGTTTTGGTTCTTGGGACAGCTCTGAAGCTTCAACAAGCAAACTAGTGTTTTGGGGTGTAGTCGGTTTTGTCTTCAGGGTCTTTAAGATAGGCATATCTACTAGTACACCCGTTTGTTGCCATGACTGCCACTGTTCGGCTACAACGCTGAGCAATGGCTCAAGCCACGTTTCAACATCATTTCCGCGGCCCGTCTGCTCTGCAATCTGAGCTAAGAATACGGGGTACTCTTGGTTTAATTGATTATCTAACGCTGTGCCGCTCACAACTTCGCTGGTTTTTTGTGCCAGTAATATACTCATCTTTTGGTTGCTGGACGATGCGCCACTGTTCTGTGACCGAGTATTTGTGCCACGTCTAAACACACCACGCGGTAAGCTGACTATTGCCAACACTTTACAGTATTTCGTTATATATTTGCGTAATATTTCGTCGCGCGAATTTGCAAACAAGCCCTCTGGTAAAATGAGGCAAATTTTACCACCGATCTTGGCTGATTGCACTGCTTGTTGAATAGAAAAGTTATATTCGCTAAAGCTATCATCCCGTCCATTATTATCTAAGTCTGCCTGTAAATTTTGGAGTACCTCTTTTACGTCATGGCGCTTTGGCTCAGTCTCATCATACTTACTGCCTCCGGCAGGGTTACCAATCACCACATCCCAGTCGTTACCCTGCCGGTACAGTCCGTTTGTGTTATGAATAGGTAACGATTCTATGGCTTCACGTCCAGATTGCTTGAAGAATATTGCAAGGTAAGTTTTTGCAATCAAATAGGGTAGTTCGTTTACGTCAACTCCTCTTACGTTCGCTAAATCCACACCAAAAGTGTCCACTGCAGCCGTAATGTATCCGCCGCTCCCGCATTCAAAGTCCAGCACAGTCGTATTAGGGGTTACGCCCCCCACGAGTTTATACATAAAACTTATAATGCTTGGTTCTGTTAGGTATTGGTTGTATTGACCTTGGAATGCTCGCAATACAAACTGCCTGAAAACTCTGGCGGCATCGGGGCCCAGTGATCCAACTACATCTATGTTCTTATATATACCTCGCAGCTGCGCTTGACGCTCGTGTTCGCCGTCTAGTGAGATATATGGTTCGTGGGACGAATAATTATCACCCCAACATAACCAAGCAAGTAACTGTTCGGAGACATTTCTTACAACTTCAGGTGATACAACTTGCTCTTTTTTATAAATTGCCACCAGATCACTAATAAGCTCACTTCTGAATTCGGTGGCTGTTAAGACCTGTTTCTTGCCCAAATCTACAAGACCATATTCTGCAAGCACTTCGTTGTATGATAATGGGTCAATCTTTTCTGTACGATCAATTGCTTCGTCACCAACCAATTCTACCCATCGACGGTACCAGTTAAGCTGTCGCCCAATGCTAACAATGATTAGTTTTGGTTTAACCACTCCATTAGAATATTTGGTCACTGGGTAGCGAGTAGCATAATCCATTGCCTGATTTAATGCCGCAAGTTCACTCTTATCTTGACGTTTAGCCTCAAGTAATAATACTGGCAAATCATCGTGGTAATACACAACATCAGGTTTTTTCACACCTGACGCCATGGGTATAGGAATCTCATCAATTTTTACAGCCTGTTCGCTTTCCTGTCTTGGGAAATCAAACTGCTCAGTTAGAAGCGGTAGTACATTTTGTACTAAATAAGAGATTTCCGGGCGGTTGTTCATCTAGTTTTAATCTCGGTTCTCAGTGGTTAAGAAATAGTTGTTTAACGATAGTACAGTCTCGTTAAGGATTTCTTCTGCCTTTTTAATAGCAGATGTATATTTTGATGACTTGCGATCGTGTAATTGCGCTTCTTGGAAATTTGAATCTATTTGTGCAAAATTGTTAACTATCAAGCGCTCGAGTTCCTCAATGTGAGGTAGGTAAATGCTAAGAATATCGTCAAGATCAACTTTTGTCTGCCCAGATACACCAGTTTCAAACCTTTGGATTTGTTGTTGGCCTAACTCAGATTTCAAAAAAACTGTGACATACTCGGGGGAGATATTTTTCACACGTAGTAAATAAACATCACCCGTTATAACCGCAGGCTTTTCTTGTGTGTAAACCGCCATCCTCCCAATTGAACCACTACCCGACCTGTTTATAATAATATCTCCTTTGTGCACTTTCTTTAACTCAGTTACAGCTGGTGAATTTTCGTCCAAATAATCTGTATCTGAAATGTCAATCCCAACATCCATAACATTTCTTACCTTAATGGCTGGCAATCCTGTTTTAGAAAAATTAATACTACCTCGATAACCTGACGTTAATGTACTAACATATGTTCTAAGTTGAACATCTTTCGACAGCCTTCTCAATGAAGTAACCATGGTGTCATATTTTGGATGCCAATATTTGACCTCCCATCTGCTGAATGGTTTCTCGCTCATTAAGTCCTGAATGTTTTTATCAATCCGCACTATACCTTGTTCTTTACCGTCTTGATCTTTGATAATTTGAACCGGGTTAACCATATTGCCTCCATAATACTCGAAGTATTGCTTTGTTATATTATTAAAAATTTCTGCGGTGGTCTTACTTACGCTTGCTAAAAATACATCGTAGTTTTGCTGTTCCTCTGTCTTCCGGCCATATTTTCGCAAGAAAAGAATATTAGTTTTGGCGTTTGTGCCAACATTTTTGAATGCATCTCTTGGTAAACTTACTATTGCCTCGATTTTCGCGTGTCTTGTTATAAATTCTCGGACATTATGCGCATTACTATTAGCAAATATGCCTTCCGGAAGAATAATTGCCACCCAACCCCCAGGTTTTGCTAGCTTAATAAATTTTTCTACGAATAAAATTTCTATAGGGAAGCTACTAAGACGCTTCGATACTTTTTCGTGGGTTTTTACTACTTTGTCAGACTCAGATTCTAGTAAGCTTATTTGAGACTGTTGTTTTGTTACTAAATTCTCCCTAACATCTTCGGGTAGCACTTCAAAGCTCCACAAGCTTTCTAGCAAACTATCTGGGGCTGTCTTCATATCAATGCCGCTACCGCCAAAGGGTGGGTTGCCAATAACTAAATCGAACTGTTGATTTTTGATATCGTCTTGTCTTAGCTGGTATTTGTATTTACTAATATGTTGTTGCCACTGAATATTATCTAGGCCATTTTGGTGAAAAAAGTGAGCCTCTAAGTCTTTTTCATTACCACCGAATGCTTTAAGCAAGTGAATTTGCTTCCACCTTTCTACCGCCCCTTCATCAAGATCTATTCCAAAAATGTGATGTTTATCCGTAAAACTCCTCTCGAGCGCCTCTTTTAAAAACACACCCTCGCCTACCGCCGGGTCAATAACACTCGGATATTTAGGCTTTGGGCTGTGTCTAAGCCACCGCGATTCATTTTTATCCTCATCATCCTTCCAAATATCAATAATGCTATATATAAAGTCAACAATAGCCTTATCAGTATAAAAAATACCCATTTCCTTGTGCTTTGTTGTTGGCTTAATGTTAGTCTTCATTTATTTACGCTCTTCTTATTCAAAAACGAAACGGGCCATGGCTATTAAATCTTCTTGATATATAGGTTCTAGCTTTTTCCACAATTCATCTAAATCTTGCTTGCGCTTCTCGGCAGCTTCCGTTTTAGCCTTGAGCTGCAAGATTCGCTGTTTATCTAACAGCACGTCTATATCCATCATGCGCTTCTGGAGTTTGCGACGTTCCTCTAGGTCTGCTGAGTTGTCACGCTTACGTGAAGCTTCTGTACGCTCTTCTTCATATTTTTTGATCTTATCGTCTATCTGATACGTAAAGTCATCGTAGTAAGTGCTTATACGATCGACCTCACGGTCATGTAGGCGTTCATTTTGTTTGTTGTACTTATTTATTACCGGTGCTTTCCATTCTTCCCAAGTTTTCATTAGCTCAGAATAATCTATTGGTAATTCTTCCTCTGACTTCGTGGTCTGAACGCTGTTATTTATAAGCAATTCGTCCGCGGCACCAACATCAATAGGGCTGTATTTACCATCTTTATTGATGTAAACAAAAGGCACCAGCTCTTGCTGCTCGTCGACACCTTTGATAGTTAGTTTCCAAAGTAGAATATAGCCATGGTCAATACCTTTTAACGCAGCAATCTTAATAGAATCATTAAATGCAATAGTAGGGATTGGATTGGTGCTGATAGCTAATGATTGGGCTGTACTATCTTGAATAAATGGCAGATCTAGAGCTGCACGAGTCTTGACACCGACTTCCTCATCACGAAGTTCGTGGAATACTAGTGGAAACTCGTAGCCTTTCAGGCTGTAATCGTCTGAGTGTTGGTTATATATCAATTTGTCGCCATATAATGTCTGGCAATATCGCAGTAGATCACGATCTTGTTCAAGGAGGATATTTTTGGACTCTTTAGCCGTACGTTTAAATAGTTCTGAAACTGATTGATCAGTGTTCTCTAATATAATTTTGCGATAATTAATAATATCATTTTCTATTCTACCGCTTATTGAATCCTGCAGTTCTTTAAACGCTTTATCGTATTCTTTAGGAGTTTTGCAGTTCTGATATATCTCTAAAATTGTTTTCTCGAAATCAACGCCATTCTCTAGAGCTCCTAAGATTTCGTCTGAGCTTCCGAATAGACCATCAAATAATTTTAGCTTCTCGTTCAGCAATTCAAACACACGTTTATCTGCATAATTGTTGGTATTTATGAAATTGGTAACTATTACTTCATATTTTTGCCCATAACGATGACAACGCCCGATGCGCTGTTCTACGCGTTGAGGATTCCACGGCAAATCATAGTTGATCACAACATTGCAAAACTGGAGGTTTAAGCCTTCAGAGCCTGCTTCGGTAGTAACAAATACTTGGGTCTTTGTTTTGAACTCATGTACAAGTGCTTGGCGCACATTGGCACTGGCTGAACCTTTACTGGCTGCCTCTGGAAATTCTTTTGCCCATTGTCTGTATGCCGCCCTTGCGCGCTCAGTGTTGTTGCTACCATTGAACTCCGTATAACTTATGCCGTTTGATTCGAGTATTTTTGATAAATATCTTTGAGTACGAGTTGATTCGGTAAACAACACCGACTTTTGAGGCCAGTCATTTTTGGTCGCTTCAGCAAAAATGCCTTTTAAGCATTTAAGAAGTGCCACGCCTTTCGTGTTCTCAGTAATACTTAAAGCAAGTTTGTGATATGACTGCAGCTCTACCAGCTCAGATTTAATCTCATCATCTGAAAAACTATCGTCAACGCGTGCTTTCCTTTTTTGCTCAATTGCTTCGAGCTCCGAATCTTCAAATTCCTCCTCAAAACCTAAGTCAAGCGTAGTCTCTGTTTTTACAATACGCTCGCCGTCGCGATATTTTAATTCTTGCTTCAAATTATCAGCTAACTTTTCAAGGGTGCCAGCTATAGCAAAACTAGAGCTCGCAAGAAGTTTGCGATATACAAGAATCATAAGGTTTCTCTGAGTGTGTGCAATAGCAGCCAATCTATCCCGTTGCAGGTATTCAGATACTTTATCGTAAAGCTCTTGCTCGTTGTCTGATGGAGTGAAGTCGAAGGTTAGGGATTTTCTATCAGTAAACTTTACATAGTCAGTGACTTGTTTTCGCAATGTTCTTGTAATTATGCCAGACAGCATATCGCCGTCTTCTGATTTTGTACCGGTTATAAGACTTCTTAGTTGCTCAACTCGCTTGCTCGCAATATCTTGGTTCTCTTTTATTGGTTGTATGAACTTTTTACGGAAACTATAGATACTACCAAGTAACTTATCATCTATAAAACTTGCGATACCATATAATTCTTCCAAACTGTTTTGTAAAGGAGTGGCCGTAAGTAAAACTTTAGGAACACCTCTTATTGACTCTCGGATTCCAAAGGCCATCTTACTGGCATCTCTACCACGATACACACGTCTGAATCTGTGCGCTTCATCTATTATCACTACGTTCCAGTTCTGTTTTTGAACTAGGCCTATATTTGCATACGCAAAGTTATATGAAGTGATGAATATGCCGTCGTAGGTTAATGGTACGGGGTTTCCCGCACTGATTGTTTTATTAAACGATGGACCATCCCAAACCTCTGAGTCTAGACCAAATTTTGTCAGAAGTTCGTCTTGCCATTGAGTTCGAAGCGACGCAGGTGCTAGGATTAAGATCTTGCGCTTATTTTCAGTCCATAGTTGCGACACTATGATGCCAGCTTCGATGGTTTTTCCTAGGCCAACTTCATCCGCCAAAATGGCACCTCTGGATAAGGGACTGTTAAAAGCATAAAGCGCTGCATAAACCTGGTGTGGGTTAAGGTCTATGGTCGCTTTTGCCAAAACATTACCAAGTCTCGAAAGGTTACCCCCGCTTTTCTTCAGCGTTAATTTTTCGGCTAGATATTTTGCTTGAAATGTATTCACGGATGCTCCACTAAATTAAGCTAAGAATACCACATCTACCCCTGTTTTTACAGGTTCTGTTTGGCTGCAACAGAAGTCATAGCTAAAACGGCGAGTCTATGCCGAGCTCCTTTTTGATTTGAATAAAACTCTATATTTTGATAGAATCAAGGTGTAGATGGAATGCGTGGGTTGGTCTTCGATGACCATTGCACCCAAAGCACCATCTACTTTTTTATTGCGCATGATATTCCTCTACCTGGAATTTAACACCACCCCTTAATTTCTTAACATGATTGTTGGATAATTTGGCTACACCGAGTTTCTTCTGAAGGTGCTTGACCATTTCTAGTTTTGCTCCTTTGGCCTTAACTAGCCCGAATTTTACCTTGAATGCATAAGCGACAATGCCTAGCAGGACATCGGTAACTTGAATTTCCGTTATTGCATGCGATTCGAGTCTGGCTACTCCAAAAACAGCGTTCCGCCTAAGGCGCATTTTGACCTTTTCCTTAACTATTTTCTCAAACATATCATCTTTACTGGTTGAAACATCGTCCGCAAGTAGCACAATGTAGCTACTTGCTTGCCCGGCGTGGCTTTCAAGCGTATTCGATACCAGACGAGCAACAAATACTCCATATGCGCGTTCATAGTCACCCTTGAAGTATTTGTTAATATCTAACTCTTTTTTGTCATAAACAACACACGAAAAACTAATGCTTTTACACCGAAAAAATATATCAACCAGATCCTTATATACAGGCAAGTTGCTGGTTCTGATGTCTGTGAACTTGAATTCATTATGGTGAAAATTGCGCTTGTTTCTAAAATTTATGACTGAACGGTGGAGTTGTTTTGGGTTATTGCAAACTATCAGTCCCAGTCCAAATACTTTGTCGGTGGCAGGCGTATGCAGTAATCCCGTTTCATCAAGGTACCCGAATAAATTTACTCTTTGCTTTGGTCCTGTGGGTTTAGCCATACAATTATTGTATTCCCCTATACAATAATTACAATATATTAGGGTTCATAGCCGATTTTCTTGAAGTTTTCTTTAATTTCGTCCCTGATTTTATAGTCCACAATAATTGAATTATAGACAGGATTAATCTAAAAGCCTAACTGGCTAGATTTCTAGAACCCATCTCAGAATAATTTTGTTATCAGAAAGTGAGACAATTTTGAGCGAAAACCGTGAAACACGAGGAGGTCCGCCAGCTGGCGGATTGACGAGTGGTGAATGGTTTGCAGCCAAAATTGGCCAGTTTATGACCCAAAACTTTATTCTGAGATGGGTTCTATTCATGGGGCCTGGGGATAATTATGTTTGACAATACCACAAGCAATTCAGTATATTCTATAGTAATGGTAGAAAAAGTTACTGAAAAGGAACTGAGACCGTGAAAAAAAAGAAAACCGCGCAAGAAGGCCTGAAGATAAAGGGTATGTTCCGCCTTCACATTGAGGACGACGGGCAGATTGTCGGCGATTCTGGTTGGCACGAGAACCGCATAGTGAACCTGGGCTTTTTGAACTTTGTCAACCTGCTTGGCACTGGCTTAACGGGTTCCAAGATTAATGCCGTTGCTTTAGGCACAGGTACGTTGCTAGCTACTGACGCTACGGTGCTGCCCGGTGAAGTATGGGCCACTGGTGCTGGTTCCAGCTCAGTTATCAGACCAGTTGTGACCGCGGTTGCCGTAGGCTCAACGACGCTACGCAACACTGCCACCTTCGCAAGTTCTAGCAGCTTCGCATCGTCCACTTTTAGCATCTCCAATATCGGGCTCTGGAACAGCACAGGCCCCGTCTCTACCTCGGGCACAATCTACGCCGGTAACACCTACGCTTCAAGCTCGTTGGCAACCAACCAAAACGTTAATGTCACCTACGACATTGTTTTCAGCTAACATTTTGTGATGTTGGTCAACTTGGTGTTGTTTTATTTTGTTTTTTCGTGACTTCTGAATCCTGAGTTGATAGAATGTATCCTGTGGCTAAAGATGTAGACATTGCTCAACTTATTAAAGACAAGTCAGGGATTCAGCTTGATATTGGCTGTGGTAGCAACAAGCAACCAGGCTATGTAGGCATTGATTTACTCAAGTTACCAGGGGTGGATATTGTTCATGATATAGAGGAGATCCCTTGGCCCTTGCCCGATGAATCCGTCATACGGGCAATTGCCTCCCATGTGCTAGAGCACATTAATCCCCACAAGGGTGTCTTTATAAATGTAATGAACGAGATTTGGCGGGTGGTGAAGCCCCGTGGCCAGTTTGCCTTTGTCGTCCCTCACGGCGAGTCTCCTGGCTTTATCCAAGACCCAACGCATTGTAACCCCATGAACGAGACAACTATGCACTATTTCGATCCGGATCCTGAGCATAGTAATATCGGGCCAGCGCTATACAACTTTTATCATCCCAAACCCTGGAAGATTATCACCCAGTACTTTGATCGGGCGGGAAATCTAGAGATCCTGCTAGAGAAAAGACCGATGGACAAAAGCTACCTGGGTAAATTTGACCCTATGAGTATTATTCAGGAGAAACTGTGAAAGAATTGGGAATAGACATTATAAACGATTCGGGCACCGAGCAATATCGGGGGCGGTTATTGGTAGCCACACCGACGACCGGGTTGGTAAGGATGGAGTGGGTAGCGTCCAGGTACAACCAGATTATCCCAACCAACTGGAGCAAGACTGACATGATCCAGTATATGAGTTCGTACATACCGCTCAGGTACACAGTCCACGACGCCCAAAACCTAGCCGTTAAAGAATGTCTAGATAGAGGCTTTGAATGGATGCTATTTGTCGAACACGATACCATGGCGCCACTTAATGCTTTTCGGCAATTTACTGAATATATGGACAAGGGCGATATCCCTATGGTGTCAGGACTCTATTTTACCCGTTCGGTCCCCCCAGAGCCGATGGTTTATAAGGGAAGGGGCAACCACTACTTCAGAAACTGGAAACTAGGGGATAAGATCTGGGTAGACGGTGTACCGACAGGAATGCTTTTGATTCACTCCAAACTGTTAAAAGCTGTCTGGGATGACAGCCCAGACTATACCGTCATGCATACCGGCCAAGCGACTAGGCGCGTCTTTGATACTGTAGCCCAGAGTTGGTTTAATGAGGAAGTGGGAGCCACCGAGACTTTAACTGGAACTTCTGACCTTAACTTCTGTACACGGGTTATTAAAGGAGATTATATAACCAAAGCTGGCTGGCCAGAGATTGGCAAAAAAAGATACCCGTTCTTGATAGATACCAATATCTATTGTAAGCATATTGATCCCGACGGCACCCAATTCCCCATAGAATTCCCACCCGAATTTTTGCCTGACAAAACAAAAAAATAGTAGTATAATCGTAAGCATGACGCTTGAGGTGAGTGTGTCTGAGGTTATTGTAGTTGGTGATGTGTTTGAGACTATTAGGCAGTTTTTTGCCAAAATTGTGCAGTGGCTAGCCGCAGATACTCGGGGACAGTCTTCTAACAGATGGGGTTTTGGTGTATTGTCTGTAAGAGCTAATTCACATCTATCTGTTAATAGCGAAACTTTAGCAGCTACCAAGATTTTTAATCTGTTTTCTTGGCTTTTGGTCGTACCTATAGGTACGAAACGAAAACGAAAAACAGATTAAAAGTGGCAGACCTGAAGTTTTTAGCTGACAGATAGATGTGAATTAGCTCTAAGCCAGGCTCATATCTCGTCAACCCTTCGTTTATGCTATAATTACTCATTATGAAATCGTCACGTGTCTACACTGCAATTATTGAACAAGATACAGCTACTAGTTTTTATGTAGCGTATATTCCTGATTTACCCGGAGCACACACTCAGGCGGAAACCCTAGAGGAGTTACACAAAAATCTTCAGGAAGTGGTAGCCCTAGTACTTGAAGATGATAGCGCCAGCTTACGGCCTGAGTCACATTTCGTGGGCACCCAATTAGTGACTGTATAAAGCATGGGTGGTAGTCTACCCGTTTTAAAACCAAAAGAAGTAATTGCTGTTTTAGAAAAGCTTGGTTTTAATATGGTCAGACAGCGTGGGTCTCATCAACAATTCAGACACCCTGATGGGCGGGCAACTACAGTTCCCGTACATGGTTCGCGAGACCTTTCACCCATTTTACTTCGACAAATTTGTAAGGATATTCGTTTATCAACCGAGCAATTTATTAAAAATCGGTGAGGATAGATCTTATTGAGGACAGGGCATCCCGGGGACAGATACTCGAGGACAGTCCACTAACAACAAACAGATAAATTTTGGTTCTTTTGGGGCGATAAAATAACCCAGTACAGCATTTTATGAAAATGCCAAACACATTATGCTGTTGTCGAAAAAGTCTTTTAAATAATTCTCTAGACATCCACAAATAATCCATAGTATACTTTCCCCATGACGCTTGAGGTGAGTGTGTCTGAGGTTGTTGTAGTTGGTGACGTGTTTGAGACTATTAGGCGGTTTTTTGCCAAAATTGTGCAGTGGCTTGCCGCGGACGACGAGCAGGCCAAAGACCAAGATACAGAGGGCGAGGACGACAACAAATCACCACCCGAGGCAGAGACGCAGGTTCCCAAGGATCTGGGTGTTAATGTGTCTGATAAATCTAAATCAAGGGAATCCTTCGGCCCCTAGCGGGCCGGGGGATTTTTTATGCTATGGAGCACAGGTAGATGACACTAGAAATTACCGTCGCGGAAACCATACGAGCCACCGACGTCTTAGAGACGGTGCTGAATTTATTCAAGTGGTTGACCAATTGGTTCAAGCCGGTGGACGATTCGGCCGATACGCCCGATGTGGAGGACGAGGAAGACAATAAGTCCCCACCGGCGGATACACAACAGCCACAAACAGCGGATGATTCAGGCGCTAATCCTGCAGACCTACCTCAAGACTTAAGCATCCAGGTTAGCGACGAAACTAAAGCCGGGGAATCCTTCGGCTCCTAAGGGGGCAGGGGGATTTCTTAATACCAGGACATGTGTACATGACACTAGAGATTACCATCACTGATACCATAGACGTCACCGACTTACTGGGACGAGTGCTTAACTTTGCTGCAAAAGTCCTTAGTTGGCTCAAACCCGCCGACGAGTCGGCCGATACGCCCGATGTAGACGACCCGGAAGATAACAAATCCCCTCCGGTGATTGTTCGCCTTGCTGATAAATCTGGCATGGGAGAATCCTTCGGCCCCTAAGGGACTGAAGGCTTTTTATTATGGCTATATCCCTAGTAGGCACAGCCCAAAGCAGCGGCGTAGCGAATGGCGCTAACGTTACGCTTACATTTGACGGTAGCCCAGCCCAAAACGATGTAGTCATTGTTTTTGGCGGTCACCCTGACCGTGCCAGTACGAATCTAGGTCCCAGTACCGCTGGCTATTCAGCAATATCCACCAATTCCGGTACCGCTCCTGCTTTTGGTGTGTGGTATAAGGTTTTGGGTGCAAGCCCTGATAGCAATGTTGTCTGTTGGGGAACCGGTAATCTCGCCGATGGTACTGCATATTGCAGCTTTGTCTTGCGTGGAGTTAATCCTAGCGGTATACAAGATGCTACTGCTACCACGGCTGGGCCAACTACCAGTACTAACCCCAACCCTCCCTCCATTACTACCAATGCCGCTAATGCCTGGGTTATTGCCATGTCAGGCAGCCAAGTTGGCGATGCGACTCCAGGCACTATATCTGGCTATTCCAACACCGTCGATATCCTTGGTAATGACACCAACGATATTACAGTCGCCGGGGCTACTTTATTAAAATCTTCACCTGGTGTGGAAGACCCCGCAGCTTGGTCTACTTGGGTGTCTGGACCGTGGTTCTCCGTCACTATCTCATTAAGCCCACTTCTCACTATAAATACGTCTGATACCGTTGCAACCAGCGAATCTGTTGACGTGATACGTGATGGTGCCAGGGATGCCAGCAAATCCGAAACGGTAACCGTCACGGAAAGCCTAAGCCATTATGCCGACCTGGTTGCTACAAGAGAGAGTTATCAACTTACTGTCATCAGTAATATAAATGTCTCTGATGCTACGTCTGTTAGTGATACGCCGACTGTACGGGTGGAAAGCAATATAAATGTCTCTGATGCTACCTCTGTTAGTGATACGCCGACTGTGAGTATCGGTGCCGACACAACACCAACAGTTAATGTTTCGGATACAAGCTCGGTCAGTGATACGCCTACCGTTCGGGTGGAGTCTAGTGTCAATGTCAGTGATACCACGACTGTCAGTGATACGCCTACGGTGCGGGTGGAATCTAGTGTTAATGTTTCGGATACCACGACGGTTACCGATACGCCTACAGTTCGGGTGGAATCCAACGTCAATGTCAATGATGCTACGTCAGTCACGGACACGCCAGTCGTAGTAATCAGCGATCCTCAAGTTAATGTTTCGGATACAACCTCAGTTAGTGATACACCTACGGTAAGAGTTGAGTCTTACGTAAATGTTAGTGACGGTGTCTCGGTTACTGATACGCCAACGGTAAGGGTGGAGTCAGTTATCAACGTCTCTGATGGCATAACGGTAAGCGATACGCCTACAGTTCGGGTGGAATCTGGTGTTAATGTTTCGGATACCACGACGGTTACCGATACGCCTACAGTTCGGGTGGAATCGAATATTAGTGTGTCGGATGCTGCCACGGTCACTGATACGCCAGTTGTAGTGCTGAGTGATCCTACAGTCAGTGTCTCCGACACCACGACAGTTAGCGATACGCCGACGGTAAGACTCGAGTCAAACATCAATGTGTCGGATGCTGCGGCGGTGGCGGACACGCCAGTAGTCAGTATTGGTGCCACAACGACTTCGACTATCAATGTCAGTGACGCCACTGCCGTCAGTGATACGCCAACTGTGGTAGTAACAAGTGCAGGCGGACAAATTACCATATCCGTTACAGACACCATTACCACAAGTGACACACCTACAGTCGTCATCACAAGCACCAGTGGGCCAATCAATATTTCGGTGAGTGATGCAGCTACGGCCAGCGACGTAGTTACGGTCGTACGCAGTCTAGGACAGGTCGCGACCTTTGGCTTCTTTGGCTTCTTTGAGTAGAATGGGTATATCTGAGAGTATGAAAAAAATTAACCCTACCACCTACCACACACAGGCTTCTGAACACCTAGAGGTAGTTGTTGGCGATGAAAAGCAAGCCAAATTCTACCCCCGCGTTAAATTAAAAAAATGGGACAACGAGGTTAATTTTAGTATTGGTACAACCGACACATCTGGTCGGCATTCACGTAAAGGCAGTGTCATAAGCTATAAGACACTCAACAAGATTATTAGATTTTACCCGAATAGTATCCCCAAGAGACCCGCCTTTGACACCTCATTTATACGTTTAATTAAAATGGGCGCTATTCCTCCTCATCAAATCGGGTCAATTTACGAAGTTAGTACTCAGATTGCCGAAGCAGCCCAGACAATCAATGTCCACTGGTCTGACCGTTACGCCATGATGTACTACGGTTATTACGATGCTGAGAGTTATCTTGACTTGAGCAAAGTTAATATCCCCCAAATGCGTGTCGCCCCCGTAGGTGGCAAAAACGAACCAATGGTCATGGATGAATCCTTAAAACTGATAGACATTCATTATGACCCAGACAGAGATGATATTGCTAAAATAGACACTTCAATCCGTACCGCCGTGCGTAATGTGCTAAAAAACTACCCCATAAAACTGGTGGATGGCGACACTGCCAAGATGTACTTTTGGGACGGTGACAAGCAGGTGAAGTTCTACTCTGGAGCGTTTATCGGTGGTCACTACTATTTCTATATCAACCTTGGGCTTCAATATAACGATGCCCACAAGTATTACCGTGATGATGTTAAACCATCTACAAAAAACATTTATGCCTATGGTCTAAGAGCCGTAGCTGCCGTACCTGATAGTATCGTTGATGAAGTAATAACCGAGTATGCGCGACTCTATGGCTTGCCAATCAATGAAATACCTTACAGCGCTGACGAGCAAACGTTAATTGACGAACTGAATACTATTCACCAGCAAGAGGATTGGGTCTTACACGGTCAACGAGATGATTTCTACGCCGCTACTGCTCCTAGTGATGGCTTTGAGTTTGAGATAATCCTAAAGAATAAACCTAAGTCTAACGTCATCCCCCTAACCGTAAGGACCAAGGAGTTGGCATTCCATTACCAGGCCGAATTAACTGCCGAGGAACGGCTCACATCTCATCGTCCAGTTAATGTCGTGAAATCGTACGCTGCTTATCATATGTCAAAGAGTAATAACGCATATGGCACTGGTAAGGCGTTCCATATATACCGCCCATGGGCGGTTGATGCCACCGGAAGAAGGATCTGGTGCGACTTTGACCCAGATTGGGACGGGCGGGGAGACCTCAATATAACAATTTCACAGGACTTTTTAGACTCTGCTGTTTACCCAGTGATAATTGACCCGACATTTGGCTATAGTGAGCAAGGTCCGTCTACCTATACTACTCCCACTACCGGCGGCGTCGACGACGAGCACAATGCTTTATTAAGCATAACGGGAGCCGCTGGTAATGTTACACACCTTAATGGTTATATAGCTGTAACATGGGCTTCTTCCACTCTTCAGTTTGTTATGGGGTTATATGCTGTCGGTTCACCGACTTCACCACGGGTTGATTATTCGGCCGAGCAATCATTTAGCGCAAGCTCAGCCATGGCGTTAAGAACTCTTACTGCCCAAGTATTGGTTGCCGTTAGTGCATCAAGCTATGATATACAAATTTCATTTCGGGAAAATGTTAACTATAATAGTATAAGTATCGCCTATGAGACAATCACCAATGCTGGCGGAAGAAATACAGCGGTAGCTTATTCTTCTCCACCCCCGGATCCAGAACCAACTATGACAACGAATAGCCGGAAATACTCGCTTTATGTTACTTATGTACCTCTGCTGACTATCAATCTACAGGATGGCACGTCCCAAGTATCCGGCCCCATGATTGTCTAAAACAGACGTTGAACCCCCTCTCCTCTTATCCTTTATCCTAATTATTTCGACGGCCGTCGAAACAATTAGGATAAGGCCCAAAAGAACCCAAGAAAAACCAAGAGGGAGAGACCAAGACCAAGAGAACCAAAACCAGGAACCAAGAACCAAGAGGAACCAAGAGGTCCGTCCTCTAACAGATAGGCTTTTTACCGATTTGCTATACTTGGGTTATGCCCCTTGATACAAATTTTACACTTGACATGTGTCATCTGTATGCTAATATGACAATATGAATCTTACAAGAACGACGCTGCGAATCAACACAAATCTGAAACTTGCGGCCCAGAAGCAGGCCACTAGGGATAATACGACTCTACAAGCTATTTTTAATAACGCCCTAGAACAATATTTGAATAACAAGGCAAAAATTGCGGCACGTAAGATAGTGTTTCGTACTCACGACCTAGGAAGACCCTTAGATAATCTTCAACGCAGTGATTACTATCCCGATCTCTAGATCCACTATGAGCGCTAAAATCATACTCATAGATTCGAATATACTCGTATATGCCGTTAATAGTTCTAGCCCCAAGCATAAGGTGGCTCAAGCATTTTTGCAGGCACACGTTGGCCAATTGGCATTAGCTCACCAAAATATATTCGAGTCGCTAAGAGTTCTAACTCACAAGAAGTTTCCAAACCCTATGACGCCTACTGATGCGATCACTGCGATCGGCAATATAGCAGATCGTTGTCACATAATCGCACCAGACCAGGGTGCACATTACATTGCTATGGCGCTCATGCAAAAGCATAAACTAACAGGTGACAAAATTTTTGACGCATATCTTACGGCTACGGCTTTATCGACAGGAATTACCTTCATTGCTACCGATAATACGAAAGATTTTCTAATCTTTGAAGGGGTCACAGTAATTAACCCTTTTAGCTAAACCTCTGAAAATAACTGCACGGTCATGAAAAAACCATAAAAACTATAAAACCAAGAGGTCCGTCCTCTAACAGATAGGCTTTTTACCAATTTACTATGAGGACCAAGAGGTCCGTCCTCTAACAGCAAGATTGTCTAAAACAGATCCACCAACCACCCAAACTTTGCAGCCTCAACTAGTCACCTCCATTTTTTAGGGAGTCACACCCCCCACAAACAGTTACATACAATCCCCTTATCCTAACTTTTTCGACGGCCGTCTAAATTATTAGGATAAAGGGAGGTGGTTCAAGGTCAGATCGTTGTGCTAGAATAATCCCATGGGTAACAAGCAAAAGACCGCAACCAGAGAGGATATTGAGGATTTGGCATCTGCTATTGGTGAACTTGCAACCTCCGTCGACAAAGGTTTTAGACAAGTAGATGGACATTTCCGGCAAGTTGATGGACATTT
>Ga0080064_1003793_pt1 | contig 20852 bp, 15 predicted proteins | sample Subgrocontami54m_FD_69260 | JGI IMG/M metagenome (GOLD analysis project Ga0080064, IMG submission 69260) | Subsurface groundwater microbial communities from S. Glens Falls, New York, USA - GMW46 contaminated, 5.4 m (SPADES assembly) (version 2) ...
AAAATGGCTTGCCCGTCGAAGCAAGCCCGAAAATTAGAAAATCATCGGTGCCCTACGGTGTCAAAATACATCATTCAACCGATACCGTTTCGGTGTCATAGTTAAATCATTTGACACGCTATAATCAAGCCCAAAAACATCTTTTCCGTCTTTGGCAAATCGCAAACTCATTCATCCAGCAGCGATTCGGGGTCGAGGGCAAAGACTATTCTCTACGACCATCACGCACAAGACACGAGAACTTCTGAGTATTGCTGGTTTTCTGCTCACAGTTTTTAACCAGATCAACCATCTCTTCGGTCGAGCCATAAGCTTGATAAGGCGTGATAGCAACGCGAGTCGAAGTCCGTATCCCCGCTTCATCTAAAAAGAACCCATAATCGTCTATTTTACCCCGCACAGACGGATAAACCGCCTCAATCGCATCTTTCAATCTCGTATCTCGCACAAAATTATCAGCCAATTGATCAAAGGGGCCGTCAAAATAATTATTACGGCGAATATTGCCGGCATAAACCCCTATCAAAATCTTCCTATTGTTTATTTCGTCGCTATAAAAAATAAAATTGGTGCGCTTGCCCATATAAATCTGTGGCAATAATTCTATAAAATCCTCCAATACTTTCCCACTCTCGTCCAAAATCCACCTAAAATCTTTACTTTTATTGTTAAATAACAAATAAAACCCAAGCCCCGATTCATCAAATATTCGCATCATGAAATCTTCATCGGCTGTAAACGGCGGGGCAATTTGCGCCAAATTATTCAATTCAAACAAAACCCGCTTGCCCTGCCAGCCGACTTCATACTGCCATTCCGACTTCTTATTAATTTCCACCCCATCCTCCGGGCCGAATTTTTTAAAATATGATTCATATCTTTCGTCATCAGGTCCCTCGGGTAAATTATTAAATTCCCAATAAGCAAAGTTCAGGATGCCACGATCGCGCTCCCCCTCCGCAAGGCGGATATTACCCCACCACTCTTTACCATTCGCCCAAAACTTAAAATAATAATAATTTTCAGTTGGAAAAACCATTACCTTATCCGGCAAGGCCGAAAAAACATGGCTAAAAACCTTATCAGGCTCCCCCACATCAAGTTTTTGCCACAGACCCTCTAAATAATTTTCGTAAGTAGTCAAAAAATAACCGGAGTTTTCTGCCGAAGTAAACTCATAGTTTGATTTAACGGCCAACAAAAAAACTAAAGATGCTAAGATTATCCAACCGCTCTTCGTCATTCTCTAATCATAAAAGAATTATTCGAAATCGTATACAAGACAACTAACTTCTAGTTCAAATCAGAAGTTACAAGATCCCATCCCGTATAAGAATTTTCAGTTTTATTTGGGATATATTCAAATTGATGTTTTTGTTTACCATTATTGTCTTTTATGTCATCATCAACAAATCTTTTAATATTATCGGCTCTTGTTTTAGCAGCCCCTTTTTCACGATTCTGTTCTTTATCATGTTCTTCTTTAGCTTTTTTAAAATTCGTAATATGCGTTGCCTTTCTTTCCGGATCATCTATAACCGTATTCATGTAAAATTTACCATTTTCCGGCTCTATGTATATTTTTTCACCATTAAATTCCGCATCAACGATTTGATGAGAAGTTGCCGATCCCGTTCTGACATTTGTATAACTTGGATTTTTAAATCCCGCATTCCGCAAAAATTCAAGGAAGCTAAAGGCCCTATTATCACAATCCCAGCCATCCCACTCATACGCGCGTCTACCGTCATCAGTTTCTCTCCATTTCTTCCACTGCTCTTTTGTATTTTTCTGAAAATCTGTAAGGTTTTCGCCATTTTTGCCTTCATTTAAAAAATTATTCGGCTCAGAAATATCCCCTTGAGCCATTGCCGAATTTATTAAAAAGCTCTTAAATGATGTTTGAGTTACTAAAGTCGGCATACACGGAGGCGGCTCAAAAATATCGCCATTTAATTCATTGCAATTATTCAAGGTGGTATTTAATAATGACTGACCAACAAAACATAGCACTGGAATTACATTTCCCAATAAAGTATTACTTGATCGCAAAAAAACATCATCAGCCACATTCTTGGTTGCCCTACTAACAGTCAAGTTATTCGCAATCGAAATTCTCGTTTGTTCCACAATCTTCACCTGTTCCACAGCTGACAAGACGCTCGCCTTCGTTATGCGGTCAGCATAAACCGATAGTTCACCCCTAAAAGCGGATGAATTCACAAACAATAAAAGATTTTTAAAGATACTCGGCATTTTTTCACCCTTCACCCATATGTAAAGCGGACTCTGACCCAAAGTTCCCGCCGTCGGTCGAACCCCTACCGCGATAGTTTTGCCACCCCTAACTACCGCAATAGATCTTTCCAAAAAATAACTTAGGGGATTATTTGACTCAATTGTGATCGTTTGTCTACCTCGGGCAACTACATAAGTTTTACCCTCGATCATCACGCTTATCGGCGCGAATGAAGGATTGGTGATGGTAAAGCGAAAGGTTCGCACGCTCGGCCGAGCGGGGCTAGTTACGGATTCTCTCTGTAATTGAGTCGGCGCGGGCGCGGAATAAACCGGTTGAGCACCAATAGTCGGTGCGGGTGAAGTGACACGAGTCGACTTAAAAAGTTCCTGCGCTCCGGCCATTCCGACATTTCCCAAAACCGCCAAAAACAAAATAATAATTCTAAATGATTTCATTGCTTTAAGTATAACAAAAAGGCTCCAAACTTCTGTCATCCCTGCCTACCGGTAGGCAGGGGCAGGCCAAATAGATTAAGAAATCTTTTGGGATGACAATGGGGTGACAATGAGATAACGAGACCGATTCGCTATCTAGCATACTCTACCGCTCTCATTTCTCTTATAACATTCACTTTGATTTCTCCAGGATATTTCAGCTCCGTCTGAATTTTTGTAGCAATATCCTTCGCGAGCTGGAGGGCGCCGAAATCATCAAGTTTTTCCGGCAAAACAAAGACCCTGATCTCACGGCCGGCCGAAAGTGCGTAAGCGGCCTTGACAGCTGGAAAGCCGGTCGCGATCTTTTCGAGATCGCCAAGTCGTTTCAAATACTGCTCCACAGTATCGCGTCGCGCGCCCGGACGAGCGGCCGAAAGCACATCTGCCGCCGCGACAATAAATGATTCAGTGGTCGAAAACGGATATTCTTCATGATGCGCCTCCATCGCTTTGATAACCTCATCGGCGACGCCATATTTCTGCAAAATCTTGCGTCCCAGCTCCACATGAGTCCCCTCAACTTCGTGACTGATAGCCTTGCCGATATCGTGAAGAAGCGCGCCCCTCTTAGCGATATCCACATTCGCGCGCAACTCCGCCGCTATCATTCCCGCCATATGCGCCATCTCTACTGAATGCTGTAAAACATTTTGCCCGTAACTTGTCCGGAAATGCAACCGGCCCAAAAGACGAATAATCTCTTTCGGCAAATCAACTATGCCCACATCATAGGCCGCTTGTTCGCCTATCTCCATCATCCTTTTTTCTATTTCGTTTTGAGCCTCAGCAACTTTTTCTTCAATTTTTGCCGGCTGAATTCTGCCATCTTTGATAAGTTTTTCCAAGGACAACCGCGCGATCTCGCGGCGCAGTGGATCAAAAGATGAAATAATTATACTCTCCGGCGCTTCGTCGATTACAAATTCCGCGCCCGTAAGCCTCTCCAAAGTCCGGATATTTCTGCCTTCACGGCCAATGATCTTGCCCTTGATTTCCTCGTTAGGAAGATTGAAAACCGAAGTAGTAATATCCGCGACCTGTTCCCGCGCGTATCTCTGCATCGCGGTCGTCATGATCTCAATACTCCTCTTCTCGATCGTTTCCCTTCTTTCCTGCTCTAATTTTTGCATCGAAAAAACCAAGTCTTTGGCGTAATCCTCTTCTATCCGGCGAAAAAGCTGCCTCTTGGCTTCCTCGATCGGCAAACCGGCCACTCGCTCGAGTTCAGCCGAAAGCTTTTTCTGATGTTCCGAGATCTCCGTTCTTTCTCCCTCAAGACGAGAAAATTCTTCGTGAAGTTTTGTTTCTTTTTGGACAAAATCCTTCAGCTGACGATCGCTAAGCTCCTCCCGCTTTAGCAATCTTTCTTCGGCCTTGTCAGCCAAAGACTTTCTTTCCCGGTCTTCTTTTTTTACCTCCTCCAAAAGCTGGGCGGCTTTATCTTTTGCCTCCAGCACAAGCTCCCGAGCATGAATACGAGCTTCTTCATATTCAGCTTTAGCCCTCTCTTCGACAGCCCTAGCGGCTTTCGAAGCTAATATCTGACGGCTGAAATATCCAGCCACCATACCCACCGCCAAAAAAATGGCGCCTAAAATAAGCGTTTCTCCTGACATATTTATTATTTATCGCCAAATTCTCCGGAAAATTCCCACCGAAAAACGACAAGGATTCTTTGGCAAAATTTTGATTAATTTCTAAATTCATTTTAAATCAATAGAGCTCGAACGCCCTACTTATATATAAGTTAACCTTACCAAAATCCGATTGGTTTGTCTAATCAACCTAAATACTATATAATAAATTATCTGGAATCCAGAACCTTAACATCAAGAAAGGAGCAGTAAATGAGTGTCTCAATAATCGTGAATCCAAATGTCCCGCCGTTGTCCTGGGATGATTTTAAAAAATCCAGCCCGCCTTATTCCATAGCTCTGGACGGCTATGTCTCTGACGCTCCCCGCTTTGATCCTTTGGGACCGCGCGCGAATTTCAACCATCACGAGGGCGTGGACAGGCTAGCGACTCGCGCGACTTGCGCCCAAGTTCTTATCGCTATACGGCAAGGCCTTTTCGAAACCTTCAAAAAAGACGGCGCAAAAACTGCCCTGCTCCATGTAAACGATTGCGACGAAGATGTCTGTTGTTCTTGTTTTCTTTTGAAAAATCGCGCTCTCGCCGAAAATATCGCGAATCCCGCGCTTAACAAACTAGTGAGCGTCACCGATCTACTCGACACTACCGCCGGCTCATACAACATCTCGGCCGACACGGATATCATCCAAAAACTGGCATGGATATACGAGCCCTATCGCCGGGCGAGACTTTCCGGCGAACTCGAACGACGAGATCCCGAAACTTTCAAAAATATCATCGACGATGTCGGCCGCCGCATTATGGATTTCATCTGCGGACAAGGTAAATCCGTGCCACTTGACACGAGGTATCAGGCAATCGGTGGCGGCAAAAACTGGACGATGATCCGAGAAATTGGCGCTCACGGTCGAACCGGAGCTTTCACGGATGGCATCCGCGCCTATGTTATCGCTCGCCAGAGAAACGATGGCAAATGGGCTTACACCATCGGCCGGCAATCACAATACATTCCTTTTGATGTGCCGAACTTAATCGCCAAGCTAAGCGTCGCGGAACAAAATCCCGCCTTCGTCTGGGGTGGGGGCGATATCGTGGGCGGCAGTTCGCGCGCCAACGGTAGCACATTGGCGCCACCGGATGTCGAACGCGTCATCAACGAAAACCTTGGTTAACCCCGGGGTTTTTATTTTAGTCTCAATACCTCGTCCACTCCGCAACGAGGTTGCTAAATAGAAGCTAAAATACCCTGAGCGAGTCCCTGCCTACCGGCAGGCAGGCCTGCCTACCGGCAGGCAGGCGCGAGTCGAAGGGTAACCCTATACATAGTGGATAGCAGTCAACGGCTAGTTTATACTTAGATAATGAGAAAAACTGTCGCGCTTATCATTCTCGATGGGTTTGGCATCGGCCGCAAAGACGCGACCAATCCCATCCACGCGGCTCATCCCGAGATGCTCGGCTATCTTAAGAAAAATTTTCTTTACGGCTCGCTCCAAGCTTCGGGTATCTCGGTTGGCCTCCCATGGGGCGAGGAAGGAAACTCCGAAGTAGGCCACATCACCATCGGCGCCGGCAAAGTCATATATCAGCACTATCCCCGCATCTCACTCACCATCAAAAATAAGGAGTTTTTTAAAAATAAGGAGTTAAAAAAAGCCTTTGATTATGCCAAAGAAAAAAACAGCTCTCTGCACTTCGTTGGAGTCCTGACCTCGGGCAATGTTCACGCCTCTTTCGAACATCTAGAGGCTCTGTTTGAATTCACTAAACTAGAAAATACTCAAAAACTATACATTCATATCATAACCGACGGCCGCGACAGTCCGCCGAAATCCGCGCGGGAACTTTTAGGGAAGCTTGAGGGGTTAATCAAAAAATACGGCCGCGGAAAAATCGGCAGCATTTCCGGGCGCTATTACGCGATGGACAGAGACGAACACTATGATCGAACCGAACTCGCTTATTCGGCTATGATCGGCCTCGCTCCCGTTCCAGCAACCGCAAATGAGTGGCTGGAAAAAAATTATTCCGAAAATCTTACCGACGAATTCGTCCGACCGGTCACTCTCGACCCCGAAGGACGGATAAAAGAAAACGACGCGGTTATATTTTTCAACTATCGCGAAGACAGCATTCGCCAGCTAGCCAAAAGTTTTGCCCAAAAAGACTTTGACCGTTTTCCGATCAATCATTTCAATAATTTATTCATTGTGTCGTTCACGGACTACGCGCCAAAACTCGGGGTTGCGATTGCCTTTCCACAAGAAATCGTGCAACAACCTCTAGGCAAAATCCTCGAAGATGCCGGCCGCATCCAGCTACGAATAGCGGAAACCGAAAAATACGCCCACATCACCTATTTTTTTAACGGCCTCCGAGACGCTCCTTTTCAAAATGAGTATCGCATCCTGATTCCTTCGCAAAATCTGGCTCGCCACGATGAACACCCGGAGATGCGCGCGCGCGAAATCGCCGATCGGATTATCCAAGGACTCTCCGAGGGAGGCAGTGATTTTATTCTCGCCAACTTTGCAAACCCCGATGTCATCGGGCATACCGGCAACTTTGAGGCCGCCATCAAAACCATCGGGGTCATAGACGGAGAAATCCGGCGGATCTTCGACGCCACTATGAAATACGACGCGACCCTCATCATCACCTCTGACCACGGCAATGTCGAAGAAATGGCCAACCCCCAAACTGGCGCGATCGAAACGAAGCACGATAGCAATCCCGTGCCCATCCATATAATCGGCCACGAATTCATCAGCTTGAAAAACGCCCGCGACATCGAGTCATCCGAGAGCGAGACCAGTGGCGTCCTCTCGGATATCGCCCCCACGATCTTGGAGCTTCTAGGGATTCCAGCCACCTCCGAAATGACTGGCATAAGCCTCTTAAAAAGTTTAAAATAATCTTATGAAAACTATAATTCACCTGCTTTCTTATGTCGCGGGAAACTTCATTGGTCTTTATATGGCCGCTTACTATATAGACGGGTTCATCTTATCAGAAGACCCCTTTAAAATTTTAGTGGTCGCTCTCCTGCTATTGCTGGGCAATATCTTTATAAAACCAATACTAAAGCTGATACTATCACCATTTATCATCATCACGCTCGGCCTTTTTATTCTGGTTATAAACGGCTTCATTCTTTATCTTATTGACTTTCTAAGCGCTTACATTACAATTAATGGAATCGAACCGCTTGTATATGGCACGCTGATCATAAGCGTCGTCACAGTCTTAGTCGCCTTAAGCACCAAGCTATTCGTGCGGGAATTATTCATCAAGCAACTAAACTAAAGATGACTCTTATTCTAAATGTTTCTCAAATAATCGTGTCTCTGCTTATTATCGGCCTCGTTCTCATCCAAGACCGTTCATCCGACGCCGGCGGAATTTTCGGAGGTGGCGATACGGGCGGATTTTATCAGGCTCGCCGTGGTCTAGAAAAAATAATCTTCGCGCTAACCATCATAGCCATCATCATCTTTACCGGCCTCGCTATTGCTCATTTTTTGATATAAATACAAATGCTTTCCAAATTTAGAAGCATCATTAAAGCTTGGTCTCCAACTGAGCGACACATCTTTTATGCCGCCGTCTCAGTTTTCGTCTTAGCATCGACCATGTTGAGTATCAGGCTATATTTCCGTCTCACTATCGAAATTCCGGACTTCGGAGGAGAATATCTCGAAGGCCTAGTCGGCCAACCCACCATCATCAACCCAGTCATACCTTCAGGAAACGATGTCGATCGCGATCTCACTAGTCTCCTTTTCAGCGGCTTAGGCATTCTAAGCGAGGAAATTAAAACTTCCGAAGATGGTCGCATTTGGACTGTCGCTCTAAAAAAAGATTTAAAATGGAGCGATGGCGAACCGCTAACCTCCGACGATGTCTTATACACCACCGATGCCATCCAAGACATCAACACCCGCTCGCCCCTTATCGAAACTTGGCGCGGGGTAGTAGTCGAAAGATTAAGCGAAAAAGAATTAAAATTCACCATAAAAACTCCCTATGCCTTTTTTGCCGACAATATCCGCGGCCTAAAAATCATACCCCATCATATCTTTAGCATAGTGCCGAATTCCAACATGCGTCTTTCGAACTTCAACCTGGAACCGGTAGGTAGCGGGCCCTTTGTTTTCCGCCGATACGAAAAACGCAAAGATGGCTTCATCACCGACTTCTATTTGGATAGAAATGAAAACTACGCCGGAGATAAATCATTGATCGATAAATTTCATATTGTTTTTCTCCAAAACAGCAGCGAAGCCATCGACAAATTCAACACGCTTATGCTCTCCGGTTTTGGCGCTCTCGATGCGCGCGAGCTTGTCAGGCTAAAAGCCGGTTTCAACGAATACCGCATCTCCTTGCCCCGTTATTACGCGATTTTTATGAATCAAGGCACTCATCCCGCGCTAAAAGAAAGAGATGTTCGCGCAGCGCTCGCGCGCGCCACAAACAGAGCCGCCATAGTCACGGCCTCGCTCGGGGGACAGGCCGAGGCGGTCTATGGACCCATTTTGCCAAGCATAGAAGGATACGACGCACAGGTTTACGAAAAAGAAATTTTTTCGACGGACGAAGCTGGTGCTATCCTGGAAAATGCCAAATGGATCCGAGGCGAAGACGGTGTCAGAGAAAAAATTTATGGTAAAAATAAAATCCGGCTGGAATTCGAGTTAGTCGTGCCACAAATACCGTTTTTAATAGCAACCGCCAATGCTATAAAAGATGACTGGGCGAAGATTGGCGCCAAGGCAGTCGTGGTTTCCATCAATCCGGCCGAAATCAACGACGCAGTCATCAAAACCCGCAACTATCATATGCTGCTTTTTGGAAACATTTTAAGCAACAATCCGGATGTTTTCGCTTTTTGGCACTCTTCAGAGCGTTTCTACCCCGGGCAAAATCTGGCAGTATATGAAAATAAAAAACTTGATATCCTTCTCGAAACTATCCGCCGAGATCTAAACAAAGAAACCCGAGCTATAAATATTAAAAAACTTCAAGAAACCATCCTCGCCGATCGACCCGCCATAATCCTCTTCTCCCCCACTTATCTCTATATTGCCACCAAAAATCTGAGGGGTTTTTCTCCCAATAACATTACCGCCCCGGCCGAAAGATTCAACGATGCCTCTCATTGGTATATTAGAACTAAAAGGGTGTTAAAAAGTGGCTAATACCGCGCCACTTGCTTTTTTATCGATAGTTTGCTATAATGTAATTACTGGTTAATACTCCAAGTTTAATAGTTAAATAAGTGCTTAGCCTTTCTTACATTAAAAATCCCATTAGAAGTCAGACAAATTTGTTTTGTTTGTAGTCTGTTTTGCGATTGAAAAGCGACAGTTACGAGAGAATTTGATTGGTCTGACTTCTAACGGGGTAAATATTCTTGGAAAGCCGAGGTGCCCGCCGGAGGTTTACCCGCCTCCGGCGGCGCCAGAGGCGACCAGGGCGGGTAAAGCGAATGGCAGATTTAGTCGCCTCTGGCGACCGCGCGCTATGATTAATGTCTATGTTATAAAAAGCTTATACTATAATTTTAGATATGTTGGTATAACTAATGACATTGATCGTAGATTTAAGCAACACAATTTAGGCTTGGTCAAAAGTACTAAAAATTACAAACCATTCGAATTAATAAAAACAAGGGGATTTAGTAGCTACGAGGAGGCTAGATCCAGAGAGATATTTTTAAAAAGCGGGGTGGGAAGAAAATTTTTAGATGGATTATAGCTATGCCCCTGTGGCGAAATGGCAGACGCGCAGGCTTCAGGTGCCTGTGAGAGCAATCTCGTGGAGGTTCGAATCCTCTCGGGGGCACACATTACAAAATTATAAATTAACAACTAATTATAGTAGCTTATCATATGAGTCCAAAAATAGCAGTCTCAAAATTTAAAAAATCAGAATCTTCGCGCGAAACAGCGTCTCGCCCGACCCTTCGGGGAGTAAAAACTTATAAAACCCCCGACGGAGACGCGCTTCGTATCGTGCCTTTGGGTGGTCTCGAAGAAATCGGCCGAAATTCGACTTTTTTGGAGTATAAAAATGAAATAGTCATCCTCGATATGGGCATTCAATTCCCCGAGGAGGAGACCCCCGGCATCGATTACATAATCCCAAATGTCAGCTATCTCGAGAAAAAGAAAGAAAATATCCGGGCTCTTGTCATCAGCCATGCTCACTATGATCATATTGGCGCCATACCATACCTAATGGGCAAAATCGGCAATCCGCCACTTTACGCAACCGCCCTGACTAAAGAAATTATCGCGAAACGGCAAGATGATTTTCCGAACGCGCCAAAACTCAATATGATCCTCGTAAAAAACGGCGATCGCGTGCCACTCGGCAATTATTTCTCAGCTGAATTTTTTGATGTTGCCCACACCGTCCCGGACACAACCGGCGTAGTCTTTATGACTCCAGCCGGCAATGTCGCGCATTGCGCCGACTTTCGTATCGATTACGACGAAAAAGGCCTGCCACAAGGACTGGAAAACTTTGAACGAGCCGCGAAGCTGGGCGTAGATGTTTTAATGCTTGATAGCACTAATGCCGAAGAAGAAGGCTTCTCCGTGTCCGAACGCGATGTTGAAAAAAATCTGGAAAAATTATTCCTAACCGCACATGGTCGGATAGTGCTCGCCACTTTTTCCTCGATGCTAACGCGCATCGGTGAGATATTAAAAATCGCAGAAAGACTCGGCCGACATGTCGCCATCAATGGCTTTTCGATGAAATCCAATGTACAAATAGCGCAGAATCTGGGCTACATAAAAGTCAAACCAGATTTAATAATCCCGATGGAAGAAGTCAATAAACATCGGGACGAAAATATCCTGATTCTCTCGACCGGCGCCCAGGGCGAATCCAACGCCGGACTGATGAAAATAGTCAACGGCGAAAATAGATTTATCCGAGTAAAACCCGGCGATACTTTTATATTTTCTTCTTCGGTTATTCCGGGCAACGAGCGCAGTGTTCAAACTCTAAAAGACAACCTTTCGAGGCAGGGCGCCCGAGTCTACACCTCCCGCATCATCGACATTCACTCTTCCGGACACGCGCCCCAAGAAGAATTGAAACAAGTTATAAAAATTCTAAAACCCAAATATCTTATGCCGGTCCATGGATACTATTTTATGCGCACCACCAATGCCGATCTCGGCGTCCAAGTCGGAATGCCCCGCGAAAATACTATCGTTGTCGATAACGGCGAAATAATCGAGTTATCAAAAAAAGGACTCCGGATACTCTCGGAAAGAGTCGACGCCTTCTATGTTATGGTCGACGGCTTAGGCGTTGGCGATGTCGAAGAAGTAGTTCTGCGCGATCGCAAAATATTGTCTCACGAAGGTATGGTCGTCGTCATCCTGACTCTCGGCAAAGACAGCCCACGCCTCCTAAAAAATCCTGATATTATTTCTCGCGGCTTTATCTACTTGCGTGAAAATCAGATACTTTTGGACGAAATAAGAAAGCGCCTGCGGGCCCTCCTCGGCCGCCTGCCTGCAGATCGGCCATTTGACGGAGACTATGTAAAGGGCCTTGTTCGCGATCAGGTGGGCCAATATCTCTACACCAAGACCAAGCGCCGCCCGATGATTTTACCTGTTATAATTGAAGTGTAATAGACTCCACCAATATACCAATCAAGCCTGCCTGCCGGCAGGCAGGCACTAATATACTAATTCGTATATTCGTATATTGGTGCAGGCTACAAGATTATGAACAAACCCATCCTCATCTCCGGCATCCAGCCCTCAGGCAAGCTTCATCTCGGTAACTACTTGGGTGCTCTAAAAAATTTCGTTGAACTGCAAAATTCAGGTAAATACGACTGCTATTTTTTTATCGCCGACTATCACTCGATTACGGAAAAATTCACGCCCCAAGAAAAAACCGAGCAAATAATAAACTTAGCCGCGACCTACCTAGCCGCCGGACTCGATCCCGAAAAATCGGTCTTGTTTTTACAATCAGAAGTTCCGGTATCGACAGAACTCGCCTGGATCCTTAGCTCGATCACGCCCTTCGGAGAACTTCGCCGAATGACCCAGTTCAAAGAAAAGGCTCAAGCGGAAAATGATCTCGGAAATCTAGAAGCCAATGTCGGCCTCTTCACCTATCCCCTGCTAATGGCCGCGGATATCGCGCTCTACGACGCGCGCTTCGTGCCGGTAGGCGATGACCAACTTCAACATTTAGAGCTCACCCGCGCGCTTCTCCGCAAGTTCAATCATCGTTTTGGAAAAGTCTTTATCGAGCCGGAAGCCATTCTCACCAAAACTCCGCGCCTGATGAGTCTCGACGATCCAACTAAAAAAATGTCAAAGTCGCGCCCCGAAGGCTGTCTCTTCATAGACGACCACCCGGCTGAAGTTACCGCCAAACTCAAACGCGCCGTGACAGATTCGGAAACAACTATCAAATATGATCTGGATAAGAAACCGGGCGTCTCAAATCTCCTTCTTATTATAAGCGAACTCTCGGGTAAGCCAATCCCGGAACTCGAACAAGCTTTTGCCGGCCAAAATTATGGCGAGTTAAAACACGCGACGAGCGATGTCGTTTCCGACTACTTCCGAGACTTCAGAGAGAAAAAGTCAGCTTTTCTCAAAAAGCCGGCGAATATTAAAAAAGTCTTTTCCGCCGGCAATAAAAAAGCCGCCGCGATAGCGACGACTAAGATTAAAGAAATAAGAAAAATCCTGGGCCTGTCTTTTTAATTTCTTTTTAAACATAGAGCCTAAACCCCTTCTTCCTCGCTATCGTCTCCGAAAAACTCATCGATCGCTTCTTGGCTAGGAATTTCATCGCCAAAATAGATCTCTTGGCCCGTTTCGTTGCGCCTCATAAGCAATTCTCCGCCCCGCTTAATACATTCGTCAAGAATGGCATTTTTTTCTATACAAAAATAAACCGCTTCCAATCTCCCGCCAGACAACTCATGCATTTGAGCAACCCGGTCAAGACGCTTCGCCACCTCCGACGAAAAGGGAATTTCAGGCAGCCAAGATCCGCAAGTAATTATCTCGCCGAGCTTAATAAGCCAATAAAGAGCAAAAAGTCCGCCGGAGACGCTCAGAATAAAACCGAAGTAATCATATCGAACATAAGACACGGTGGCGTATATGGGAGAAATAAGCAAGAAAAAACCGCACCAAGACCTCATCACTCTATATGTCATTTCTTCTTCTCCTTTTCAAGGTTCGGCGCCATTCAAAAAAATTATACCAAGTTTTTTAAATTTTATCTCTTGATAGCCAACCAAACCGGCGCACCCTCTATTTCCGTGACTGTCTCCGCATCAAATTTATCCGTCCGCCTCCAGGTAATTGAACGCAGTCCGGCCTCGCTCTTTATTAGGGCCGTTTTTGACTCGAAAACACTGGTCAGATTGGCTGGTAATTCTGCGTAAAGATCGGCCTCTTCTCCGGACTTATAGTCGGCGCTCTGCCTAAGATCTTGGATCATCCTCACAAACTCCCTTGTCAGTCCTTCGGCTTTGAGTTCCGGCGTGATCGTCGTGTCCAACTCCAAATCTTCTTTAATAAACTCATCAAAAACAACCTCTTTCACATTCACCTCCTCTTTTATAATATTCTTCATTTCTTCTTCCCAACTGTTTTTGTATTTTTGTATTTTTTTGATTCTTAGTGTCTGAAGCGGTTGTCTCACCTTTATACCGACTTTAGCGCGATACGCTAAAGCATCGCTCGAAATTTTTCGAGTTTCCGCCATTGCTAAAACAAGCTCCTTATCTATATTCTTCTTATCAACCTTCAGCCAATCTTCTAAATGCACCGACAAATTCATTTTCGATCTGGATAAATCTGAAAGCGATTGCCACAAACCTTCTGCAAAAAATGGGGCGAATGGCGCCATCAGCTTAGAAAATTCGGCTAAAACCAAATATAGAGTGGCGGAAGCTTCGTGCAAATCAACCGGCTCAGGTTTTTGAAAACGACGGCGACTACGACGAATATACCACCGAGACATATCATCTACAAAAGTCTCTAAGGCTCTCGCCGCCTCTCCCACCTCATAGATATCCATTTTATTGGTCACCTCTAAAGCCGTTTCTTTTATCCTTGCCATAATCCAGCGATCCAAAATATGCCGAGGATGATAATTTTTAAAATCATCGGCCCGCAACTTTCCATAAGTATTAAGGAATAAGTATGAATTATAAATTATGGCAAAAAACCGCCGATAAACTTTCAGAAGATCAGCCTCATCAAATTTCTTGGCCTCTCCGGGCGGATTCATTGTATAGAAATGCCAGCGCACGGCATCAGCGCCATATTTAGAAAAACACGCCCACGGATCCACCACATTACCTTTGGATTTAGACATCTTGATGCCATTTTTATCAAGCACCAAGCCATATGACATAACCGCGCGATATGGCGCGCCTCGCCCTAGAGCCACCGCGACAGCTAAAAGCGTATAAAACCAACCTCTAGTCTGATCCATTCCCTCTACGATGTAATCAGCCGGATATTGGACTCCCGAATCAACAAGCTTTTTGTTCGCAAATGGATAGTGCCATTGGGCATATGGCATCGCGCCCGAATCAAACCAAACATCCGCCACTTCTTTGACGCGCCTCATTTTTGATTTGCATTTCCGGCACTTCAGATAAATGGAGTCGATATGGGGTCGGTGCATATCAAGCTGCGCCTCATCATTATATGGAAAATTATGCATCAAGAGCTCGTGAAACTCACCAACCTGGGGATAATCAGAGGACATCAAGTCTTCGTCTTTTACATGATTCAGGGCTCCACCCAAGACCCACAAAGGATCACCATGGCTGACTATCAAAATTCGCCTACCGGAATATTTCAGGTTTATATCCCGCATAAAAGCAAACATTCTCCTCCGAACATCCAACAGGCTCTCGCCTCCCGGTGGCGCTTTGTTGATTTCCTTGGCTGGATTGCCATCAAAAAAATCCTTGTGTTCTTGGACTAAGCGCCCATTAAAAATTCCGGCGTTTATTTCCTCGAGCCGTTTATCATAAATCACTTCGGCTTTTATAACTTTAGTTAGAATTTCGACGGTTTGTCTCGTGCGATGAAATGGCGATGCAAAAATCAGGTCAATTTTTTCCTTTTTCAGCTTCTTGGCCAATCGCTCGATTTGCTCTATTCCTGATTCCGTAAGAACCGAACGATTGGCAACCGTCTCGTGTCCGGCCGCGATAATTCCGGCTACATTGTGAGTCGCCTCTCCGTGTCGCATCGCAAAATAAACATTTTTAGAAAATGCATTTTTATCCAAATCTTCGAGTGAACCAGCAAAAAATCTGCTGTCGCATTTTTCACACTCCCAAATTGGGAGCGGCGTTCCCCAATATCTTTCTCGGGATATCGCCCAATCTTTCACCTCTCGAATCCACTCGCCAAAACGGCCTTCTTTCAAATAATCCGGCACCCAGTTTACTTTAGAGTTTGCTCTGAGCAAACCAGATCGGAGTCGGCTCATTTCGATATACCAAGAAGATCGGGCAAAGTATATAAGCGGAGTGGAACACCGCCAACAGAACGGGTAATCATGCTCCACCACTCCTTCCGAATACAAAAGTCCACGCGACTTCAAATCGGCTGTGATATCTCTATCCGCCGTTTTTATAAATTTACCGGCGCCGGGCAATCCTTCGATAATTTTTCCGTTATCATCGATGGTCATCGGGATATCGCCCGCGGTAATACCGATCTCTTTATCTATAAGTCGAAAATCGTCTTCACCAAAAGCCGGGGCTATATGAACCAGTCCCGTCCCCTGCTCTGTCTCCACAAAATCCGCCCCCATCACCCGATAAAATCGATTCGCATTTCTTAGCGAATCGTCCAGAGGCGCTCGCGCCGTGGGATCCCCCCGAAAAACTAAATGATTTGAATACAACGGTTCATATTTCAATCCAACAAGTTTTTTTCCGGAAATCTTCTCGACCACCTCCATATCAACCCCAGCTGATGTCGGTGGCGGATTATAAGACCACAAATATTCGTTGCCAACTTTATACTTGGTATATGTAAGTTGAGGATTCACCGCTACCGCGACATTCGAGGGTAGCGTCCACGGCGTCGTCGTCCAAACTAATAGATATTCCTTCGCCTCTTTATCCCCCGAGCTCGTCGAGGCCTGCCCCTGCCTACCGGCAGGCAGGTGTCCGGTAGGCAGGGGGTTACCTTTTATCTTAAATTTCACAAAAACCGATGGATCTTTGGTTTTTTTATAAGCTCCCGGCTGGGCGAGTTCGTGGCTTGAAAGCGAGGTCTCGCAACGGGGACAAAACGGCACCACTTTATATGATTTTTTTAAAAGTTTATTTTTAGCGATCCGGGAAAACACCCACCACAAACTCTCAATATAATCATTGCTATAAGTGATGTAAGGATTTTTAAAATCCAGCCATAGACCGGTTCTGGCCGTCAGCTTTTCCCACTCATCCTTATATCGCCACACGGAAGCCTTGGCCCTTTCGTTAAATTCCGCGATGCCAAACTTTTCAATTTCCTGTTTAGATTTTATACCCAGCTCTTTTTCCACTTCAATCTCAACCGGCAAGCCATGCGTATCCCAACCGGCGCGGCGAGGCACGAAATAACCGCGCATCGTTTTATAACGCAAAATAATATCCTTAAAAGACCGGCCCAAGACATGGTGAATAGCCGGCCGGCCGTTTGCCGTCGGCGGACCCTCAAAAAACACAAAAGATTTTTTGCCTTTCCGCGCCTCAACGGACTTATTAAAAACATCGTTGGTTTCCCAAAATTTCAAAACTTTTTCCTCCAGTTCCGGTAAGTTAAATTGTTTTAAGTCTTTAAACATAAAATAGTTTGGGGATTGTCAGAAAATCCTCGTCATTGCGAGGAGGAGCCTGCCTACCGGCAGGCAGGCCTGCCTGCCGGTAGGCAGGCGCGGCAATCTTACATTATTATACTTTAAATTAAAAAAGCCCATTTTTCAACCTTAAATATACATTAAAGTAAACTTCTCGACTCGAAGACCTGCCTGCCGGCAGGCAGGCTCGCTCGAAGAATAAATATATTATCGTTCGAGCTTGTCGAAAACACGCCATTATTCACTAAATTCAAAGCTACATCTTCCGAGGAATAGAAATACCCAAAATCTTAAACAATTTTTCAAAAATAGCTCGACTGGCCAAAACTAAGACCAGCTTATTCGGCACCGGTTTACCATCCCCCCCGATCACGCGCTCTTTTTCATAAAAGTTATGAAAATGTCGCGCCAGTTCCGTCGCGTAACGAGTAATCCGGCTGACCTCCAAGTCTCCCGCCGTTTCTAGTATGATATCCGGCATCTGCACCAACGCTTTCACCAATCTTTCCTGCGCCCCGTTTTCTATTTTCAAATCCTTGAGATTAAATTTTTTACTTACATCTTTTACTTTTTTTAAAATGCTCCCGGCCCGAACCGCGGCGTATTGCAAATAATACACGGGGTTTTTTACACTTCTTTCTTTCGCCGCATCCAAATCAAAATCCATATGCGTAGTCGGGGTGTGCAGTAAAAAGAAAAATCTAGCCGCATCTCTACCCACATCTTTCACTAAATCATCGAGTGTTATGAAATCACCCTTTCGCTTAGACATCTTCACTTCCTTGCCCGATCTGACCAATCTGATAAGCTGAACGATCAAAGCTTGAAAATTATGGGGGTCGATGCCCATAGCTTCTATACCGGACTTGACTCGTCCCACATAGCCATGATGATCGGCACCCCAAATCACGATCGCCTGATCAAATTTCCTAACTAAAAATTTATCATAATGATAGGCCAAATCGGCCAAAAAATAAGTCGCTTCACCATCTGACTTTATCAGCACCCTATCCTTATCATCCCCCCTTCCCGCGTCATTGCGAGTACCCGAAGCAATCTCTATTTGCTCAAGACTCCCGTCATTGCGAGGAGCTTCGGGCGACGAAGCAATCTCTATTTGCTCAAGACTCCCGTCATTGCGAGGAGCTTCGGGCGACGAAGCAATCTCTATTTGCTTTTGTGCTTTTGTGCTTTTGTGCTCTTGTGCTTCCTGTGAAGTTCTAAGCCACACCGCCCCCTCACGCTCATAAACCATCCCCCTCTCCCGCAAAAATGCCAAGGTCTTATCAAGCTCGCCTTTTTTTCGCAAATCTTTATATTCCGAAAACCACTTGTCGTATTTTATACCGACATTTTTTATGGACTTTTTAATCTGCTTCAAAAGCTCCGCCGCAGCCAATCTCCCGATTTTCTCCGCAAAATCTCGGTCATTGCGAGGAGCTTCGGGCGACGAAGCAATCTCTATTTGCTCAAGACTCCCGTCATTGCGAGGAGCTTCGGGCGACGAAGCAATCTCTATTTGCTCAAGACTCCCGTCATTGCGAGGAGCTTCGGGCGACGAAGCAATCTCTATTTGCTCAAGACTCCCGTCATTGCGAGGATCTTCGGGCGACGAAGCAATCTCTATTTGCTCAAGACTCCCGTCATTGCGAGGAGCTTCGGGCGACGAAGCAATCTCTATTTGCTTTTGTGCTTTTGTGCTTTTGTGCTTTCGCGCTATCTTCTCCCGCATCTTCTCCGCCAACTCCTTGATGTATCCCCCTTGATAATGTTCTTCAGATTTTGGAACCATTCCCAAAGCCGCGAGCACACTCTCGCCCAATTTTTTGATTTGCACCCCGGCGTCGTTTATATAATACTCACGCGTCACCTCATATCCGGCGGCCTCCAAAACATTGCCCAGCACATCGCCCAAAAATCCGCCACGGCCATTAGCCATCGTGAGCGGCCCCGTCGGATTCGCCGACACAAACTCAAGATTTATCTTCTTCCTCTCTCCGTCTTTCCCCGAGATGCGACTTCCCAAAATTGTCTGCTTCTTGGAAGTCGCATCTCCCGAAATTAATTCTAGCTTTTTTAAGAAAAAATCTTCCCTCACCCAAAAATTCACAAACCCTGGCAAAGCCGCTTCCACCCGCGTAAAAATTTTCTCTGAGTCATTTTTCACCACCTCCTCCGCCAACCCTTGAGCAACCACAAAAGGCGAGGCTTTTCGTTCTTTCGAAAGCTTAAAAGCGATATTCGACGCAAAGTCGCCAAATTTATCATCAGCCGTCCGCTCCAAAGTCCAATCCACGCTCGGCAGTATTTTCTTAAGATAATCCCTTAGCTCTAAAATCATAATAAAATCATAGTCTAAACCCGATAAAATTAAAATAGCCCTTTCGGGCTATTTTAATTTGTGGAAATGGTGGGAGTTGAACCCACATCCGAAAATGTCGAACAAAAACATCTACAAGCTTAGTTCAAATAAATTTGAGCAAATGCTTTGTAATCTTTTTCTCGGCTACTAAAGCGCCTCACCGAGAAGCAGTTTCCGATATAACACCGGTGATGATCCGAGGAAACATCAGATCGCCGATGGCCTACGGGCATCTCTGACGAGACTAGGCGTAAGCTAACTTCCAATTTGAGTTGGCAGCTATAGATTTGACGATTTTAACGAAGATCATCGCTTCGGCTTGCCGTCTTTGAACTTCGATTCTCGTCGAAGCCCGTCATTCCCAAATAAATCAACTTATTCTATTCGCATTATTTGCGATCACTCCCTTTTCAAACTTCTCCTGATCTCTCGCGACGCCTCCCTCTTCTTAATCGCCTCTCTCTTGTCCGGTCCGCGCTTCCCACGCCCGAGGCCCAGCTCCACCTTCACGAGATTACCTTTATTATACACCTTAAGAGGCAGTATTGTCAAACCTCTTTCTTTTATCTTGCCTATCATTTCAGCTATTTCGCTTTTATTTAAAAGCAGTCGCCGTGGCCTATCGCTCTTGTAATTCTCCGGCGCATTACCCGCCTGATAGGGCGCGATGTCCATATTTATGAGCCAAATCTCCGCACCGCGAGGCACGGCAAAAGCTCCGGCGAGACTCACCTTACCAGCTTTCACCGCCTTGACCTCAAATCCCAAAAGCTCCATCCCCGCCTCATAAGTCTCAAGGATTTCATAGTCAAACCTCGCCCGTCTATTTTCAGCTAGATTGGCCATATTATAAAAATCTAACATCTCTTCAGATAAAAACGAAGCCCTCGAGGATATCCTCGAGGGCTGTCTCTTATTCTTGGCCTATCCGCAGGCCAAGAAAACCTTCAGCACCGCCGTCAGCGTGTCGGCGACGGCCTCGGCGACGATTGTCGCCGCTAGGCAGATACCGCACATCGCGATCGGCAGAACGAACAAAGAACGGAGGCTAAATCTCATTTTTTATCTCCTCATTATCATCATCATCGAAACCAATCCAATCAATCGATACACTAAGTATAGCAAAATATAAACCATTTGTCAACCCCCCGCAATTACTCGTCTAAAATGACACCATAGCCCTCTCGGATGAATGATATAAAAAGACACCGAAATTGATAGGTATATAATAGAGCGAAAAGTCGTTTATACAACTCTAAATATATCTATC
>Ga0080064_1003794_pt1 | contig 20843 bp, 20 predicted proteins | sample Subgrocontami54m_FD_69260 | JGI IMG/M metagenome (GOLD analysis project Ga0080064, IMG submission 69260) | Subsurface groundwater microbial communities from S. Glens Falls, New York, USA - GMW46 contaminated, 5.4 m (SPADES assembly) (version 2) ...
GAATGTGCGGAACCCCCGTGGCGAGCAATGCCAGCAGGCACAGCCCTCGCCACGAGCGCAGCACGACGCGCCACTGCTGGCGGACGTGTGAATACGCGAGCGGTGACAGAATGACGAGCGCGATCAGCCAGCGCCAGAAAGCCAGCGCCACCGGCGGCGCGTCAAAGCGCAGCGCGCGCGCGAACACCCAGTTGCCGGCCCATAACAGCACCGCAACGGCGAGCAGCGCGTACGGGAAAAAGGGCGAGCGGCGCAAAGGGTCCCGGCAGACCGCTAACCCGCGACGAAGATATCGCGATACCCGGTGTAGATCGACGCGATGGCCACCGGTCCGAGCACGAGGAACCCCAACCCCAGCGGAATCGCGGCCACCACGCACAACGCGAGCATGATGATGCCGTAGAGCAGGAACGGCACGATGTTGCTGAGACACGCCAGGAAACTCGCCTTCATGGCGTCGAGCGGCTTGAGATTGTGGAAGACCACGAGCGACGGCGCAAACCACAGCGCCATGTAGACCGGCACGGCCAGCGCGAGCGACACCAGCAGGGCCAGCATGAACGTCAGGCCCAGCGCACCGATATTCGCCATCGCTCCGCCGCCGGCCATCATCGTCATGAAAGCGCCGCCACCCATGATCAGAATCGCCGGTATGAACGCGAGTATCCATCCCACCAGCGCGAGCAGGCCGAGCACCACCAGATCGCCGGTGTTCTGCCTGAATCCCGCGAACACGCAGCCGACATCGAAACTCTCGCCGTTATCGAGCGCGCGGCAGCCGAGCATGACGCCGCCCATGAACACCTGCATGAGCAGCAGATTGGCGAGCGAGCCGACGATCGGCACGAGACTGATGAGAATCGAGCACGCGACCAGCACGATCAGGATCAGAATCCACATGCCGGGCTGCTTCCTGAACAAGGCAAAACCTTCGGCGATCCACTCCCAGCCGCGTCCGGCGTCAACCGCGCGGCCCGTCGCGGAAAAAGCGCCCGCCTGCGCTGACGCCGGTGCAGCAGGGGGTTGATTGGGATTCGGTTCACTCATGGCTGCATTCCTCCTGCAACTCATCCTAGTGCAATCCCCCCGTCATGACAAATCGGGGCGGCGCAAGTAACATGGTTCGATATGCCGGGATTTGAATCGTTTTCGCTCGGGGTGGTGCTGTGGCTCTTGGTGGCCGTGCTATTGGCCGGGTTTATCCAGGGCGCGCTGGGCTTCGGCTTCCCGTTCATCGCCACGCCAATGGTCGCCATGGTGGTCGATATGCGCACGGCGATCATCATGGTGCTGCTGCCGACCTTTGCAAGCGTCGTGATCACGCTCGTCACCAGCGGGCCCATCGGTCCGGTGCTGAAGCGCTTCTGGACGATGCCAATCTATGCGACCCTGGGCGCGCTCGCCGGCACCTCGCTCTTCGTGGCGGCGCCGGAGGCGCCCTATCAGTTGTTGCTCGCGCTGGCCATCATCGCCTATCTCAATCTCGACCGCATTGCGCGCGGCGAATGGCCGTTGGTCCTGCGGCACGAACGCGCGTTCGGTTCGCTGGCCGGCGCGGCGGCGGGTCTTTTCGAGGGCACGGCAAACGTCGCGGCGCCACCGCTCATCATCTACTACCTTGCGCTGGGCTTGAGTCCCGCACTGATGGTGCAGGCCATGCAGTTGTGCTTCATGGTTGGCAAGGCGACGCAATTCACCGTGCTCACGCTGCACGGCGGCGTTTCTTCAGCCCAATGGCTCGCCACGCTGCCGCTATGCATCATCGCAGTCGCGGCGGGCGCTGCCGGCGCGCGCATGCGTGGCCGCATCGACGCCGCGATGTTTCGCAAATGGGTCAAGCGCGCGCTTTGGGTAATCGCGTTCGCACTGCTCGCCCAGTACGCCTACCGGCAGCTCGCCCAGCTGTTCTGAATCGCGAAAAAGGCCGCCCCGCAGGCGGCCTTATCCGGGCTTGCCTGAAAAACGGCGTTCAGGCTGCCGCGTTGGGCTCCGCCAGCATTTTCTGCAATTCGCCTTTTTGATACATCTCGGCGAGGATGTCGGAGCCGCCGACAAACTCACCATTGACATAAAGCTGCGGAATGGTCGGCCAGTTGGCGAATTCCTTGATACCCTGCCGGATGTCGGGATTCTCGAGCACATTGACCGAATGGAAATCCGCGACGCCGCACGCGCGCAGTATGCCGACGACATTGGCGGAAAAACCGCACTGCGGAAAGTCGGGCGTGCCTTTCATATACAGCACGACCCGGTTATTGCTGACCTGGCCTTTGATAATATCCTGAACGCTCATGCTTTTTCCTTATTACCTGACTAAAATGATATGGTATTTTAACGGCTGACTGCCGCTTGCGTCAAGCGCGGACACGCCACAGCCCGCCGCTGACGCGTTCGATACCCGCCAGGTCGGCGCGTGAGAATACCTCCTTGAAGCCGGCGGTCGCAAGCAATTCACGGCACCGCACTGCCTGGTCATATCCGTGCTCGAACGCAAGCCACCCGCCGCCGCTCAGATATTGCGGTGCCGCTGCGATTATCAAGCGCACGCAATCCAGGCCGTCGGGGCCGGCGGCCAGCGCGCCTGGCGGTTCGAACCGCAAGTCGCCTTGCGCAAGATGCGGGTCGCTGGCCGCGACATAAGGCGGGTTGGCAACGATCAAATCAAACTTCCGGCCCGCGAGCGCGCTGAACCAATCACTGTGCACGAACCACAAATTTAGATCCCCTCCCCCTTGATGGGGGAGGGTTAGGGTGGGGGTGGAAAAGTCGCGCATATGGGCCACATCACCCCCATCCCAGCCTTCCCCCGTCAAGGGGGAAGGAGTGCCCAAAGAGATGTTCAGGAGACGCTGGGCGTTCTCGCGCGCGATCGCCAATGCCGCAGGGCTGCGGTCGACCGCTACAACCCGTGCGTGCGGCCGGTGCCTCGCAATGGTGATCGCGATGCAGCCGCTGCCGGTGCCGAGATCGAGCACGCTCTGCACGCCACGCGGCGCGATGCGCTCAAGCGCGAATTCGACCAGCGTTTCGGTTTCCGGCCGCGGTATCAGCACGGCCGGCGTGACCTTGAAATCGAGGCTGAAGAATTCGCGCGCGCCAACGATATAAGCAACCGGCTCGCCCGCACTGCGGCGTGCCGCCAGCGCGGCAAACTGTTCGCTTTGCGCCACGCTCAACGCCTGCCCGGAATGCGCGATCAGGTACGCATCGTTGACGCCGAGCACGTGGCGCAACAGCGCGCGCGCGTCGACGGGATCGAGCTGCGCTTCAGTCAGTGCGTCGGCAATAGTAAACGACATGCTATGAAAACGACGCCATACGGCGCGTTAGACGACTGGATTCCGGCCTACGCCGGGTACCCTGCCCGTTCAACGTATTCCAACGTTTTAGGCCACCGCCACTTCGCCGAGCTGCGCAAGCTGCTCGGTCTGGTGCTCGGCGCGCAGCGCGGACGTCACTTCGGACAGGTCGCCGTCCATGATGGCGCCGATCTTGTAGAGCGTGAGATTGATGCGGTGATCGGTCACGCGGCCCTGGGGAAAGTTGTAGGTGCGGATGCGCTCCGAGCGGTCGCCGCTGCCGATCAATGACTTGCGAGTCGCCGCCGTCTTCTGCTGCTGGTCACGCAGCTGCTGGTCCTTGATGCGGGCGGCGAGCACCGACAGCGCGCGCGCCTTGTTCTTGTGCTGCGAGCGGTCTTCCTGGCACTCCACCACGATTCCGGTCGGCAGATGCGTGATGCGGATCGCGGAATCGGTCTTGTTGATATGCTGCCCGCCGGCGCCGGAAGCGCGATACGTGTCGATGCGCAGATCGGCCGGGCTCAACACCACGTCGACGATCTCGTCGGCTTCAGGCATTACCGCAACCGTGCACGCGGAGGTATGGATACGGCCTTGCGTCTCGGTCGCCGGCACCCGCTGCACGCGGTGAGCGCCGGACTCGAACTTGAGCTTCGAGTACGCGCCCTGCCCGAGGATCTTGGCGATGATTTCCTTGTAGCCGCCGTGCTCGCCCGGGCTCTGCGAAATCACCTCGACCTGCCACTGGTTGCGCTCGGCGAAGCGTGCATACATGCGAAAGAGGTCACCGGCGAACAGCGCCGATTCGTCGCCGCCGGTGCCGGCGCGGATTTCGAGAAAAATGCTGCGGTCGTCGTTGGGGTCCTGCGGCAGCAGCTGGAGCTGCAGTTCGGCTTCGATCTGCGCGAGGCGCTGGCGCGTGTCGCGGATTTCGGCTTCGGCGAAGTCGCGCAGCGCGGGATCGGAAACCATTTCCTGCGCGGCCTGCAGGTCTTCCTCGCTCCGCCGGTACGCCTGAAACAGCTCCACCACCGGCGTGATTTCGGAGTGCTCGCGCGTGAGCTTGCGGTAATTGTCCAGATTGGCGGTAACGGTCTCCGCGCTCAGCAGGTGGTTGAGTTCCTCGAGGCGAAGCGTCAACTGCGCGAGCTTCGCCGCAATGCTGCTTTTCATTCCGAGCGTTTCAACTGGTAAAGCCGCCGCAACATGGCCACCAGCTGTTCGCGGTCATCGTCGTTGGCGTGATTGAGCGCGTGCGTCGGGCCATGCAGCAACTTGTTGGTGAGCGCATGGCTCAGCTGTTCGAGCACCTGCTGCGCAGCGTCGCCGCGCGCCAGCTGCCGCAGCGCGCGCCCGACTTCGTGCCGGCGCGCGCGCTCGGCTTCATCGCGCAGCGCGCGGATCGTCGGCACCAGTTCGCGGTTATCCAGCCACTGCATGAAATCGCCGACCTGGGTCTCGATAATCGCTTCGGCCTGGGCCACCGCCGACTCGCGCAGGTCGAGGCCTTCGCGCGCGATGTTGCCGAGATCGTCGACCGTGTACAGAAACACGTCGTCGAGCGCGCCGACTTCGGCTTCGACGTCGCGCGGCACCGCGAGGTCGATGATCAGGAACGGCCGGTGTTTGCGCGCGCGCAGCGCGCTTTCGATCAAGCCCTTGCCGATGATCGGCAGCGTGCTCGCGGTGCACGAAACAATGATGTCGTGCACGGCAAGCTGCGCGGGCAGCTCGTTCAACGTGATGGCGCGGCCGCGGAAACGCTCGGCGAGATGCTGCGCGCGCTCCAGCGTGCGGTTGGCAAACGTCACGTGGCGCGGATGCCGCGCGGCAAAGTGGGTCGCCGTCAGCTCGATCATTTCGCCCGCGCCGATGAAAAGCGCAGTCTGCTCGCCGATGCTCGGATAGATGCGCTCGGCCAGACGCACCGCGGCGGAGGCCATCGACACCGTGCTGGCGCCGATCTGGGTCTCCGAGCGCACCGCCTTGGCGACCGAAAACGTGCGCTGAAACAGCTTGTTCAACAGCAGGCCCAGGGTGCCGGCCGATTCCGCCGCGCGCACCGCATCCTTGAACTGGCCGAGGATCTGCGGCTCGCCCAACACCATTGAATCGAGCCCGCTCGCGACCCGGAATGCGTGCTTGACCGCGCGCTCCTGGGGCAACTGGTAGAGGTGGGGCTCGAGGTTGTGCGCCTTGAGCTGGTGGTAATTGGAAAGCCAGTGCACCGCCTGCCCCGGCTCCGCGGTATGGCAATAGATTTCAGTGCGGTTACAGGTCGAGATGATCGCGGCTTCTTTCACCGGATGGCGGTCGACCAGATCGCGCAGCGCCTGCACCAGATTTTCGGCGTGAAAAACCACCTGTTCGCGCAGCGACAGCGGCGCGGTCTGATGGTTGATGCCGAAAGCGAATAACTGCATATAATCCGGGCCCTAGGCCAAGGCCCCCATTATAGCGCGAGACCCGCGGCGACGGCGCGCGCAGGCAAATCGAATCCGCCTGGCGCCTTGGCAGATCGTTTACGACTGTGAAGGCCGGCGCCTGAACCAGCGAGTGACGGTGTCCAAAAGCACCTTGAGGATCAGTGACAAGCCCGAAATCGGCTTCGCTGACGGTCCACCCGCCGGCGCGCAAGACGGGAGCTGAGCGAGCTGGGCCTTCAGGGATTCCCCGAATTGGCCGATCAGCTGCGAGGCAAAACTCTGGATCATCCCGGAGCCACGTCCGTACTGCGCGATCGCGCCGGATAGCTTCACGTTGGTATGAATCAGCACTTTGGCGCCGCGCCCGGCCGGTTCGATGCGGAAATCGATTACTGAATCGGCGCTGCCGCGTCCCTTGGGATCGGACCCGTGCGCCTTGACGCGGGCTTTGCGATTGGCTGCGTCGATTTCCTCGAACCGGGCCTGACCCGAGAGCGAAAGCGCGACCGGACCAAGGCGGATCGCGACCTTGCCCCGGTACGTCACATCGTCCACCACTTCGGTCAACTCCGCGCCCGGTATACAGCCCGCAACGCGCTTGATATCCAGTAGCAGCTTCCATGTTTCGGCCGGTGGCAATGGCACATCGAGCGTATTGTCAAATTCCATGCTGAAACGCCATCCGCTGCTTGATCAGCTTTCCAGTAAGTTGCCCCGTCAGGACCGGACCAGCGCCATCAGCGTGCCCGCGTACTCGGACGCCATGTCAGGTGTCAAATGCGCCGCCTTCGCCTGATAGCGCTTGATCGTCTCCAGCACCAGGCGGGGCCGGCCGGCGAGCTTCGCGAGGAATGCGTCCGCGTCGGCGGCAAAGGTCTCCCGCGGCAGCACTTTGCTCGCGAGTCCGAGCGTCACCGCTTGCGGGGCGTCAATCTGCTCCGCCGAGTAAATCAGGTAAGTGAGCGCCTTCGCCTGGATCTTGCCCAGCGCGGCGCACATCGCCATGGTGGGCGGAATGTCGTGCTCGATTTCGGGGAACGCGAAGCGCGCATGGCTCGCGGCAAGCGTGATATCGCAGCCGACCGCCAGCGCTGCGCCAAACCCCAGCGCGTCGCCATGCACAAGCGCAACCACTGGTACCGGCACGTCCCAGAGCGCCTGATAGGAGTCGAGCACGGCGCCCATCATCTTTACCCGTACCTCGTAGGGTGTCATGCCGGCGCGCGACTCGCCCCTGCCGTCGCGTCCGCGGCAGAACTGCGGGCCGCGCCCGGCGATGGCCACCACATTGACCTCAGGCGAGTTGCCCAACTCGCGCAACAGAGCCGCGAGCCGGATCATCATGGCGCGCGTCAGCGCGTTGCCTTCCTCGGGCCGGTTGAGGTCGATGCGCGCGATCGCGCCCGCGCGTGTCACTTCGAAATCGAACTCGCTCATGGCGTCCTCTTATTCGGGAAAGCTCAGGTGCCGCTCATCGATAATGCGCTTGAAATTCGATACGTCCCAGCGAATCTGCGCGGCGAGGTCTTCAGGCGTGCCGGCTCCCACGTCATTTCCCAGCGTACGGATGATGGCGCGCACTTTTTCATCGGTAAGGGCCCTGGCAAGCGCATCGCTAAGCCTTTTGACGATCGCATCGGGTGTTCCCTTAGGCACCATCAGGCCGTTCCACCCATTGTAGGAAAATCCGGGCAACGCGGATTTGCCGATCGACGGCAGCGACGGGATGGGAGCCCAGGTATCGCGGTTGGTCGTCGCGAGGCCGACGATCAGTTTACCGTCGAGAAATGGTTTTGCGCCGGCCATGAACATCATGTGGATGCGCCCCGCGGCCATTTCCGCCGCCACGGCCGCCTCGCCGCGGAACGGAACGTGCAGAATGTCCAGCCCCGTCATCGCGGCGAACATCTCGGCGACGAGATGCTGGCTCGACCCGTAACCGATGCTTCCGAAGGACAGTTTGCCGGGGTTGGCTTTCGCATAGCGGATGAACTCATCCACCGTCTTCACGCCGAGCTTCGGCGAGACGGCCAGCGTGAACGACGCCACGCAAACTTTCCCGATCGGCTTCAGGCCGTTCACGATATCGAACGAAGCCTTCGGCCGGGCAACCAGGTTTGCAGTGGCGGCCGCGCTCGCCTGGGCGATTGTATAGCCGTCGGGGGCAGCGTTCGCGACGCGCTCCAGCCCGATGTTGCCGGTCGCGCCCGAGATGTTCTCGATAACAATGGACTGTCCGAGATTCGCGTACATCGCCTCGGCCACCGCGCGGGCGCACAGATCTGCCGGCCCACCGACCCCATAAGGAACGACGATCCGGATGGACTTCTCCGGAAATGCGGCCGCGGCAGGCGTGCCGCTCAGGAGTGAAACGCCCATCACCACGACGGCTGTGAAGTTCAATATTCCGGAATTCATCTGGATTTCCTCCTCTGGGGCTTTACGCTCAGCGCGTGCGCCCAAGCGCATGGCTGCCGAGCAGTTCAACAATGCGTTGCGGAGAAATCGGCGCCTCGGCAAGGGTTACGCCGAACGGCGCCAGTGCGTTCTCCACCGCGCTGATAATCGCGGCGATCGACCCGATCGTGCCGCCCTCGCCTGCGCCCTTGAGCCCTAACGGGTTCAGCGGCGAAGGCGTCTCGAGGTGCACCAGGTCGACGTGCGGCACGTCGGTCGCGAGCGGCATCAGGTATTCACCGAAGTTGGTGGAAACCGGTTGCACGTTTTCGTCGTACACCATGCGTTCGTACAGCGCATTGCCCACGCCGTGGGCAACGCCTCCCACCACCTGGCCGTCGACGACCATGGGATTGATCACGCGTCCGCAATCATGGGCGGCCGTATAGCGCAGGAAGCTGACCGCACCGGTCTCGATGTCAACTTCCACTTCGGCCACGTGCGTGCCGTTCGCGTACACCGACTGCTCGGGGGTGAAATGCGCGGTATGCTCGAGCCCCGGCGGCAACCCGCCTGCCATGGAAAAACCCAGCATGCCGATCGACTTCACCGCGATTTCGCGCAGGCTTTTCCCGACATCCGGCGCGCTTTTCAATCGCACGAACCCATCGGCAAGCTCCAGATCGTCCTCCAGGCACTCCATCATTCCGGCAGCGATTTTTTTTGCTTTGGCGGCGACTTCGGCCGCCGCGATATGCACGGAGGAACCGGCATTGACTGCGGTGCGTGCGGCAAAAGTTCCGATTCCGAGCGCAATGGTGGCGGTATCCCCGGTCACCACTGCCACGTCCTTGATGTCGACGCCGAACTGATCGGCGGCGATCTGGGCCAGCGTCGTTTTATGCGACTGCCCCTGCGGCGTCGCGCCGGTATACACGACGATCCTGCCGCTGGTCGAAATGCGTACGGTCGCGCTCTCATACGGTCCCAACCCGGTCGCCTCGACCGTATTCGATATTCCGATGCCGAGATACCGGCCTTGCGCGCGTGCTGTTGCCTGCCGCAACGAAAAACCCGCGTAGCCGGAAACCTCCAGCGCCGCCGCCTGGCATGCCGGATAGTCGCCGCTGTCATACGTAACCGGCCGCCCGTCGCGGAAAATGATGCCGACCTTGTAGGGCATCTGTTCCGGTCGAATGAAATTGCGCCGGCGCACTTCGGCAGGATCGAGCTTCAGCTCGCGGGCAACCCGATCCATCAATCGTTCCATCGTGACGACCGCCTCGGGACGCCCCGCGCCGCGCACCGGCGTGGTCTGGATCTTGTTGGTGAATACCGAAACCACGTCCAGCTTGTAGTTCGGAATCACGTACGGGCCCGGCACTGTCGTCGCGGTAATCCATGGCAGCACGACGCCCATCGGCACATAGGCGCCGGTCTCATGGATCAACTGCCCCCGCACGCCGAGGATTTTCGCGTCGCGATCGACCGCGATCTCCATGTCCCAATATTGATCGCGCTCCTGGTGCGTGGCGAGAAAATTCTCGCGCCTGTCCTCGATCCACTTGACCGGACGATTCAGCGCTTGCGCCGCCACCGCGATGTCCACGTACTCAGGGTAGAAAGACCCTTTGGGGCCGAATCCTCCGCCGACGTCAGGCGTGATCACGCGTACCTGGTGGTCGCCGAGGTCGAACATGTCCAGCATGCAGCGCTTGAGCCGATGCGGGCCTTGCGAGGAAGCATACAGCGTAAATGAACCGCTCGGCGCCTCATGGCACGCAACGGCGCCGCGGCACTCGATGAAAAACGCCCCGCCGCGGTGCTGGTAAATCTTTTCGCGAAACACGTGCGCGGCGCCGCTGAACGCGCGGTCGGTGTCACCGACCTTGATCGGAAAACGCGCCGCCACGTTCGATTCGCTTGCCGCGTGAACGAGCGCAGCGTCCTTGTCGAGCGCCGCGCGGCAATCGCCCACCGCCGGCAGCGGCTCGTAATCGACCTCGACAAGTTGTGCCGCGTCCTCCGCCAGATAACGGCTGTCGGCAACCACGCAGGCGACCGGCTCGCCGGCATAACACGTCTCGTCCTTCGCCAGCGCGTAGGGCATGAGCGGCTGTTTGATCGCCGGATGCGGCATCAGCAGCGGCAGCGTCTGGCGGCGCACGGACTCCGGCAGGTCCGCAAAAATGAGCACCGCATGCACGCCGGGAACCGCGAGCGCCGCGCGCTTGTCGATGCGGCCGACCCTGGCGTGCGCGTGCGGGCTGCGCACGAATGCGGCATGCAGCATCCCGGACAAATGGATATCGTCGACGAAGCGGCCTTCGCCGCGCAGCAGCGCCGGATCTTCCTTGCGCTTGAGCGGTCTGCCAAACGACTTCCCGGCCATCATGCACCTTCCCGGATGCGTTTCGCGGCATCGAGCGCCGCAGCAACGATAGGCTGGTAACCGGTGCAGCGGCAGAGGTTGCCGCTCAGCACTTCGCGCACCTCGGTCTCGCTGGGATCGGGATGGTCGCGCAGGAACTCGGTCAGCGTGATCAGCATGCCGGGCGTGCAGAAACCGCATTGCAAGCCGTGATTGTCCTGAAACGCCTGCTGCAAGGCATTGAGCTGTTCGCCGGCGGCCAGACCTTCGACGGTCGTGATGCTTTCCCCGTCGCACTGGACTGCAAGCAGCAGGCACGCGCGCGCGCTCGCACCGCCGATCAGCACCGTGCACGCGCCGCACACGCCGTGCTCGCAGCCGACGTGGGTGCCGGTCAGTTCGAGTTCGTGGCGCAGAAAGTCAGCGAGCGTCATGCGCGTCTCGACCTCGCGCCGGTGCACTTTGCCGTTGACCGTCACCGCGATCGCCCGCGTATCAGCCATCGGTTTTCTCCATCGCGCGCCGCGCTGCCTGCTCGAGAGCGCGAAAGGTGAGCACGCGCGCGAGGTGCTGGCGATACGCGGCCGTGACGTAGGCATCGGCGGTTGCCTCGAGCTTCGCGGCCTCCGCCGCTGCCGCCTTGAATGCGGCGCCGGCGGGCTTCTGCCCTATGAGCGCGCGTTCAACCAATGCCGGCCGCACCGGCGCAGGGCCCAGTCCAGATAATGCCAGCGCCGCCTGCGTGATATCGCCGTTGCGGTCGAGACCGAGCAGCGCGGAGCAGGCGACGATCGCGAAATCGCCATGCCGCCGCGCGAACTCGACGAACGCATAGCCATGGCGGCGGTCCGGCAATGGCAGCGTGATGCCTGCGAGCAGCTCGTCCGCCTCGAGGCTCGTGGTCATGTAAGCGGCGGCGAATTCGGCAAATGGAATATCGCGCGTGCCGTGCTGCGACGCCGCGTGCAAGGTGCCGCCGAGCAGTGCTGTCACGTTGACGAGTTCCGCCGACGGATCGAGATGGCACAACGAGCCGCCGATGGTGCCGCGGTTGCGCGTCTGGCGGTGCCCGACGTGGGCCAGCGCCTCGTGCAGGAGCGGGCAGCGCGTGCCGATTTCGGCCGAGAATTCCAGTTCGCGCTGGCGCGTCATCGCGCCGATGTGCAGCGCAGCGGCGTCGAACCGCAGGTACGCGAGTTCGCCGACCTTGTTGAGATCGATCAGATGATCCGGCATCACGTAGCGAAAATTCATCATCGGCATCAGCGATTGGCCGCCGGCAAGCACGCGCGCGTTTTCCAGTGACGCGAGCATGCCGGCCGCCTCGTGCAGCGAACGCGGGTCATGGTAGACGAACGGCGCGGGTTTCATGCCGGCTTTTCGACTTTGCCGACGGGCGTCTCCGGCGTGACGCCGCCGCGCTGCCGCGCCAGCGTCTCGATGCCGTTCTGCTCCCACTCGCCGGTGGTCGCGCGTTGCGCAAAGCGCTCCCAGTTGTCGGTCCAGTCGCCAAGCGTGTAGCCGTGCCAGGGGGACTTGGCGGTGAGCGCGGGCAAGCCGAGCTCCTCCCAGATTTTGCGCGCGCCGCCCATGTACTCGCGCGCCGGCAGGGCGAGCGGCGCCATCGCGTACTTCTGGGTGGCATCGATCAGCATGGTCGACTCGGATTGACTGGGGCCGTACTGCGAGCCCTGCACCCCGCGGCGATAAGGCGCGATGTGGACGTCCTCGATGGGGTTCGAGCGATAGGCAAGCGACCAGAACACGGCATCCGTGCTCTCGGGATTGATGTCCTCGCTGACCGCGATGACGATCTTGCCGCAATCGGCACGCAGCGTTGCCGCCCCATGCAGTCCGCGCCACACCTCGGTGCGCAGCGTGCCGCGCGCGAACTGCACGAAAATCACCGGGCGCAGATTGGAGAGCGGCTCGTGCATCACCACGCGCTTCACGCTTTTGATCGACAGGTTGTCGCGCAGGTGAGCGAGAAAGAGCGGCTCATACGCGACTTTCTTGACCACGCTCGACTCGCTGGGCGTGACCTGGCTGATGATGGACGTGAAGACCGGTGAGCGTTTGCGCGTGATCGCGTTAATACGCATCGGCATGTTGAATGCCTCGAGCGCCACATAACCGTTGCTTTCGCCGAAGGGGGCTTCCGGCTCGAGCACGGAGGTATCGATCAGCCCCTCGATGACGATTTCCGCGTCGGCGGGAACATCGAGATCGATCGTCACGCATTTTGCTTTTCGGATCGGCACGCCTGCCAGTCCGCCGGCCACCCCCAGTTCGTCGTGGTCGATCGCGAGTTTCTGCGGCCCCGTGAAAAAGACCACCGGCGCGCAGCCGATGACGATCGCAATCGGCATCGGCTGTTTGCGCTCGCGATACTTGAGCCAATGCAGGTAGCCGCCCGCGCCGCCGACCCGCGCCACCATGCGCACGACCAGCCGGTCGGTCGCTTTCAGCGCGGCGCGGTAGGTGCCCATGTTCTGAATCCCGCTGTCGGGATCGCGCGTGATGCAAAGCGTTGCCGTCAGGTACGGGGCCGAATCGAAACCGGGGGTCGAAACCGGCACCGGCAGCGCAGCGAGGCCGCCGCCGGGCCGCCGCAACTCATCTCCGGTAATGACGACCTGCTGGCAGGGGGGAGAAGTCACGGCTACCGGCGCAATCGGGTGCGCGATCGCGCGCATCCACGTGGCGCCGATTTCCGCCAGCGGCTTGCCCATGCCGACCGCATAAATCTGCGGCGAGGCAGCAAGCGCACCGACCGCTACGGGAATATCGTAATGGCGGCCCCTGGAATCCACGACGTTGGTAAACAGAAACGCGCGGCGCTCGCCCTCGGGAATTCCACCGAGGAACTGCCAGCGCACCAGCGGATGAAGTTCGGTGTCCTTGTTGATCGGCCGGTCGATGCGCACCAGCAGTCCCCGGGTTTCCAGATCGGCCAGATGTTCCTGGAAATCCAGCCGTGGCCGGCCGGCTTCCCGTTGCGATGCGTGGTGTATTTCGCTGGTTTCGTCTGGCATGTCAGGACCCATCCGATTGACGCTGCACGCTCGCATCTGCCCGTGCCAGTCTCAGTACGGGTTCAGGTCCGGCCGCGGGTTAATTGCTGAACGAGGCGCTTTTGAACACTTTGCCCATCTTGTCCATGTCGGACTTGATGAAGCTCGCAAACTCCTCGGGCGTATTGCCGACGATCTCCACCCCGGCATTGAAGATCAACTGGGGATCCGTTGCCTTGAGGGCCTGCTGGATCTCGTGACTGAGGAACGCGATGATGGCCGCGGGCGTTTTTTTCGGCGCAAAAAAACCGATGGCCGCCTGCGACTCATAACCGGGCAGGAACTCCCCGACCGCAGGCAAGTCAGGCACCAGCGGAGATCGCTTGGCAGTCGTCACGGCCAATGCCCTGACCTTGCTGCTCTTGACGTGTGGCATGATCGGGCCGAGGGCGGCGAACATCAGCTGCACTTCGCCGACAAAGAGCCCCAGCATGGACGGACCGGAACCCTTGTAATTGATCCGAACGATCCTGACGTTCGCCATGTACTTGAACAGCTCCGCCGCGACATGCGGTGTCGAGCCGCCTCCGCCCGCGCTGTAATTGAGGTCTCCCGGTCTCGCTTTGGCCAAAGCGATCAGTTCCTTGACGGATTTGACCGGCAACGACGGATGAACCACCAGCACGTTGGGCGAACTGATCGCCAGCGCAATCGGCGCGAGGTCCTCGAGGGGGTCCCAGTTGACTTTTTGCAACAGCGGTTGCAGCCAAGCGTAAGCGCCATAAAAGAGCAGGGTATACCCGTCCGGCGGCGTGTCCCTCGCGACATGTTCCACCGCGATGCTGCCGCGATTTTCCACGATCACCCGGTGACCGACGCGGGGCGTGAGCCCCTGCGCAACGATGCGCGCGCCCCAATCGTGATTGCTGCCTGGCGTGGCCGTGACAACGCGGATAACCTTGGCCGGATACTTGTCCTGTCCCAACCCAGCTTGGGGACCGAGTATCAGAATGCCGGCCAAAAACCCCCCGGCCGCGCGCGATGAAAGCATCATGACGCGCACAATATCATAAATGCGTGAATGGCCGGAAATCCGCCGAGAGAGAAGCGGGTGGAGGATCCGGTTACTTTTTCCGGCCTTTGGCGAACAGCTGATCGAGCTTCTGCTCGTAGGCGTGGTAGTCCAGAAAATCGTAGAGCTCGTTGCGCGTCTGCATCGTATCAATTACGTTTTTCTGCGTCCCTTCCTTGCGAACCGCCTGAAAGACCTTGAGCGCGGCGGCATTCATCGCGCGAAACGCCGTCAGCGGATACAGCACCATCGCCACGTCGACGCTTTTGAGTTCCGCCACCGTGAACAAAGGCGTTGCGCCAAACTCGGTGATGTTGGCGAGGATCGGCACTTTCACCGCGTCGGCGAATTTCTTGTACATCGCAAGCTCGGTCATCGCTTCCGGAAAGATCATGTCCGCGCCCGCCTCGACACATGCGCACGCGCGGTCGATCGCAGCCTGCATTCCTTCGACCGCAAGCGCGTCGGTGCGCGCCATCACGACGAAAGCGGGATCGGTCTTGGCATCGGCCGCGGCCTTGATGCGGTCGACCATTTCCTCGAGCGTCACCAGTTCCTTGCCCGGGCGGTGGCCGCAACGCTTGGCACCGACCTGGTCCTCGATGTGCATGGCGGCGGCGCCGGATTTGATCAGCGATTTCACGGTGCGCGCGATGTTGAATGCGCTCGATCCGAAACCGGTATCGACATCGACCAGCAGCGGCAGGTCGCTCACGTTGGTGATGCGCTGCACATCGACGAGCACATCGTCGAGGTTGCTGATGCCGAGATCGGGCAGGCCGAGTGAGCCGGCGGCAACGCCGCCTCCCGACAGGTAAATCGCCCTGAAGCCGACGCGTTGCGCCATGCGCGCGTGGTAAGCATTGATGGTGCCGGCAATCTGCAGCGGCTTTTCGGCGGCGAGCGCGGCGCGAAAGCGCGCGCCGGCCGAGGCCAGTCGCGCTGCACCGGAAGACAGGTCGGTCATGATGCTGCTCCTCGTTGGGTTGGAGATCCTGCCGCGCCACACGCCGGCAGGTCTGATTTTACCGCACGCGGCACCCTGGCGAATACGCCATTGAGGCCGGATTGCGCCCCCGTACGATTGCTGTTATGTTTTCGCAACCGCCGCCCATCCATGCTGCCGCAAAAACAATTCGCAACTGACGCCCGCTGCCCGCTCGACGGCGTGCGCATCCTCGACCTGTCGCGCGTCGTCGCCGGCAACATGGTCAGCCTCGCGCTCGCCGATTTCGGCGCCGAAGTAATCAAGGTCGAAACTCCCGAAGGCGACGCGCTGCGCGACTGGCTGGTCAACGGCGTTGCGACCAACTGGAAGGTTTACGCGCGCAACAAGAAAAGCGTGTGTCTCGATCTGCGCCGCGACGAGGGCAGGCAGATCGTGTTGAAGCTGGTCGCGACCGCGCAGGTGCTCATCGAGAACTTCCGTCCCGGCACGCTCGAGAAAATGGGGCTCGCCCCGGACGTGCTGCTCGCGGCCAATCCCAAACTCGTGCTCGTGCGCGTCTCGGGCTGGGGGCAGGACGGACCCTACCAGCACAAGCCGGGCTTCGGCACGCTCGCCGAGGGGATGTCGGGATTCGCCGCGATGAACGGCTTCGAGGATCGCGAGCCGGTGCTGCCGCCAATGCAGCTGGCGGACTGCACCGCAGGACTTTACGGCGCGATGGCGGTCATGATCGCACTGCGCCACGTCGAAGTCAGTGGCGGGCAAGGCCAGGTAATCGATTTGTCCCTGTTCGATCCGCTGTTTTCATGCCTGGGTCCGCAGGCCGCGAGCTACAAGGCGAGCGGCAAGGTGCGGGCCCGCACCGGCAGCCGCTCGACCACCGCCGCGCCGCGCAACGTGTACCGCACGAAAGACCGCCAATGGGTGTGCCTGTCGGCCTCCACGCAAACGATGACCGAGCGCGTATTTCAGGCGATCGGCCGCCCGGATCTCATCGACAACCCGCGCTACAGGACCAACGCCGAGCGCGTCAGGAACGCCACCGAGCTCGACGCGATCATCGGTGCATTCGTCGCGGAGAAAACGCTCGGGGAAAACCTCGAGTTCTTCGACCGGACCGAAGTCACCGTGGGGCCGATTTACGACATCTCGCAAATCATCGCGGACCCCTACGTCCAGGCGCGCGAAGTCGTGGTCGAGTTGCCCGATGACGAAATGGGGACAGTGCCGATGCACTGCGTGGTGCCGCGGTTATCAGCGACTCCGGGCGCGATCCGCCTGCCGGCACCGAAGCTCGGCGAGCATAATGACGAAGTACTCGGCGCGCTCGGCCTGCCGGCTGCGGAAATCGCGCGGCTCAAGACCTCTGGCGTGATTTCTACCGGCAGGAAGACGAAAGGAGTGTCAGCAAAATGAAACAGGAACGCGAATTGCCGGTATGGCGCTCGCTGATGTACGTGCCGGTCAACGTCGATAAGTACGTCGACAAGGCGCACACCCGCGGCGCCGACGTGATCCAGCTCGATGTCGAGGACAGCGTGCCGCCCGCCGAGAAGGACAAGGCGCGCACGCTGGTCGAGAAAGCCGCCGCCAAAGTACGGCGCGGCGGCGCCGACGTGGTGGTGCGCATCAACCGGCCGCTCGCGCTCGCCGTGCGCGACCTCGAGCACTCGATTTGCCCGGATGTCGACGGCGTCGCGATCACCAAGGTCGACAGCGCCTCGCACGTGCGGCTGCTCGACGAGCTGGTGTCGGAGCTCGAAGCGAAGCGCGGCATGCCGGCCGGCCATACCCGATTCATCGCCATGGTCGAAACCGCCGACGCGTTCTTCCGCATCCACGAAATCGTGCACTCCTGCGCGCGCATCGTCGCCTGCAATATCGGTGGCGAGGATTTTGCGCTGGACTGCAACATGCAGCCCTCGGGCGAAGCGCTGTTTTACCCCAAGCAGCATATGATCATCGCCGCCAACTCGGTCGGCATCATTCCGCTGGGCTTCATTGAAAGCGTCGCGGGCTTCGGCGACTGGAACAATTTCCGCAAAATGGTACGGCGCTCGCGCGACTTCGGTTTCATGGGCGCCGGCTGCATCCATCCGGGGCAGGTCACCATCGTCAACGAGGAATACACGCCGACCGCCGACGAAGTTGCTTACGCCCGCAAGCTGATTCAGCTGGACAAGGAAGCAGCCGCTGCCGGACGCGGCTCGTTCTCGCTCGACGGCAAAATGATCGACATCCCGGTGGTGGTGCGCGCCGAAAAGCTGCTCAAACGCTACGATGCGATCAAGGCGCGCGAAGCGAGAACGCTCGCCGAGATGAAAGGCTGAGACAATATATTTACCGCGCGGCCCGCGCCGTGGTAGCGTTCGCAGGGCGTGGCAAACAGGGGTGAGCCGGATGGGCCAACGGTGAGAAAAATACCGCTGTACAGCAGCAGCAAGCCGCCGGGGACGGCCGCATCCCGATCATCCGCCAGCGTGCCGCAGCGGGATGCAGCGCGGGTCCACGCTTTCGGCCGAGCCACTCGCGATTCGTGGCGGAGATACTGCGAGCGCCATGAACAGCTCCTGACGATCGCCGCGAGCGCGCTCCTCGCACTGCTGATCGTCTCCGGTTATGCGGCGATCAGGCCTGCGCCGCGTCCGCTCGTCCAGCAGGACATCGACGCCGCGGTGCTGCACACGCTCGAGAATAACGTCCTGCCCTCGCCCGCATCGAAAGCCTACGAAGCCGTGCGACACTCGGTCGTTCTCGTGGAGGGCTTGTCGCTGGCGAAGGACACGGAGACGGAGGCCGATACCGTGCATGGCATCGGGACCGGGGTCGTAATCGTCGACAAGGGGATCATTCTCACCAATCTGCATGTCGTGCATGGGTTCGATCGGGTACGAGTGACGTTCGCCGATGGGCTCGAATCCGAGGCCGTCGTCACCGGCACCGCGCCGGAACACGATCTCGCCGTGCTGCAAGCGAAGACGATTCCGGACGATCTCGCCGCAGCGACCCTGCGCTCCACGCAGGACCTCGCGATGGGAGACCGCGTCGTCGCCGTTGGCTTTCCCTTCGGCATCGGGCCGTCGGTATCGGCGGGCGTGGTTTCCGGTCTCAGGCGCGAGTACCGCTCACCGGAAGGCAAACGCCTGCTCACCAATCTCATCCAGTTCGATGCCGCAGTCAATCGCGGCAACTCGGGCGGCCCGCTGGTGACCGCGGACGGCGAAGTGGTGGGCATCGTGACTGCCATTCTGAACCCGTCGGACGAGGGCGTCTTTATCGGCATCGGCTTCGCGGTGCCCATCGAGAACGCGGCGGCAGCGGTGGGGATTTCGCCGTTTTAGCGGCATGACATCCGGAAAGCAACGCATGGACATCAGAGACGATACGCGGTCCGACGTTTCCAGCCTCATGGAGCGCATTCTCTACGAAGTGAAAAAAATCGTGGTCGGCCAGGACCATTTCCTCGAACGCGTGATGATCGCCATGCTCGCGCAGGGCCACCTGCTCGTGGAGGGAGTGCCCGGGCTCGCCAAGACGCTCACGATCAAAACGCTCGCACGAGCCGTTCACGGCACGTTCAAGCGCATCCAGTTCACGCCCGATCTCGTGCCGGCCGATCTGGTCGGAACCCGCATCTACAACCAGAAGACCGGCGATTTCGCCACCTCGCTGGGACCCGTGTTCACCAACCTGCTGCTCGCCGATGAGATCAACCGGGCGCCGGCGAAAGTGCAGAGCGCGTTGCTCGAGGTGATGCAGGAACGCCAGGTCACCATTGCCGGCGAGACCCACCCGGTGTCCGAGCCGTTCCTGGTGATGGCGACGCAGAATCCGATCGAAACCGAGGGCACCTACCCGCTGCCCGAAGCGCAGGTGGACCGCTTCATGATGAAGGTGCTGGTCGGTTACCCCACCGAGGCCGAGGAAGTCGTCATCGTCCAGCGGGTCACGGGCGCGGCGGCCCACGTCAGCGCCGTGGCTACGACGGAGCAGATCTCGGCACTGCAGCGCGAGTGCCGGACCTCCTATGTGGATCCGTCGCTCGTTCAGTACGCGGTGCGGCTGGCTAGCGCGACCCGGGATCCGGATCGCTACGGCATCGCCGACCTTGGCAAGTACATCTCCTTTGGCGCGAGTCCGCGGGCGTCCATCCATCTGATCGAGTGCGCGCGGGCGCTCGCGTACCTGCGCGGACGCCACTACGTGCTGCCGGAGGACGTGACGGATCTCGCGCCCGACGTGTTCCGCCACCGGCTCGTGCTCACGTATGAGGCGCTCGCAGATGCGCAAACGCCGGACCGGCTGATCGCGCGCGTCATGCAGCAAATCGCTCCTCCCGAAAAACCCCTGCAAACCCATGTCCACGTCGGCGCCAACGGCTGAGAATGTCCTGCGGCGGCTCGACTGGACGGTGCTGCGGCGCCTTGACGGCCTGCTGCACGGTGATTATCGAACGCTGTTTCGCGGTTTCGGCCTCGACCTCGCCGATCTGCGCGAATACCAGTATCACGACGATGTGCGCTACATCGACTGGAACGTCACCGCGCGTCTGGATACGCCGTTCGTCAGGGAATACAACGAGGAGCGCGAAGTCAATGCGTGGTTCCTGCTCGACCTGAGTCCTTCGGTGGACTTCGGCTCCGCGCAGGTAAGAAAGCGCGGCGTAGCGACCGATTTCGTGACCGTGCTCGCGCGGATGCTTACCCGCCACGGCAACCGCGTGGGAGCGATGTTCTACGGTGAGCGGGTGGATACGGTGATTCCGGCGCGCAGCGGCCGCAGTCAGGTGCTGCATATCCTGCACACCATGCTCACGCGACCGGAGCTTCCCCGCGCGGTCGAAACGAACCTCGGCATTCTGCTGCAAACTGCGTTCCAGGTCATGCGGCGAAGATCGCTCGTTTTCATCGTCTCCGATTTCATCAGCCAGTTCGGGTGGGCCGAACCGCTCGCGCATCTTGCGCAGCGCCACGACGTCGTGGCGGTGCGGCTTTACGACCCGTTGGAGATGAACCTGCCCGATCTGGGTCTCGTCGTCGTGCAGGATGCCGAGACCGGCGAACAGATATTCGTCGACACGCACGACCGGGCTTTCCGCAAACGCTTCGGCGCGGCGGCAGAGCGGCGCGAGGCCGAGCTTCGCACGGCGCTGCGCCACGCCGGCGTGGATGCCCTCGAGCTCGCAACCGACACGGATCTGGGCGACGCGATTCTGCGCTTCGCCGATCTGCGCAAGCGGCGCAGCCAACTGGCGGCGGGCGGCAGCCTGCCGCAGCACCTGCGGGAAAACCGTGAAGTTTCTGTGGCCTGAG
>Ga0080064_1003796_pt1 | contig 20824 bp, 22 predicted proteins | sample Subgrocontami54m_FD_69260 | JGI IMG/M metagenome (GOLD analysis project Ga0080064, IMG submission 69260) | Subsurface groundwater microbial communities from S. Glens Falls, New York, USA - GMW46 contaminated, 5.4 m (SPADES assembly) (version 2) ...
TTCACGGCAGAGCCGCGGAGGCACAGAGGTCGTGTGGGGGGTAGATGAGGTCGTGACCTCCCCCCGGCCCTCTCCGCCTCGCCACGGCGAGCCGGCCGGCGGAGAGGGAGGACGGCGGGCGGGGGCGCCCGCGCTCCAACATCCAACCTCCAGCCTCCAACCTCCAGCCTCCAGCCTCCAGCCTCCAGCCTGCGCACTATCCGCTATCATGCCTGCACCGGTGCGGCGTGCGCACTGGCCAGGCGGCCGCGAGTCCGCACCCCACGTATGTTAGACATCCCCCTTCCGGGCCTGGCGCCCCTGCTTCTTGATGCAGCGTCACTCAACATTCCAATGCCGATCGCAATCGTCCTGTTCGTCGGCGGCTTGTTCGGCTACGCGTTTGTCAATGCTGTGGAGATCGCCGTTGTCGCCTCGAACCGGCTACGGGTGCGGGCGGCGGCGGAAGAAGGGCATCGTTCGGCGAGAGCGCTCCAGCGGCTGAAGGCGGCGCAAGAGCGCTACTTCGGCGTCGTCGTGATCCTGCAGAACGTATCCATATTCCTGGCGTCGACGGCCGGCACCGTGATCGCGGTCGATATGTTCGGTAGCTGGGGGTACTTTTTCAGCCTCATCGCCATCCCGCTGATCGCGGCGGAATTCGGCGAGTACACGCCAAAGGTGCTCGCCGCGCGCAAGCCGGAGCGCATCGCGTTCGCCGTCGCCATCCCCATGGAGATCGTCGTGCGGATTGCGAGCCCGCTGATCTCCGCGCTGGTCGTCATTCCGAACATGTTCTCGCGCGGCGACGAGCGCCACGCGATCACCGAAGCGGAACTGCGGATGATGATCGACATCGGCGCCGAGGAGGGATCGGTCGGCGAGGACGAGGCGGAGCTGCTCGACCGCGTGTTCCACTTCCACGACCGGCGCGTGAACGAGATCATGATCCCGCGCACCGAGGTGGTGTGGCTGGAGCGCGACGAAACGGTGAGCGAGTTCTATGGCACCTTCGGCGAATCGCCGCACTCGCGGTTTCCGGTCTACCACGAGACCGTCGACAACGTGGTCGGCATCGTCAGCATCAAGGACGTTCTGAAGGCGCTTGCCGAGAAACGCGCGACCGAGACCTCGCCGTTATCGGAGCTGATCCGTCCCGCGACGTTCATCCCGGAAACGAAGCTGGTGAGCGCGCTGTTCTGGCAGATGCAGGACGAGCGGCAGCAGATGGCGGTCGTCGTCGACGAGTACGGCGGCGTCGCCGGCGTCGTGACGCTGGAGCTGCTCCTCGAAGAGATGGTTGGCCGCGTCGTCGATGAACTCGGGCAGACGTCGGAGGAGTACGCGGCGATTGATGACCACACGACGCGCGTCGATGGCGGCATGAGCATCTACGACGTGCGCGGCGAACTCGAGATTGAACTGCCCGACGGAGACTACGAGACCGTGGCCGGGTTTGTGCTGGACCAGCTCGGCCACATCCCGCGCGAAGGCGAGACGATCACGCTCGACGGCTACCGCATCACCGTGTCGGAGGTAAAGGGCGTCAAGATCGAGTCGGTCGTGATTACGCGCGTTCAGGGTTAGGCACGATCCACGAAGAGCACGAAGGTTGGTTGAGTTGGGACGCGATAGGTCGGCGGACTTGGGGCGGGGGTGGTTGATGGAGGAGGGCATTCTACGGAATGCCCCTACGCGATCGGTGGGCGAAGGGCGTCAAGATCGAGTCGGTCGTGATTACGCGCGTTCAGGGTTAGGCACGATCCACGAAGGGCACGAAGAGCACGAAGAGCACGAAGGTTGGTTGAGTTGGGACGCGATAGGTCGGCGGACTTGGGGCGCGGGCGGTTGATGGAGGAGGGCATTCTACGGAATGCCCCTTGTAGGTGCGGTTGGTCAGCGATTGGTTGGGCATTGGCCGGTATTGAACTGTGAACTGCCGACTGTGAACCGTGAACTTCCGACCAATGGTGAACTGGCTACATGAAAGTTCAACGGATCCGCGTCACATTCGCGCGTGGCGAGACGACGAAGTACATCACCCACCTGGACCTGATGCGGTTCTGGGAGCGCGCGCTGCGGCGCGCCGAGCTGCCGGTGGCGTACTCCGAAGGCTTCTCGCCGCACGCGCAGCTCGCCATGGCGGCGCCACTGCCGGTGGGGACGACGAGCGACGCCGAACTCATGGACGTGTTCATGGCGGAGAGCATCGCGCCAAAGACCCTCATACAGAGCCTCACGCCGCAGCTGCCGGACGGTCTCTCGATCGTCTCGGCCGAGGAGGTCGGCATGGCACTCCCGGCTCTCCAGGCTGACGTGCGCTTCGCGGAGTACGCCGTGGACGTGGGAGCGACGCGATGTGAGCGCGCGGTCGAGACCGCCGGATGGAACGTCGGCGCTGGCGAGGACGTGGCCGCGGTCGTCGCGCGCTTCCTCGCCGCGGAGTCGATCGCATGGGAGCACAAGCGCGAGGACGAGATGAAGTCGTACGACATTCGTGCGCAGGTCGAAGAGATCGAGATCGTCGCGCGCGCGAGTGATGCGCTGCGACTGCGTTTGCGGTTGAAGAACGACAGCAGCGGTTCGGGCCGGCCGGAACAGGTGGTGCTGGCGTTGGGATTGCCCTCGCCGCTACGGATTCACCGAACCAGACTGGTCCTGGCCGGCTCCTCGCCTTCCCGTGATGCGTGGCGTAAGCAGGGACGGTTTGCGAGCTGATGCGATTGATCCTCGTGCGCCATGGCGAGACCGAGCACAACCGCCGCAAGCTCACGCTTGGGCGAGCTGATGTGCCGCTCAACGAGCGGGGCCGCGCCCAGGCGCGCGCGGTCGCCGCATCGTTTACGCGTGCGCCCGTCGCCATCTACGCCAGCCCGCTCTCCCGGGCGTTCGAGATGGCGCGAGTGATCGGTGCGGCGACGGGCGTCGATGTGGCTATCGAGCCTGATCTGGTCGAGATGGACGTTGGCGAGATGGAGCATCTGACCGGGGCGGAGCTGCGGGAACGCTATCCCGAGTTCTTGCGATCCTGGCTGTCGAACGGCGCGGCCGATGCCCGGATGCCGGGCGGAGAAACGCTCCGCGAGGTGGCCGCCGATGCCCGGATGCCGGGTGGAGAAACGCTCCGCGAGGTGCAGGATCGCACATGGCCGGCGCTCGAGCGGATGCGCGCCGCGCACCCCGACGGCGAGGTCGTCGCGGTGACCCACAACTTCGTGATCTTGACGGCCGTGTGCCGCGCGTTGAATCTGCCGCTCTCCGAGTTCAGGCGCATCCGCCATGGCCTGGCGTCAAGGACGGTGATCGATATGAGAGACGGTGGCGCGACGTTGATCCAGTTGAATGACCACGCCCATCTCCTGGCCGCCGGCCTCTCCGGCGACCCCACGTAACGCAGCCGCGCAGCTGCGTCGCGAAAGCGAGGCGCCACCGTGAGCGAGCTTGAAGCCACCGCCATCCTTCCGGACTACCTGCAGCGGCAAACGACGCGCGTCCGCATTTTCACCACGTGGGGGATCGTCGAAGGCGAATACGCGCACGCGCCCGGCGTGCTGTTGAGCAACGCCCTGCGCAACGCCGGCGCGGCCGAGCGCTACCTCATCCTCACCGGGGCGTCGTTCCGGACGTTCGACGGCAGCGAGATCGATCCGGCAGCGGCCGCTGCGCCGTTCGTGCTGGTGAATCCGGCGCAGGCGTCGGCGATCATCCCGCTCGAGGCCGTGTCGGAGTTCCCCCAGTAGGACCTGGCAGCCGCGTCTATCGCCCAGCGTGATCGCGGCGCCGCACGGCGCGCGCTGCGCGTCCGCAAGTACTCGCGCTTCCCGTCATCGCCGTTGAGCGCCGATACGCCTACAGTGCGGCAATGAGGTCAAGCCGCGACGCGACCGTCCTCGTACGCACACGCACCGTCCGCTCGTTTTCGGATGGGTTCGTCAGCGTGCTGCTTGCAAGCTACCTGGCGCAATTGGGCTTCTCCGGTGTGCGTGTGGGCGCCGTGGCGACGGCGACGCTGCTCGGCACGGCTGCGGCCACGCTGCTGGTTGGCGCGATCACCAACCGGCTGGGCCGCCGGCGCGTGCTGTTTGGCGCAACGCTGCTGGCTGCGGGCACGGGCGTCGCCTTCGCGTCGTCCAGCGATTTCGTGCCGGTGCTGCTCATCGCCGTCATTGGCACGCTGAATCCGACGGCCGGCGACGTCAGCGTGTTCCTCCCGGTAGAGCAGGCGATCTTGCCGCAAACGGTGGCCGCTTCGGAACGCACCCGACTGTTCGCGCGTTACAACCTGGCGGGCGCACTGGCGGGCGCGGCCGGCGCACTGTCGGCTGGCGCCCCCGCGGTCCTGCACCGGTGGCTCGGTTGGGACCTGCTGCACCTCATGAGGGCGATGTTCGTCCTGTACGGCGCGTTGGCGCTCGTCAACCTGGCCGCCTACCGCGAGTTGACGCCAGCCGTCGAGCCGCAAACGACGACGCGGAACGCACCGCTGCACAAGTCGCGCGGCACGGTATTGCGCCTGTCCGGTCTCTTCGCCATCGATGCGTTCGCGGGCGGCTTCGTCGTCCAGTCGATCCTCGCGTTGTGGCTCTTCAAGCGATACGGGCTCTCCGTCGACCAGGCGGCGCTGGTCTTCTTCAGCGCGGGCATCGTTACGGCCTTCTCATTTCTCGTTGCCGCACGCGTTGCCGAGCGGTTTGGACTGATCAACACGATGGTGTTCACGCATCTGCCTTCGAACATTCTGCTCATCCTGGTGGCGGTGATGCCGAATGTGTGGCTCGCCGTCGCAATGCTCCTCGCCCGCCAGTCGCTCTCGCAGATGGACGTGCCGACGCGGCAGTCGTACACGATGGCCGTGGTGGATGAAGATGAGCGGGCGGCCGCGGCAAGCGTCACGGGCGTCGCGCGCAGCGTTTCATCGGCCGGGAGCCCGGTGCTCGCGGGCGCGCTGCTCGGCGCGACCACCTTCGGCTGGCCGTTGGTGATCGCCGGGTCGCTGAAGTGCACGTACGACCTCTTGCTCTTGCTCCAGTTTCGAAGCGTCAAGCCGGTCGAGGAAGTCGTCAAGGTGGACCCGGAGACGCCCCGAAGCTAAGCACTCGCGATGCTATATTGCGGCACGCGCGATGCCAATGCAGGAGGGACCTCTTGACCGTCGATCCGTTGGAGTTTCGGAGTATCATCGGCCATTTCGCGACCGGTGTGACCGTCATCACCACCGCGGCTGGCAACCAACTCCACGGCATGACGGCGAACGCGGTGTCATCGCTATCGCTCGATCCCGTGTTGGTGCTGATCTGCGTCGACAAGACGACACATACGCATCGCGTGCTTAGCGAGGGCGGCGTATTCACCATCAATATTCTCGCCGAGCACCAGGAGGCGCTCTCGCGCGTCTTCGCGAAGAAGAGCGAACCTGAGGCGGGCACGCTGCGCGGCCAGCCCTTCCGGATCGGCGAAAGCGGCGCCCCTATCCTGGCCGGCTGCCTCGCCTTCCTTGAATGCCGCGTGGTGAACGTGTTCGACGGCGGCGACCACTCGATCTTTCTGGGCCGCGTGGTGAGCGAAGGCGTCGAAGCCGAACTGCGCCCGCTGCTGTTCTTTCGCGGCGGCTACCACACGCTGGGCGTCTGAGCGCGGCCGGCGGGGAGGCGCATGTGGCACCGACGGGCATCGCAGACGCGGGTCGCGTATGGTCGCGGGGCGCCGCGCGGATCGTCGCCATCGACGTCGTCCGCGGCTTCGCCATCGCGTGGGTCGTCCTGTATCACCTCTGGAGCGACCTCCGGTACCCGAACGTCTATCCGCAGCAGGGCGACGCGTTTCGCGCTGTGCCGCATCGCTTCGCGGAAGGCAACCTATTCGGCGGACTGACCGCGATCAGCGACGCCTTCTTCCGCGTCGGCTATCTGGGCGTGCCGCTGTTCATGATGCTCAGCGGCCTCTCGCTGACGCTCGTCGCGCTTCGGCGCGAAGGAGCGCCGCAGGGAGGCCGGCGCTTCCTCGGCCGGCGGTTGCGGCGGGTGATGCTGCCGTACTGGGTGGGCATGCTCCTCACGCTCGCGTTCGCCGCCGCGCTGGCGCTGGTGCAGTGGCAGCGGCACGGCGGCGCCGGGTACCTGGCCTACCTGCAGGGCGGCGATATCACCGTCGACGGGAACCAGCTGTTCGCCGGAGCGCTGCTGGTGCCGCGCATCTTCCGCGACGAATGGCAGTTCGCGCCGGAGGGCTCGCTCTGGTTCGTGCTCGTCGTGGTGCAGTACTACCTGCTGTTCCCGCTGCTGCTCTCCGCGTTGAAGCGCGTGGGGCCGTGGCTCTTCCTCGCCGCCACGCTGGCGGTCACGCTGGCCTCGCTCGGCGCCATGGTGTGGGCCGCAGGCGATCTTGTCGAGCATCGGAGCTGGGTGGAGATGGCCTCGCCGTTTCGGCTGTTCGAGTTCGGCGCCGGCATGACGCTCGGCTACCTCGTCGTGCGGCGGCCGCAGATGGTCCTTGGCGCTACGCGTCCGCCGCTCGCCCTCCTGTCCGTTGCGGCCGGCGGGACGCTCTTCGTCGCCGCGTGCCTGATCGCGCCCGATGCGCCCGCCGCGATCGTGCAGGGCCCGGCGATCATCGCCGGCTTGACGCTGCTCTCCATTCCGCTCATCGCGAAGACTCCCGGGTGGCTCGAGGCATCGGCGCCAGGGCGCGCGGCGGCGTGGGTCGGCGTGATCTCTTACACGATGCTGATCGTCAGCGAGCCGCTGCGGTCGGTCACCCACACCATGAGCGCCGAGAGGGTGTCCGACGGCTGGATCACGCTGTGGGCCGTCGCGGGCTTCGCGCCCCTGACGCTGCTCCTCGCCCGGCCGCTGGCGGTCGTGCTTGGCCTCGTGGAGCGCGACGTGCCGCCGCTGGCGGTGGGTGGGCTCGCCGGCACCCAGGAGCCGGCAGCTGTGGTGCGGATCCCTTCAGACGTGCCGTGACGAGCCGGCTGGCCCTTTACAACGAGGCATCATTCCTCCGCGATCGGATTGCCGCCCCTTCGAGCCGATGCTACGATCGGCGGAAGCCGGCGTTGCGGGCATCCGTACGGTGCCCCGATGGGGAGTCGCGTTTAGATGGCCATGGTTGCCACCGATCTCAGGCTGCTTGAGCCGCCGCGTGGCGCGGCATTGCGCGACGCTCTCCGGAGGTTCGCCCGCCACCTGCCGCTGCTCGTGATCGTGGGTCTCGTGATCGGGATCCATATTCCCACCATGCAGTACTACTTCTTCGGCGACGATTTTCTCGTGCTGGGTGACATCCAGACCCGCTCGTTTCCCAAGTACGTGAACGACGTGCTGCTCCTGCGCGACATGACGCCGAACTGGCGGCCGTTGACGATGCTGGTGTACTGGGCGGAGTTCAAGGCGTTCGGCTTCAACGCCCTCCCGTGGCGCATCGTCAACCTGGCGCTGCACATCGCGACCGTGCTCGTGCTCTACACGCTGGTGCTCTCGCTGACGAAGCGCCTGTTCGTGGCGCTGGGCGCGGCGCTCATCTTCGGCGTCTCGGCGTCGGCGGTACACACCGTCACGTACATCACCGCTCTGCCGCACGTCTTCAGCGAGTTCCTCCTCATCTCGTCGCTCTACGCGCTTCATCGCTACGTACAGGGCGGTGAGCGACGCGCCGCGTGGTACTGGTCAGCACTGGCGTTGTTCGTGCTCGGGTTCCTGGCGAACGAAGGCGGCGTCGTGATGGGCGCCGTGCTGTTCGCGTACTACGCTGTCTACTCGCTGGCACGGCGCCGAGACCTGCTCGATTTCATCCTGAAGATGACGCCGTTCGGGATCGCTTCGGCGTTGCTGGTGAGCGGGCTGAGCGGGTGCGGCTGCCAGGGCGTCGATGGCGGCTTCTACGGAGTCGGATGGCACATCCCGCGCGAGACATGGATCTACATGTCGCGGCTCGCCTTTCCGGTCGGGGCGATCCGCCTCGAACCGACGGCGGTGGAATGGACCTGGGGCTCGATCGTCATCGCCTTTGCGATCTTCTTCGCGATCCGCGGGCCGAACATCGCGCGCGTCGCCGCCGTGGGGATGGTGATCGCCGTGGCGCCGTACGTGCCCGGGAAGATCTGGACGGCGACGCGTTACAGCTACATGGCTACGCCCTTCTTCGGGATCCTCGTCGCTGTCTCGGCCGGGTTCGTCCATCACTACGCCGTGAAGGTCTACAAGCCGGCCGCGCATGTGCTGGCCGCCATGGTGCTGATTGCGGTCGGCGGGCTGTACTCGTGGCAGACGATCCATCAGACGCAGCCGTTCCTGCGCGCGACCGATCGTTGGCAGCTCCTTGCCGACGAACTTCGCGCCAATTATCCGAGCGTGCCGCCGGGGACAACGGTCTACGTGATCGACGACGAAGAGCTGTGGTCGAACCCGTTATGGCAGCCGACGTGGATGACATCCGTCGGGCGCGCGCTTTATGGCAAGGACGTGAGCGTGCGTGCGTTGCCTTCGGATGATCTCGCCCGCCTGGAAAAGAGCCTCGACGGGCCGCTGTATGTGGTACAACTGGAGGGCGGGCACTTGACGCTGGTGCCAACGCACACGGTGAAGCTGCATTAACAGGAATAGTGTGTGACACGGATCCGGCGCCACCTACCCGGCCTCGGTCTGATTCTTCTCACAGCCTTCCTCCTCCGCCTCCTCTGGATTGCGTACGTTCAACCCGATCCTACCGATGGTCGTTTCGACGACACGGCGTGGTATCGCGGTTCCGCCCACTTCTTCTCGCTCGGCGAGGGGTATCTCAATCCGTACTCGGGCACACCGACCGCCGCGTGGCCGCCGGGATATCCCGCGTTTCTCGGCACCATCTTCCGCGTCGCTGGCGAAGGCGTCTGGCAGACCGCGAGCGTCAACGTGCTTCTCGCCGTGATGACCGTTGTGGTTGTCTACGGCATCGGCCTGCTGCTATTCGATCGACGGACAGCACTCGTCGCCGCCGCCGCCGTCGCTCTCTGGCCGGGACAGATCTTCTTCACATCGTTGACCCTGTCGGAACCGCTGTTCACGTTTCTGTTCACGCTCGCCATCCTGCTGATGCTGGCCGTGCCGCGCGTATCGGCGTGGCGCGGCGGCATGATCATCGCGTTCGGCGCCGTGACCGGCCTCGCGGTGTTCACCCGCGGGCAGGCGGTGCTCCTGATCCCGCTTGCTCTGGCCGCATGGGGCATGTCCGGGTTTCGCTGGCGACCAGCCCTGGGCTGGGCTGCGCTCGCGGCCGCCGTAGTTATCTTGATGCTGGCGCCGTGGGTCGCGCGCAATCAGCGCGAGATCGGCAGTCCCGTGCTGGTGGCGACGAACTTCGGGCCGAACCTCTGGATCGGGAATCACGCCGGCGCGACGGGCCGCATGAACATCCCCGAGGTCGAGCCACCCCAGGCGAGCCGCGCCGGGTTGACCCAGGGCGAGTACGAGGTCAAGACCAGCAATCTCGCCCTGCGGAAGGGGCTGCGGTACATGCTGACCCACCCAACCCGCGAGATCGAGCTTGCCGGTATCAAGGCGCGCGCCATGTACGAGTCTGACGCGACGGCGCTCGACTGGAATGCCGCCTATCGCCCTGACTTCTATGCTTCGCAATCTCTGGAGGAAGGATTGCGCAGTCTGGCGAACGGCTACTGGTTCGCCGTGCTCATCCTCTCGACGGCGGGGCTGATCGCGAGTCGCTCACGCCTCAACGGGCCGCTTGGATTGCTGCCGATTCTGGTGCTGACGTGGACGGCGTTCCACCTGCTGTTCTTCGGTGACTCGCGATTTCACTATCCGATCGCGTTCGTGTTCGCGCTTATGGGATCGCGCGGGCTGCTCGTGGTCTTCGATGCGTTGCGCCATCCCCAGGCGATCGCGCGCAAGCGGTACGCCGCAGCGTGAGCCTCGAAACGCCGGCAGCGGGGCGCCCGGAGCGCATCGAGGGCGCGGCTGCGCAGCGCGCAGATGCGCCAACCCCTCCACGAGCGCACTTGCGCCTCGATCTGGTGCTCATGCTCGCGCTGTTCGTGCTGGCGATCGTGCCGCGCGCGGCGTGGGTGGCGTACAACGATCGCGCACCGCAGGGGCTCAACGACCCGACGCTCTACGCACTGTTCGGCGACACGATCGCCGACGGCCACGGGTACATCCGCCCGACCGGCGAAAAATTCGCCTACTACCCCGTTGGCTTTCCGGCGACGGTTGCCGGGCTGAAGAAGGCCGGCGACATCTTCGGCTGGGGGCGCAGCATCTTCTCGATCAAGATGATGAACGGCATGTTCGGCGCGATCACCGTCGTCCTGCTGTTCCTGCTGGCGAGCAGGATCTTCGATCGACGCACGGGCGTCGTAGCGGGAGCGCTGCTGGCCGTCTTCCCCAGCCAGATCTACTACACGGGCACGGTGCTCTCGGAGCCGCTCTTCACGCTGATGTGGATTGGCGCCCTGACGGTGTTGCTGTGGAAGCCGTGGTCGCGCGCAGGAATGCCCTGGTGGCAGTTGTTCTTCGCGGGATTGCTGCTGAGCTACGCGACGATGACGCGTGGCATCACGCTGGTCTTCCCGATCGTGCTGCTGGCTGTGTGGCTGTTTCACCTGCACTCGAAGAAGCGCGCGTTGATGCAGGCGCTGGTCCTGTGGGCCGGCATCGCCGTGCTCGTCGTGCCGTGGTCTATCCGGAACACGGTTGCGTTCGGACAGCTCACCGGGCCGTCCACAAACGTCGGCGACGACCTGTGCATCGGGAACTACCTGGGGGCGCAGGGCGCGTTCACGCTCCAAGGCAAGTGCTTCGCCAACGACGCCGGTAAGACGCCGCAGCAGGTGGAACTGGATCGCAACAAGGACGGTGTGCGGATCGCGGTGCGCGACGTCGTGTCGCATCCGTTCCGCATGCCGAAGCTCGTCGCGCAGAAGGCGTACTGGCTGCTCTACAAAGACGACGACGGTATCTGGGCGGCGGAATCGTACGGCAACGACTACTTCATCCCGAACTTCCGGCGCGAGGTGCTGGCGTTCGCCGCGAACGCGATCTACTACGCCACGGGGTTCGTCGTGTTGGTGGGCATCTTCGCATTCGCGCTCGCGAAGGACCTGCGGCGTCTGACGGTCGTGTTGTCGTTCCTGTACGTCCTGGCGATTCCGCTCGTGTTCTTCGGCGACCCGCGGTTCCACTACCCGGCGATCCCGCTCGCTGTGGTCATCGCGGCGGCAACCATCGTGCGGTTGTGGGACTGGCGGCAGGACGGCCCGGCTCAGCCGGGCGTATGACAAACGCCAGCGTTTGTATTACGATTAGGTACGGAGCGTCGGGGTGAAGATCGACCTGATCATCGAGCCGGATCGCCCCGACCATATTGCGCGCCACGGCGTAACCGTCTCCGAAGTCCGCGAGGTGGTCGAGTCCGTGGAGCACGCCTGGAAGGTGAGGCGCGGGATGCTCTGCATCGTCGGGCAGACGGAGGCTGGTCGGTACCTGTCGGTGTTCGTCGGGTCAAGAGGCGGCTCCTTGTACGGATTGATCACGGCGAGAGACGCGAGCGATATTGAACGGCGTGCACTGTGGCGACACAGGAGAAGGTGATGGCGAGAACAACGACTCCAAGTCCAAAACGCGCAAAGAGCCGCATCCCTGACTTCAAGACCATTCAGGAAGAGGCCGAGTTTTGGGACACGCATAGCACCACTGAATTTGAAGACGAGTGGGAGCCCATGGAAGGGCCGCTTGAAGTGTTGATGTATCGTGCGGCGCCGAAGAAGGCGCTCACCGTCCGGCTCGAGCCCGATCTGATCGCGATGCTCGGCGATCTGGCGCGCACCAAGGGAGTCGGCTCTTCGACGTTGGCGCGGATGTGGATTATGGATCAGCTCCGCAGTGCGCGCGTTCGTCCCTCGAAGCGAAAACGGTCGAAGGGCGCCGCGTGATTGACGCGCTTCGCGCCCGGATGCGGACGCCCGATGCGAAATGGCTGCTGGCCATCTTCGCGCTGGCGCTCGTCGTGCGGCTGCTGGCGGTGGCGTACGTGCATCCCAATCCGCGCGACGGCCGCTACGACGACAGCGTCTGGTATGACACGACGGCGCGGCACCTGGCCGCGGGCGACGGCTACGTCTTCGACCCGGCTGTCTGGAAGACGGCCGACGGAACGCGCATCTATCCGGACGAGAACGCCCTCTCGCCGACGGCGCTGTGGCCCCCGGGCTACCCCGTGACGCTGGCGGTCATCTACAAGTTGACCGGCGATTCCTTGAACGCCGCGCGTGCGATGAACGTCGTGCTTGGTGCGGCGACTGCTGCGTTGGTATTCCTCATTGCGCGGCGATTGTTCGACCGCCTGTCCGCCATTTTCGCCGGCGGCGTCATCGCTGTGCTGCCCGCGCACGTGCTGTTCACCACGGTGCTGCTGTCCGAGACGTACTTTGGGTTCCTGCTCGCGGCAACGCTGGCGATCTTCGTCTACTTCGTGCTGGACCGCGATCGTCCGAACCTCGCGCTGCTCGCCGGGCTCGGAGCGCTCACGGTGTTCACCGGCTACGTGCGGGGCGAATTCCTGGCGTACGGCGGACTGCTCGCGCTGCTCACGCTCGCGCATCTGCGCCGCAACGCGCTCTTGCCGCTCGCGGCGTTTGCGCTCGGCGGCGCGCTGATCGTCGTGCCGTGGGCGGTGCGGAACCAGGTCCAGATGGGCGAAGTGATCCTCGGCACCACGGGCTCGGGGCGCGTCGCCTGGCAGGGCCACAATCCGGAGTCCGATGGCGGCGCGAGCTTGATCGCGACGACGCAGCTGGAGGCAAAGTTCGACGGTCTGAGCCGCAAGGCGATCGAGCTGAAGTCGAATCGTGAGGGCTCGCGCCTCGCGCGGGAGTGGGCGTGGGACCACAAGCTCGACGAGTTGAATCTGATCCCGCAGCGACTGTACCGGCTGTTCCGCAGCGACGAATCGGGCGTGACGTGGGTGCAGAGCAACAAGCCGTGGTTCGGCCCGGAGGGCGCGGACCGGCTGATCCGCGTGTCGAGCTTCACGTTCTTCGGGTTGATCGGCCTCGCGCTGGCGTCCGCGCGGATCTGGTGGCGGCCGCGCGATGCGCGATTCTGGGCGGTGTTCGGCATCGTGCCGTTCTATATGCTGGTCTTCGGCGTGCTGTTCATCGGCGATCCGCGGTACCACTACGCCATGTACATCCCGATCGCGATCTTCGCGTCGACGGGCCTGGCGGCGTTGTGGCGCATCACGTCACAACAGTGGTCGGACGTGATGGGCGGACGGTCGCTGAGGTCGGTGTCGCGGATCTTCGGCGCGCAAGAGCGATGAAACCCCACCAGAGCCACTGGCTGCGGTTGGCGCTATGGCTGGTGATCGCCTCGCCCATCGTCGCGCTGGCGGTGGCGCTGACGACCGAAGCAGGATTCACCCTGGCGCTCGTGCTGACGTTGTATATGTGGGCGCTGGTATGCGTCATACTGGCGCTGATCGCGCTGACCGGGCTGATCTTGCGCGCGATGCACTGGGGGGTCCGTGCGATTCGCAGGTAAGACAGTCGTCGTCACCGGCGCCGGCGGCTTCATCGGCAGCCATCTCGTCGAGCAGTTGGTCGCCGAGGGCGCGCACGTGCGGGCGATGCTGCGCTACACGTCGCGCGGCCAGCGCGGGTGCCTCGACCTGCTGCCCGACGCGTCGCTCGCGCGGATTGCGATCACCATGGGCGATGTGCGCGATTTCGATGCTGTCCGCGCCGTCATGAGCGGCGCCGACGCCGTCTTCCATCTCGCCGCGCTGATCGGGATCCCGTACTCGTACGAGCATCCGCAGGAAGTGATCGACACCAACATCATCGGCACGTCGAACGTGCTGATCGCCGCCAAGGAGCTGGGCACGGTCGAGCGCGTTGTGCTGACATCCACCAGCGAAGTGTATGGCTCGGCGCTGCGCGTACCGATGGATGAAGAACATCCGCTGCAGGCGCAGTCGCCGTACTCGGCGACGAAGATCGCGGGCGACGCGCTCGGACTCAGCTTTCATCGCTCGTTCGCGATGCCGGTGACGATCGTGCGACCGTTCAACGCGTACGGTCCGCGACAGTCCGCGCGCGCCGTCATCCCGACGATCATCACGCAGGCGGTGGCGGGCCAGGGGCTGCGGCTCGGCACGCTCGACACGACGCGCGATTTCACGTTCGCGGAGGATACGGCGCGCGGATTCCTCGCGGTGGGTGGCGCCGATGCCGCGCTCGGCGAAGTGGTCAACGTCGGCTCCGGCAAGGAAGTCAGCATCCGCGACATCGTGCGGAAGGTGGGCGAGATCACGGGACGTGAACTGGCGGTCGAGGGCGATGAGCAACGGATGCGCCCGGCGAAGAGCGAGGTGTCGCGCCTGCTTTCGGACAGCTCGAAGGCGGAGCGGCTGGCGGGCTGGCGCGCGGAAGTCTCGCTCGATGACGGGCTGCGGCGCACGGTCGATTGGATCCGCGAGCATCTCGATCTCTATCGCCCGCAGGAGTACGCCGTATGAGGGCCGTGATCCTGGCGGGCGGCAAAGGCGTGCGGCTGCGACCGCTCACGTACACGATCCCGAAGCCGCTCCTGCCCGTCGGCGAGAAGCCGATTCTTGAAGAGATCATCGAGCGATTCAAGACGTTCGGCGTGCGTGACTTCGTGATCGCCGTCGGCTATCGGGCGGAGTTGATCGAGACGTACTTCCGGGACGGATCGCAGCTCGGCGTGCGCATCGACTACGTGCGTGAGTCGCACCCGCTCGGCACAGCCGGGCCGCTGGCGCTCGTACGCGCGTCGTTCGCGTTGTCACCCGACGAACCGATCCTGGCGATGAACGGTGACATCCTCACCGATCTCGACATGGGCGCGTTCGTTGAGTTCCATCGCCGTGGCGGCTACGAGATCACGATCGCGACGCGCAAGTTCGAGTTGCAACATCCGTATGGCGTGCTGCAGCTCGACGGGCCGCGTGTCACTGGCATCGTCGAGAAGCCCGCCGTCACAGACATCGTCAGCGCCGGCATCTACGCCATCCAGCCGTCCGCGCTCGACGTCATTCCGCCCGACAGCTTCTTCGACATCCCCGACCTGGTGAACAAGCTGCTGGCGCAAGGCCGCAGCGTCGGCGCGTATCACTTCGTGGGGGAGTGGCTGGCGATCGACCGCATCGAGCAGCTCGAGGATGCCGCCCGGATGCTGGCTGAGCGGCACGCATAGCATGGTGGCCGGCCTGGTCGTTGGGCTGCTGCTCGTTCTCGCCGGCGTAGCCGTCTTCCTCGGACGAGCCGATGTCGCCCGGTCGATTCATCAGTGGTACGAAACGATCCCCGATCGGCGACCGCGCTGGTTCTGGTGGCACCCTCGACCCAGTCCTCGTCAAGCCGAAATGGTCGTCGTCGTCGCCGCTGCATCTTCCGGCGCGATCGGTTTGGTCGCAATAGCCGCCGCGTTGAGGAGCCTCTTTTGACGAGACGGAGTGGCTTGCAAGCGGCACCCTTGCGGGCCGATCGAGGTGGTATGCGCATCGGCCGGTGGTCGCGCGCTCTCGTCCTCGGCGAGTTGATGGCGCATCGAGCGAGGGCGCAGCAGGCTGCGCCCCTACAGCGGACGAACTCGCGGATCGGGGATGACGGGCGGGGCGCCACGTGCTCCATTTGGCTTCGTCCTCCTGCGCTCCCTTCGTGTTCCTTCGTGGGCTTCGTGGTTCGTCGCGCCAGACACGGTAGAATCGCGGGATGAAGGTTTCTATTGTGATTCCGGTGCGGAACGAGCGCGACACGGTTGTGGCGCTGATCGCGCGCGTGCGTGCCGTCGACTGCGGGATGGCGAAAGAAGTGATCGTCGTCGATGGCGCATCTACTGACGGCACTCGCGAGGCGCTGCTGGCACTGGCGCCGTCCGACGACCTCGTGCTGGTGCTGGAGGATGTGGCGCGCGGCAAGGGGCGGGCGGTGCGCACGGGGTTCGAGCGGGCGAGCGGCGATATCGTCATGGTGCAGGACGCCGATCTCGAACTGGATCCGTCAGAGATCCCGTCGCTGCTGGCGCCGATCGTTGAAGGCCGGACGGATGTGGTATTCGGCTCGCGGTTCTTGGGGCGCGGGCGCGGGCCGACGCCGCTCATCGGGTATATCGGCAACGTTGGGCTGACGTGGGCGGCGAACATCCTCTACCTCGCCCGCCTGACGGACATCCTAACCTGCTACAAGGTGATGCACCGCGACGTCGCGCGCTCGCTCGACTTGCGCTGCAACGGGTTCGATCTCGATGCCGAGATCACGTGCCGGCTGCTGCGCGACGGCCACAGGATCGTCGAAGTGCCCGTGACGTACGAGCCGCGGAGCGTCGACGACGGCAAGAAGCTGAGCCCCGGTGTCGGCTGGAGCGTGCTGCGCGCGATCGTGCGGACGCGTTTCGCACCGGCGCGCCGGCGCGCGGCGCCTGCCGAGCGCGAACCCGAGCGCGAGCCCGTTGCGACTGCCGGATCGCGTGAGGGCGACTCACTCCGAGACTGATCGCCGCTCACCGGTCGCCAGGATACGCTTCGTCTGCGATCTCGATCATCATGCTTGTCCGCATCTACGCGGCCTCGGCGATGGCGGACGTCGTGGCCTGTGCACACGCATGCTTGCGAGACGCAGCCGTCAGGCAGGCCATCACGATCAGCAAGAACACACCGAACACGATGTTCACGGGAGCACCGCGGCTCATGAACGGCGTGAACCAGGTGATCACCCACGCCGCGGCGATGATCGTGCCGGCGAGTGCGCGGTGCCTGCCGCTGGTCGCGGCGAGATACGCCACAGCCGGTGCCGCGAGGATCGCGATGTCTTGCACGTAGAGATGCAGATCGGACAGCACGGTGGCAATCGTTACGATCAACAGGCAGCGCGCGAATCCTTCCGCTCGCGCGTCGACCGGGCCACGAAGTCCGAGCGCTGCCAGCGCCAGCGTGCCGGCCGCCAGCGCCGTCGCGGCCAGTGTTGCGAGGCGGTGATCGCCGGAGCTGAACATCCTTGAAATGACGCCCATCCATCCGAACATGGCGTCAGTACGCTGAAATTGAGACTCGCGGATCAGGTAGAGCGGATAGTCGATCGCGGCCGCCGGCCCGACGATCGCGATCGATAGCACCACACACGCGACTGTCGCCGGCGCGAACGTTGCCAGGACGCCGTGTTGCCGCTTCCACACGAAGTACAGTGTCAGCGGGATCAACATCTCCGGCTTGATCAGGAGCGGCACCAGCGCCAGCCCGGCCAGGCGATCGCGCCCGTTGCGCATCAGCAGATAGGCGCCACCCCACGACGCGCTGAGCAGCAACGAGTACTGACCCAGCACCAGCCCGTGGCTCACAGGCGCCCATGTCGCGAACCCGGCTACCAGCAGGGCCCGCCACGGCCGGCCGATGGGTGCGGCGAGCCGCCAGAGCAGCCAACCGTTCAACCCGAGCAAGCACAGGCTGATCAGCGTCCACGCGCGGTACGCCGCGTCGAATGGCACAAGCGAGAATGGCGCCCACAGCAGGGCGAAGAACGGCGGATTGAAGTATGGCTCGCCCCCGGTGCGTGCCGTGGCCGCTATCGCGCCGTGTCTGTACAGATCGTGTGCGCGCCCGTCCACAACGAGTCGGCCGGCGGCGTAGAACGAGCGGAAGTCGTACGCGCTGAAGTTGTATGTGCTCGTATCGAGGAAGGTCGCGACTGCCTGCCACCAGTGGACCATGCTCAGAGAGACCAGCACGCCCGCGCCGGCCGCCGCCAGTAGTGCACCGCGCAAGGCGCGAAGGCTCCGCTCGCCTCGATCGTCCCGCAGCGGGATGACTACCTGCATCGTGCGCGGCTCAACTCGCTGCTTCCTCGTTTCTGGCGCGGCGGCGACTGGGCGCCCCCTCGTGGTGCGCCGACGGCACCGTCAACTACCGTATGTTCGTCACGAGCAGGAGGCCTGTGCATCAGATGAAGGAGCCTGTCGTAAGGGATGTCCCTCGTTCGTCGCCGCTACGACGCTGAGCGTTCAACGTTCGGGTCGCGTTGACACCCCTACGGATCGCTTTCTAGACTGAATGTAACGCTGACGGAACGGTTGCCCGTGCTTCCTCCCTGAGCGCCAGAACAGACAGGAGCGCTCGCTTGTCCCTCGAAACACTGCTGCCCGCGCTGGCCGACCCGGAGCGTACGCCCCCGGCGACCGAGCTTTCTGCGCTGACCTCCCTCGATGGGGAGAATCGCGACCGCTTCCTCGACGTGTGGCGCACCTTGAGCATCCAACGAAGACGCGACATCGTCGATCGCCTGGCGGACCTCGTCGAGAATAACGTCGAGCTGGATTTCAACACCGTCTTCATGACCGGGCTCGTCGACGAGGACGTGCAGGTGCGCGCGCAGTCGGTCAAGGCGCTGTGGGAGTACGAATACGACGACCTGGTGCCGGTGCTGCTGCGCCTGCTGCGCGACCCGGAGGCGCTGGTGCGCGGCGAAGCGGCGCTGGCGCTCGGGCGGTTTCTGCTGCGCATGGAAGTGCTCGACCGCGACGACGCGCTCGCGCAGCAGATCGAAGGTGCGCTGCGGGCGCGCTACCACGATGAGGCGGAGCTGATCGAAGTGCGAGGCCGTGCGCTCGAAGCGCTCGGCGTCCGTGGCAAGGACTGGGTCCACGATCTGATCGAGGAGGCCTACAGCAGCGGCGACAGGCGGCTGACGATCAGCTCGATCCATGCGATGGGGCGCAATGCCGACCTCGCGTGGCTGCCGATGATCATCGAAGAGATGGAGAGCGAAGACGCGGAGATGCGCTTCGAAGCCGCGACAGCGGCAGGTGGCATCGCCGATGAAAGCGCCATCCCGCATCTTACGGAGCTAACCGCCGACGATGACGCCGAGGTGCAAGAAGCGGCGATTGCGGCGCTCGGCCAGATCGGCGGACCGACGGCGCGCTCGGTGCTGCACGAGGTCGCGGCGGATTCCTCCGACGATCGTGTGCTCGAAGCCGTGACGGACGCGCTTGCGGAGGCGGACTTCGTCGAGGATCCACTCGGTTTCAAGCTGCACCTCGATGACAGCGTCGCCGATGATGCGAGTGAGGACGATGACGAGTGACGACGGATAATCTTGACCTGCGCGTGGAGCAGACCGTCTCGGCGGGCGGCGTCGTGTTTCGGCACGGCGAGCACGGCGTCGAGATCGTGCTGTGCGGGCGCCTGCGCGAGAACCTGTGGGCGCTGCCGAAGGGCACGCCGGAGTCCGGCGAGACGATCGAGGAGACGGCACTTCGCGAGGTGAGGGAGGAGACCGGCCTCGGCGTGACGATCGTCGCCGATCTCGGCAGCATCGAGTACGAATTCCTCAGGCCCGCGCAAGGCGTACGCTTCGAGAAGAACGTACACCACTTCCTGATGCGGCCGGACGGCAGTGGCGACGTCGATGCGCATGATCACGAGTATGACCGCGTCGAGTGGTTCGCCGCCCCCGAGGCGCTGCGCCTGATGACGCACCGCAACGAGGTGACGATCGTCTTGCGCGCGCTGGAAGTCATCGACGCTGGCGACGTGGCAGCGGAAGCGGAAGCCGCCACGTGACCACGACTGCGCAGGGCGAGGTCGCGCGCGGCGAACTGGTGGTGCTTCGGGAGAAGCGCCTCGGCGACGCGCCCGACGACTATCGCTGGCGTACCGATGCCGAGCTGGCGCGCTTCGATGCCGCGCGGCCGTTCGCCGCGGCGTACCAGGACTACCTGGCGCTGTACCGCGACGAGTTGGCGTATCCGAGTCCGTATCGCCGCAGCCTCGCGATTGAGGACGCGGATGGAATTCACATCGGCAACGCGATGTACTACAACATCGACGCCATCCGTCGCGAAGCGGAGATCGGCATTACCATCGGTGAGCGGCAGTTCTGGAGCCGCGGCTACGGGACGGACGCCGTGAAGACGCTCGTGCGGCACATCCTGCGGACGACGGGGTTCCGGCGCGTCTATTTGAAGACGCTCGACTGGAACGCGCGCGCGCAGAAGGCGTTCGAGAAGTCGGGCTTCCGTATCTGCGGGCGCTCGCGCCGCGGCGGCAACGACTTCATCGTCATGCAGTACATGGCGGCGTGGCTGGACCTCGAGCGAGACACGTAGCCCAGGGTTGTACCGCGGAGACGCGGAGGGCGCGAAGGTTTTGTTGGATCGGGTGAGCGCCAGCCTCGAAGCGCGACCTTTGTCTGTTGTGTGGTGCCGGGGTAACCTCACCACGGCCCTCTCCGCCCGGCAGAGAGGGAGGACGCGGGTCGACACGCGGCTGCTTGCTCCGCTTCCCGTTGCTGGATATAACGTTTGGAGTACCCGCAGCCATTGAAGGAGCATTTTCATGGGAGCAGAGCGCTCGCATACCGCCGGCATGATCATCTGCGCGTTCAGCGCCATCACGGGGCTGTTCTTCACCATCGGCGTGCTGAAGAAGTCGTATATGGCGCTGGCCCTCCCGGTGATGGCGGGCACGCTCGGCGCCCTCTACATCGCCTTCTGGATCGGCCGTGCGCTGATCACGACGCCGATCGAGCCACCTTCGGACGATTAGGCGGCTCGACAATCGACAATCCTGTAGGGGCGGACCTGTGTGTCCGCCCTGTTTGTTTTCACCACGGAGGCGCGGAGGGCGCGGAGGGGTTGTTGGGGTGGGTGAGGACAGTGGATGTCGGCGGGCGCTGCGAGCACCTCACCCCGGCCTATCGGCCACCCCTCTCCACGACGTGGAGAGCAACTGTCTTACTCCTTAGGTTATGGCAGTGCGCGCGGGATCCCATGGAAGGCCATCCCGCATCATGGCGTTGAGGATGATGATCAGCTTGCGCATGCAGGCGACGAGGGCC
>Ga0080064_1003797_pt1 | contig 20815 bp, 16 predicted proteins | sample Subgrocontami54m_FD_69260 | JGI IMG/M metagenome (GOLD analysis project Ga0080064, IMG submission 69260) | Subsurface groundwater microbial communities from S. Glens Falls, New York, USA - GMW46 contaminated, 5.4 m (SPADES assembly) (version 2) ...
GGCGTATGCGGATCGAGCTTCGCGCCCGCCGCCACCATGTCCAAGGTGTCGTTGCCTCCGATGCGCCGCTACGGCTATGCCGACTCGCTCGCGGCGGGCTCCATTGCCGCGGGTGCGACGCTCGGGATCATGATCCCGCCCTCGGTTCCGCTGCTCATTTACGGATTCATGACGCGGACCGATGTCGGCAAGCTGTTCATCGCGGGCATCCTGCCCGGATTGGTCGGCACCCTGCTCTATCTCGGCGCCGTATCCTGGACGACGCGCCGCCATCCCGGGCTCGGACCGCCCGGGGAACGATCGACCGGCGCAATGCGCCTGCGGGCGATGAGAAACATCTGGGCCGTCCTCGCGCTGTTCCTGTTCATCATCGGCGGAATCTATGTCGGCATGTTCACGCCGACCGAGGCGGCCGGCGCCGGCGCTCTCGCCGGGTTCATGTTCGCCCTCGCCCGGCGCGCGTTGAGCTGGAAGGTCCTGCTCGAGGTCCTGCTCGATTCGGCCAAGACCACGGCCACGATCTTCATCCTGCTGATCGGCGCGCTGGTGTTCTCCAATTTCATCGACATTGCCGGCGTTCCGAAGACGCTCGCCGCCTGGGTGTCCGGCATCACGATCGCGCCGGTGTTGGCGATCGTCGTCATACTCGCGATCTATCTGGTGCTCGGCTGCATACTCGATTCGATGTCGATGCTGTTTCTCACCGTTCCGATGTTCTATCCGATCGTCGCCGGGCTGGGTTACGATCTGATCTGGTTCGGGATCATCGTTGTGACGATGATCGAGATTGCGCTGATCACCCCGCCGGTCGGGCTGAATGTGTTCGTGCTGCACCAAGTCCACCCGGACATTCCCACGCGGACGATCTTTCGGGGCGTGATGCCTTTCGTTGCCGCCGACTGCGTGAGAGTGTCCCTGCTGGTGGCCTTTCCGGCGATTGCGCTGGCGCTGCCCGGGCTGATGGGCTGAGCGCTTGACCAATATCACGCACCCGAATGCAGAAACGACTCCAACTCCTGAATCGGCATTAGGGAAGCTCTGAATAAGTCATCCCCGCGAAAGCGGGGATCCAGCAAGTCGTTGAGATTCCTGGATTCCCGCTTTCGCGGGAATGACAAGACGCGGGTTGTTCAGAGGTTCCTTAGCCGGCCGATTGGATATGCATCGGATCGGCTGACTTCTCCAGCCAATGCAACAAGATCGCATAGAGTGCGGCCGGTTTCACCGGCTTGCCGATATGATCATTCATGCCGGCCGCGAGACAGCAGTCGCGATCTTCGTCGAAGGCATTGGCGGTCAGGGCCAGGATCGGGATTGCAGACATGCCCGGCAATCGACGAATGGCACGGGTGGCTTCCAACCCGTTCATGATCGGCATCTGAACATCCATCAGGATCAGCGCATAGCCGCCCCCACGCGCCAGTTCCACGGCTTCCTGGCCATTGTTGGCCACGTCCGGCGCCAGACCGGCGTTCTTCAGCAGGGACACCGTCACCTCCCGATTCACGGGTTCGTCTTCCGCCATCAGGACGCGAAGACCGGAAAAACGCCGCGCCAGAACCTCTCGCATTGAGTCCGTGTCCTGACTGGTGTCGGACTGCCGGCCATCGAGCGCCCGCTTCAGCCTGGCTGTTGCCCAGAAGATGCTGCCGTGACCTTCCTCGCTGATTACACCAACATCGCCCCCCATCAGCAGGGCGATGCGTTTGGATATGATCAGGCCAAGACCGGTGCCCCCGTACCTGCGGCTCATGGAGCCGTCCGCCTGGGTGAATGCATGGAACAGGCGCGCCTGCTGGTCGGGGCTGATGCCTATGCCCTGATCAGTGACCTCAATCCGAAGCAACACGCTGTGGCTGTCTTCCTCCAAGGCGTGAACACGCACGGTGATCCGTCCGCGCTGGGAGAACTTGATGGCGTTGCTGATGAAATTGAGCAGTATCTGTCTCAGACGGAACGCGTCGCCGCACAACAGATCGGTCAGCATAGGGGCGATTTCCCGGGACAGGCGCAGACCCTTGGCTCGCGCCGGTTCGTCCTGCATGCGCAGGGTGTCGTCAATTACCTGCGCGAGAGAGAAGTTCTTCTCTTCCAGTGTCAGCCGGTCGGCTTCGATCTTGGAGATGTCGAGAATGTCGTTGATGACGGTGAGCAGATGCTGCGCGGAAACCATGCCCGTCTTGAGCCAATCGATCTGTTTTGGATCCGTGGCACAGCTCAGCGCCAGGTCGGTCATGCCCATGATGCCATTCATCGGTGTGCGCAGTTCATGGCTCATGTTGGCCAGGAACACGCTCTTGGCCCGGTTGGCGGCTTCGGCGGCGTCACGGGCTCCGGCCAGTTCGGCGGTGCGTGAGAAGACGAGTTCTTCGAGGTGATGGCGGTGCTGGTCAAGTTCGGCTTCAGCCAACTTGCGTTCGGTGATGTCCTGCGTAATGCCCACGGCGCGTAACGGAGTGCCGTCCGCTGCAAACTCCAGTTCAGCCTTTTGACGTACCCAAAGGATGGCTTTGCGATCCATGATGCGGTGCTCATGATCAAAGCCCTCGCCCTTGAGTGCCGCCTGCCACGCACCTTCCAGAGCGCTCCGGTCTCGCGGATCGGCGCGCGCCATGTAGTCGTCGTAGTTCGCCGTGGTGCCTTCGGGCAGACTGAAGATGCGGCAGGTTTCATCCGACAAGTGCATCGTGTCGGTGGCCAGGTCGTATACCCAACTGCCAACTTTGGCGACAGCTTGCGCTCGCTGCAGTTCCGCTTTGCCTGCCTCCAGCTCGACCGAGCGTTTGGCGAGCTTCAGATTTGCTTGCTCCAGCTCGCGCAGCAGTGTGGCGTAGAACAACGGCAGCACTGCGATGCCGATCAGCAATGCGCCAGTCAGCTGGCCGTGCTCCCGCCAAAATGGGGCGCTATAGCCAACCAGGGCAAAGGCGGCGAGCCCGATAGCCAACGCGAACAGGAGGTAGCGCACGCCGAAGCGCAGGCCATTGCCGACGATGATCCACAGGTACAACGGATACAAGAACGCCCCGGCCTCGCCGGTCAGATACAGCACTACCGAGGTCGTAGTCAGATCGAAAACGATCGCGACACCGCGCCGCCAAACCGAAGGCCGTGGCCAACGCAGGATCGCGAGATAGTGCGCAAGGGAGTAGCCCAGACACGCCAGCATGAGAATGAGGACCACCGGCCAGTAGGGCGATTCCGGATTCCGGGCGCGATCGACAAGCAGATAAACCGCGACCAGGCTTGCGATCACCAAGCGTGCTACCGCCTGAGATTGCTCGGTGCGCCGTTCGCGCGCGAGGAAATTTTTCCAAAAGTCCATGGATGGGGCCGGGCAATATTCTGTTGAAGCTGCCTAGGAGGTAACGGTAAACGCACTTTTCGACGTATCGTATATCGGCATTCTGACAGGGTCCCTTAATGCCAAGGAGATGATGCAGTTCGCGCTGCGCAGTACCCTGACCCCGGCTGGCTATCGATGCCCTGGCTGTGGGCGGCCGTGAAGCCAGGCAAACTTGTCAATCGCCGGAAGCAGGAGTGTAAATTTCGCGCCGAAGCAGCCCATCTCACGGTCTAGGCTCTTGTAAGTATTGGATTTCCAGTTGTCGAGGTAGCGCAGCAGTGTTTTCCATCGGTTCAGGCAGTACAGAATTGCCTTGCCGGGCGCACCGCGAGGGGGGCGACTTCGCGCAGTTCTTCTCCAGCCGATCCTTGAAGGCAGCAAGGCGCGGCCCGGCGCCGTCGCTCAGCGGCCCGCTCATCGGCCGGCAGGTGTTGGAGCTTGCGCTCAATCTCGTAGAGCTTGCCAATCTGGATAAGCGCGGTTTGCGCCGCGGGCGACTGGGTTGCCTCCCAGACCTCAAACAGTTGACGTGCCAGCAATATCTTCCGCACCGTCACTGACGGCTGCTGGCCGGGCGCGGCGGTTCCCCATAGTCGTTGAAAGCGGACGACGGCAAAAACGGGCGGATTGACGTAGGTCTGTGGCGCTGTGCGCAATTGGTAGTCCCCGCCACGAGCGGTCATCCAGTGGTCTACCCTGGAAGGCGTAGTATCGTCGGACTGCCATTCGTCAACGAGATGATTTGCTGATTGATCGGCGAACGTTCATCGGCCGTGTTGGGAGGGGACCTGCTCGCCGCGCCGCAAGTGGAGGAGACGATGTACACGAACAACCCGTTCGCTCAGGTGACGGATTTTCTGTCGCCGTCTTTTATGCGCGTATACGTCGTTTTGATGATCCTTGCTGTTGTCATCGGGACCTTATTCGACGTCTATCACAAAGGCAGCGCCAAGTTCTTCGCGCGGCGCAAGGAAAGATCACGGGCTGCCGCACAGAGGCAGCTTAGTGGCGGAGAGACTTTCTCACTGGCGGTCGAGACCATAGCGGAGGCTGCAGTTTCCGGCGAGTTCTGCAAATGGCCGAGGCGGATATCGCATTTGCTGATGATGTACGGCTTCTTCCTCTATGTAATTACGACCGTCGTGATGGTCTTTGCCTATCCGGGAGCCGCGCGCCTGCCCGCCACCCTGCCGGCCCTGTGGACGATAGGCGCTCTGATGATTCTCGTCGGTGGTTTGTGGTTCTTTTTCTTCCTCAGGGTAAACGTAGCGTATGACGGGATTTCGCCTTTTCACCTGGGGCGGGCTGACCTGTTTGTCGGTTCGCTCATCGCGAGCGTTGCGTTTGCGCTTGCCTGGGATTACGTGCAAACGACGTACGCGAACCCGACCGCGACGTGGATATTGTTCGGGCTCTACATCTTCTTCACGACGCTGCTCTTTGCTGCCGTGCCCTGGTCGAAATTCGCCCATATGTTCTTCAAGCCCGCGGTAGCGTTCCAGCGGAGGGTCGAGGAGGCAAACGGTTCCTCGGATCTTCCAAGGCCGTCTGCTGAAAACTACATCGTCAGGAGCTGATCGAATGCCTACCTACACCGACATGACGAGGTGTGACGGCTGCGGCGAGTGCGTGGATATCTGTCCATCCGACATCATGCACATCGATCCGGTCTACCGCAGGTCCTACAACATCGAGCCCGATTTCTGCTGGGAGTGCTACTCCTGCGTGAAGGCATGCCCGCAGAATGCGATCGACGTAAGAGGCTATGCGGACTTCGCCCCGCTGGGCCACAAGGTGAGGGTGCTCAGGGAACCGGAAAAAGGCGTGATCTCCTGGAAGATCAGGTATCGTGACGGCCGGTTCAAGGAATTCGCATTCCCGATCAGGACCACACCGTGGGGTTCGATAAAGTCGCCGTCGGATTACGAGAGGCCGGACTTGAGCGCTATCGGCTCGCAGATGCTGTCGCACGAGCCCGCGGCGCTCCACATCGACGCAATTCCCACACTCAAGACAAAGGCGTGATGCCATGGGCAGAAGAACCCGCTTCGTCGATTCGGACATCCTCATCATAGGCGGCGGCTTTGGCGGATGCGGCGCCGCGTACGAATCACGATACTGGGGACGGGATCTGAATATCGTTCTCGTCGAGAAGGCTAACATCGAGCGGAGCGGCGCCGTGGCACAGGGCCTTTCGGCCATCAATTGCTACATGGGCATGCAGTGGGGCGAGAACCAGCCCGAGGACTTCGTGCGCTACGCACGCGGAGACCTCATGGGTCTCGTGAGAGAGGACCTGGTCTACGACATTGCCCGCCATGTCGACTCGACGGTGCACAAATTCGAGGAGTGGGGGCTGCCTATCCTCAAGAATCCGCAGACGGGCCGGTACCTGCGAGAAGGTAAATGGCAGATCATGATCCACGGCGAAAGCTACAAGCCCATCGTCGCCGAGGCCGCGAGGAAGTCCGCCACCGAGGTCCACAACAGGATCATGGTGACGCACCTGCTGATGGACTCGGTGCAACCCAACCGAATTGCCGGTGCCGTCGGGTTCAACGTCCGCAATGGCGACTTCTACGTCTTCAGGGCGAAGGCGGTCATCGTGGGCGCCGGCGGCGGCTCGCACATCTACCGCCCGCGGTCGGTCGGCGAAGGCATGGGAAGAACCTGGTATGCGCCCTGGAGCACCGCTTCGGCGTACGGTCTCTTGATACCGACGGGCGCCACGATGACACAGATGGAGAACAGGATTGTTCTGGCGCGCTTCAAAGACGGTTACGGCCCGGTCGGTGCCTGGTTCCTGCTTTTGAAATCGCATGCGACGAACGCCGCGGGGGAAATGTACGAGGCGGACCGCTTTCCCGAAATCAAGGCGCGGGTCGGAAACTATGCAGACATCCAACCGATGCCGACGTGCCTGCGCAATCACGCGATGATCGAGGAGATCAAGGCCGGCAAGGGCCCGATCTACATGCATACACAGCACGTTCTCGACACGAAGGAGAAGGAGGAGCTCGGCTGGGAGGATTTTCTCAATATGACGATCGGCCAGGCGGTCGTCTGGGCTGCGCAGAACATCGACCCGAAGGAAACGCCGTCCGAGTTGATTACCTCCGAGCCGTACGTCATGGGTTCTCACGCCACGTGTTCCGGCGCCTGGGCAAGCGGTCCGGAGGACTGCGCGCCGGCGGACTACCAGTGGGGCTACAACCGGATGACGACCGTGCAGGGACTCTTCGGCGCGGGCGACACCATAGGCGGTTCCGCGCACAAGTTTTCAGCCGGCTCCTTTGCAGAAGGAAGGCTCGCTGGAAAGGCTGCGGTCAGGTACATCATGAACATGAAAACCGACGCGCCTCGGGTGGACGAGGCGCACGTCAAGAACCTCGAGCAGACGGTATTCAAGCCGCTGGAAAACTACAGAGTAGGCAGAAACGAGATCGTCGCGGGCACCGTGGCGCCGAGCTACATCACGCCTCTTCATGGCCTGCAGAGGCTCGAAAAGATCATGGACGAGTACGTCGGTGGCTACAGCATGTTCTATGTCACCAGCGAACCGTTGCTCAACCGCGGGCTGGAGCTTCTCAAGATGCTCACCGAGGATTTCGAGAACATTGGTGCCGACAGCCTGCATCAACTGCAGAGGGCATGGGAGCTCCAGCACAGGATACTGACGGCCGAGGCGGTGGCGATGCACACGCTCTTCAGAAAGGAGACGCGGTGGCCGGGTTACTACTATCGTGCCGACCATCCAAAGCTCGACGACGCCGATTGGCACGTTTTCACCGGATCCAAGTACGACGCGAAGACGGGTGAATGGCAGATGTCGAAGCTGCCTGTGCATCACATCGTCTAACGACCATCCATTGAGGCAGGTGGTACACTTTCTACCGCCGGGCTTGAGTTGCAAGCATCCCGGTTGAGGGGATCGCTCGAACGCATTCGACCGGTTGGAAAATGAGGAGAGCCACGCATCCGGACCTGACGCCGGAAGATTTCGACTGGCTGCGCAAGACCCGGGCCGCTACGGATGCGAAACGGGATCCGCCGCCAGTGCCAATGGAAATCGCGGGTAAACTTCGCGCGTTCGGCTTCGTAACGCCAAACGGTCTCGGCGGTCTTGCAATTACGGAGCGAGGACGCGGAGCATTGTTGGAACAAGACATGCGGGACGCGGAAGACCGCTGAATCACTGACCGTGGCCCGGTGAACGCCGGGCAGGTCACACTCGTGCGCGGAGGGCTCCATGGCGATATCGGCCAAGCGCTCGTGGATCGAAAACTCGGACGTCTTTTCGCTATTTCCTAGCCTGGTCTGGAAAATCCAGCTTTGCGCCGAGGTGCACGATCCGATCGACGCGAGCGCGCTCGGACTGCTGCACTCGCTTCGGCAGGGACAGCCGGAGCTGAAGTCCGGCGAAGCCTGGCAGTCGGGCCATGCCCTGCACCAGCGGGAGGAGCTGCACGCGCTTTGCGACTGCGTCAGACGGGCGGCCGCGAGCGCGCTGCGATCCCTGAAAATTGCCGAGCCAGGGATTGAAATTACCGGCTGCTGGGTTAACGTGTATGCGCCGGGCGCCGCGCACCGCGCGCACAGCCACCCCAACAATTTCCTGAGCGCGGTGTACTACGTGCGCACCCGGCCCGGCGCCGACAGCATCAACTTCCACGACCCGCGCAGCCAGGCCGGCGTCATCAGACCACCCGTCACGGAACTCACTGCCGCTAACACCGATCAGGTCGTGGTGCGGGTGAAAGACGGCACGCTGCTCGTCTTCCCTTCGTATCTGTATCACTCAGTCGATGCCAACGCCAGCGGCGAGACCCGCGTAAGCCTGAGTTTCAACTTGATGTTTTCCACGTTTGCTGCTGCATTGAGCAAGCCGTTGTGGGGCGATGAATAAGGCAACGGGCGCACTCGATCCCCTGGAAGTGATCACTTCACCTCCGGGTGTCACACGGCGCGATGCGGACGTACTTTACGAATTCTCTGCCCGCGGGATAGGCTCATTTGAGGGTGGCGGCGATCTGTCGGATCTGCTCCGGCGTGTGCTCGCCTGCAAGCGGTGTTCCCGGGATCAAGTACCTGCCCATGGCGAGCGGTCCGATCACTACCGGCTCGAAGCCGATCTCGCGCACCAGGCGCGATGCCAGCGCGATGGCGCCCGGATCGTCGCCGGCCATCGGCATCCCGGTACGCGCGCCCTGGCGCTGCCCGATCTCCGGCAGCCTCGAGTAACCGATCGCGTTGAACGCGCGGACGAGGCGCGCCCCCGGCAGCAGTTCCGCCGAGGCGAGACCGGCGCCCTTCTCCCGGGCCCAGGCCGCGATATCGCCGTCGCGTGAGGGTATCGGGTTGCACGTGTCGAGCACCACCTTGCCCTTGATCAGGCCGGCCAGATCGCGGCCGACCTGCGGGAGCGCGGAATAGGGGACCGCGATCAGCAGGACTGCGCCGAATGCGGCCGCCTCCTTGGGCGTTCCGGCGCGGGCCTTGCCTCCCAGGCGCGCCGCCAATGCCTTGTCGTGCTCGAGGTCGAGCGACGAGAACATGATTTCGTGTCCCGCCTTCAGCCACAGCTCACCCAGCGTGCTTCCGATCCTGCCCGACCCGACGATGCCGATCTTCAGGCCCGCTTCCGCGCTGCCGGCGGCGCGCGCTGCGCACTCCAGGGCGAGGGCTGCTGCGGCGGTCGCGGCGGCCCGCAGGAATTCACGCCGGGTTGTTTTCAATTCGTCGTTCGTCTTCATCGCGAATCTCCCGAGGACGGCCGGTCCGCGGACCAACCGGTGCTGCGGTTGGAAATCGCCTTGGTTCACCGCTGCCGAGCGAGCTACATTAGTCATGCCGTTGCCGATGTGCAAGTCCGGGGGATCCGGGGTGGGGCGGGCGATGCTTGGAGACACAATATCCATGCGGCTCTACACGAGATTCCGCACGCTGTGGAGGGTTGTCGGGCTTCGGCCCTTGGCCTCAGCCCGACCTACTCGTATCGTTCGCGTTAGCCGGTGCGCCGCTTCCGGCGCGGCCGCGTTGAACGCGCGGTCAGGCGCGAGGGCCGAGAGCTCAGCCACTTCTTGAACGAAGCTTGACTCTCGCCGGAGGCTCTGCCAGCGAGCAGTCCTTCTACGCTGATATCCTCATCAATCGCTTCCCAATGGATTCCCCTGCCGCTCGCAATCAACCGCCAGTTCGTGCGCTCGTCAGCCGTCGCATGAAGCAGGCGTGGGTACCAGGCAAGTGGAACGGAGATTGATCGCCCGTCGGAAAGATCGACACACAACGTGTCCTGCGTCACGGTCACGGATTGGGCAAGAGGAATTTCGATCTCGTGCGCTCACGCGCTCACGGCGGTCGGGGCGAGCACCTCGATGTCGCTGACGACGTCGATGACGACGGGGCGCTTGGCTTCGAGCGCGCGCGCGAGCGCGGGGGCGATGTCGGCGGGGCGCTCGACGCGGATGCCAAGCGCGCCCATGTCCTCGGCGATCCTCGCGAAGTTCATCGGCCGGAAGGTCCACAGCTCGCGGCCCTGGTCGGTCTGCTCGCCGCCGTAGGCGCGATCGAAGCCGCGCTTGGACTGGTTGCCGCCGCCGTTGTTGTTCACCACGGTGACCGAGTTGATCCCCCAGCGTACGGCGGTCTCGATCTCGGCGATGTGGTACCAGAATCCCGCGTCGCCGGTGAACACGACCACCGGCCGCTGCGGCGCGCCGCACTTCGCGCCGAGGCCCGCGGGGAAGGCCCAGCCCAGGTGCCCGGCGCTGCGGACGTAGCTCTGCGTGGGCTTGCGCAAGTCGTACATGCCGCCCATCCACATGCCCGCGTGCCCGGTGTCGGCGATCACGATGGCGTCGTCGGGCACGTGCCGCGACAGCTCGGCGCAGATGCGCTCGGGCCGGATCGGAACGGCGTCGGACTCCAGCGCGCCGCGGTACTTCTCGCGCCACGTGGAGCAGATCGAACGCACCGTCTCGAGCCAGGCGGCGCGGCGCTTCGCCGTCGCGGCGTCGGCGCGCGCGAGCATGTGCGCGAGCACGGTTTTCGCGTCGCCGAGCACCGCTGCCTCGAGCGGGTAGTTGCGCCCGAGCGCCTCGGCGTCGATGTCGACCTGGATGGCGGGAGTGCCGATCTTGGGCACGGCCCAGAAATGCGTGGTCATGCCGCCCGCCGCGGTGCCGACGAAGCACACGAGATCGGCCTGCGTGACCACCCGGTTCGCGCTCTCGCGGGAATACGTGCCGACCACGCCCACCGACAGCGGATGATGCCCGGGGATCGAGTCCTTGCCGTTCAGGGAGGTCGCGACCGGAACGCCGAGCTTCTCCGCGAGCGCGACCAGCTCTCCCGCGGCGCCCGAGGCGCGTACGCCGCCGCCGGCGACGATGACCGGGCGCTCGGCCTTGTGCAGCACGTCGAGCGCCGCGAGCACGCGGGCCATCTCGGGCTCGGGGCGAAAGGGCGGGACGCGCGCGAAGGTCTCCTCGACGAGCGCCTCCATCTCCGCTTCCTCCGCATCGATCTGTCCCTCGTTGCCGCGGAACTGCAGGTGCACGGGGCCCGGCGCGCCGGACACGGCGACGCGGAAGGCCTGGCGCAGCATGTCGGGGATTCGCTCGACCGCGTCGACCGTGGCGTTCCACTTGGTCACCGGCTCGAACGACGGCACGTCGTCCACTTCCTGGTATACGCCGCGGAACTTGGTGTGCGGGTCGCGCCCGCCCGTGAAGGCGATGACAGGCGAATGCGCGAGCCAGGCGTCGCGAAGGCCCGCGGCGAGGTTCATCGCGCCGACCACCTGCGCCATGCACACGCCCGGCCGCCCCGAGGCGCGGGCGTAGCCGTCGGCCATGTAGGCGGCGGCCTTCTCGCCGTGGGTGTGGACGCGCTTGATTCTCGTCCTGCGCTCCATCTCGGCGAAGCTCCTGCGCAATACCGCTGGGACCATGAATACGTGCGAGACGCCGTAGCCGGCGAGCATTTCCGCGAGGACTTGGGCACCTGTGAGTTTTGGCATTTACGTATGTCCGTTACGAGGGGTCGCGAATGAACTGTCATTCCCGCGAAAGCGGGAATCCAGCCACGCGTAAACGACAGGCCGGATTCCGGCTCTCGCTACGCTCGGCCGGAATGACGGAGTCACTTGATGGCGAGCGGATTCGTGGGCGAGCCGACGGCGCCGGTGATGGGGATCGCCGGGCCGACGAACATGAACTCGTACACCTTGTCCTCGGCGCAGTCCTTGCCCAGCTCGCCGAGGAAGAAGATCTCGCCCATGGTGAGCCCGATGATGGGGATGGTGATCCAGTGCCAGGGCTGGTTGATGCCGGCTTCGGTTTCGTTCGGGCGCACTTCGTTGCCCCAGGTGTCGGTGGCGATGGCCGCGATCTGGTTGCGGTGGATCCAGTCCAGCGTCTCGAAGGAAAGCCCGGGCGCGTCCCCGCCCGGGTAGCCGTCCCAGTTTCCCGCGGCGAGCTTCGCCTCCATCTGCCCGGTGCGCACGATCACGTAGTCGCCGCGCTTCACCTTGACGCCTTGCGCCTGCGCGGTCCTGTCGAGGTCGGCGCCCGTGATCGCATAGCCGTCCTCGAGCACGTCCTTGCCCATCACGCGCGGCACGTCGAGGAACACGCCGCGGCCGACCATCTTGTTCTTGGTCTTCTCGATGCCGCACTTCTGCGCGCCGTTGCTCGTCACTTCGCGGCAGTCGTAGCCGTTCCACATCGAGTTCTCGTAGAAGATGTGGCCCAGGCCGTCCCACTGCGTGCCGCTCTGCAGCGGCATCACGACCATGTCGTCGGCGGCGCGGATGCCGCGCGCGTCGAGCACGCCCGAGTAGGCGTCGGTGCCGGTGCGCAGCATCACGTGCAGCGGATTGATGCGGCCCAGGGCCGGGTACTTGCTCTTCGCGCCCTGCGGCCCGTGCTGGTCGAAGTTGAGCGCGAGCGAGATGACCTTGCCCTTTCTCACGAGCTGCGCCGCGGCGACGATGTCCTCGGGCCGGGTGTAGTTCAGCGTGCCGATCTCGTCGTTCGCGCCCCACTTGCCCCAGTTCTTGAACTTCTCCGCGGCTTCGCGCAGGTCCTGTCGGGTCAGTTTGCGGCTGGTCATGGGCATTCCCCTTTCCGTGATTCAGTCAGCAAGGCGCGATGATACTATTGCGGATCGATCGAGGGAGGCCAATATGAAAATCACAGTCCGTGCGGTCGTATTGATCGCAATGCTTTTCATGGCCGGCGCGGCCGGCGCGCAGAACTGGCCCGCGCACCCGGTGCGCGTGATCGTGCCGTTCGCGCCCGGGGGCCCGACCGACGTCATGGCGCGCATCCTCGCGATCAAGCTCTCCGAGAGCCTCGGGCAGCAGTTCATCGTCGAGAACCGCCCGGGCGCGGGCGGCAACATCGGCATGGGTCTGGTCGCGAAGGCGGCGCCCGACGGCTACACGGTGCTCGTCGCGAGCAGCAGCTACGTGGTGAACCCGAGCCTGTACGCGAAGCCCGGCTACGACCCGTACAAGGACTTCGCGCCGGTCACCGTCGCCGCGGCCTCGCCGAACGTGATCGTGGTGCATCCCTCGGTGCAGGCGAAAACCCTGCAGGAGCTGGTCGCGCTGATCCGCGCGAACCCGGGCAAGTTCAGCTATGCCCAGCCCGGCACCGGCACCACGCCCCACCTCTCGGGCGAACTGTTCAAGCTGAGCTTCAAGCTCGACATCGTGAACATTCCGTTCAACGGCGCGGGGCCGGCGGTCACTTCGACGGTGGGCAACCAGACCCCGGTCGCGGTGGTCGCGATGCCGCCGGCGACGCCGCACGTCAAGAGCGGCGCGCTGCGCGCGCTCGCGGTCACGGGCGACCGTCGCTCCGGTGCGCTCCCCGACGTGCCGACCATGGCCGAAGCAGGTGCGCCTGACCAGGAGGCCGAGACCATGCAGGGCGTGCTCGTCCCCGCGGGCACGCCGCGCGAGATCGTCGAGCGGCTGCAGCGCGAGATCGCGAAGGTCGTCGCGCTGCCCGACGTGAAGCAGCGCCTGGCGGCGCTGGGCTTCGACCCGGTCGCGAACACGCCCGAGGAGTTCGCCGCCTACATCAAGTCCGAGATCGCCAAGTGGGCCAAGGTGATCCGCGAGGCGAACATCAAGGTGGAGTGACCACCCTCACCCCGGCCCTCTCCCGCAAGCGGGAGAGGGGGTGAGGAGCTACTGCCTTTTCTCCGGCACCGGTGCGGGCGGAGCTTCCTCCTCGGGCTCGCTCTCCTGCGTCGCTTTCAGCGGGTCCTCTTCCAGCCGGTTGGCGCTGTCGTCCACTGGTTCGCTTTTCTCGGCGGCCATGTCGGTGCGCATCTGGTCCGGGAGATAGGTCGCAATCTGCGGGAAGACCATCACCAGCGCCACGGCGATGCATTGCAGCACCATGAATTCGAACATGCCCTTGTAGATCGTTCCGAGCGACCATTCCTTTACCACCTGCTTGAGGTAGTACGCCGACATCGCCACCGGAGGCGACAGGAACGCCGTCTGCATCACCACCGCCACCAACGCGCCGAACCAGACCATGTCGTACTTGAGCGCCGCGACCACCGGGTAGAAGATCGGCAGGAACACCAGGATGATCGCGGGCCATTCGAACGGCCAGCCGAGCAGGAAGATGAGCACGATCACGATGGCGAGCATGGCGAAGGGGGGCAGGGGCAGGGCGAGCAGCGCGTTGGTGACCACGTCCGCCGTGCCGAGGCGCGCGAACACCGCGCCGAAAACGTTCGAGGCTACCGCCAGGAACAGCACCATGCTGGAAGTCGCCGTGGTCGAGAGCACCGCCTGCCTGAGACCCGCATAGGTCACCTTCCGGTACACGATAGCGAGCAGGCTCGCACCGAGCGCGCCGATCGCCGAGGCTTCGGTGGGCGTGGCGAGCCCCAGCAGGATCGAGCCGAGCGTCGCGGCGATCAGCCCGAGCAGGGGCAGTACGCCGATCGCCACTTCCAGCAGCATGGCGCCGAAGGAGTGGACGCGTTCCTCGACCGGCACCGGCGGCCCGAGCGCGGGGTTGAAGAACGACCGGCCCAGCAGGTAGGCCAGGTAGATCGCCGCGAGCAGGAATCCCGGCCCGAACGCGGCCGCGTAGAGTTCGGCAACGGAAACCCCGAGCACGGGTCCCATCACGATCAGCATCACCGAAGGCGGAATCAGGATGCCGAGCGTGCCGCCGGCGGTGATCGCACCCGCGGACAGCTTGGCGTCGTACCCGGTCCTGATCATGACCGGCGCGGCCATGATGCCGAGCACGGTCACCGCGGCGCCGACGATGCCGGTCGCCATCGCGAACACGGTCGCGGTCAGGATCACCACCGCGTACAGCGACCCCCGCACCGGCGCGAGGATGAGCCTGAAGGCGTTGAACAGGCGTCCCATCAGGCCCGCCTGCTCGGTGATGTAGCCCATGAAGATGAACAGCGGCACGGCGGCGAGCAGTTCCTCCTTCATCATGCCTATGGTCTGGAAATAGGCGAGGTTGAAGACCGTTTCCCCCAGGCCGACGTAGCCGAAGGCGAGGGCGAGGAACAGCAGCGTGAACGAGATCGGGAAGCCGATGAAGATCACGCCGATCATGATCGCCAGCATGATCAGCCCGAGCCATTCGTTGAAATTCACACTTCCACCTCCGAGCCGTTCTTGTTCATTTAGTCAGCCCGCTGTCGGTGGACGGAAGCACTCGCCCTGGTCGCATCCCCGCTTCGCGGGGCCCCTGCTTCCGGGCTCATACTTCCACCTTCTCTTTATGCTCGAGCACGATGCCGGTGCGGGCGGCGTAGACGCTCTTGATGGTCTCGGAGACGCCCTGGATCAGGAGCAGGAGCATGGTGAGCGGCACCACGGCCTTGAAGGGCCACAGGATGGGCCGCCAGGGCGTCTGCTCGGAGGTCTCGCCGATGCCGAAGGAATACCAGGCCTCGCTGCCGCTCACCAGGAGCAGGGTGACGAGCGCGGGGAAGAAGAACAGGACATAGGCCACCGTGTCGATCGTCCCCTGCGTGCGCACCGACCACTTCTCGAAATAGAAGTCGGTGCGGATGTGCGCCCCCTTGTGCAGCGTGTACGCGGCGCCGAGCATGAAGATCGTGCCGTAGAGCATGTAGGTGATGTCGAACACCCAGATCGTCGGCGCGTCGAACGCGTAGCGCGCGATGACTTCGTAGCTCACCGCGAGCACCAGCGGCACGTTCAGCCATGCGACCAGGGTACCGGTGAGGTCGGTGAACCTGTCGATGATGCGCACGATCCGGATGTGCAGCCGCGCCGGTTCAGGCATGCCGGTCTCCCCAGGGCGATCTCAGGCGGGCGTCGTGGATATCGGCCGGCGGACGGCAGCGTCAAAAACAGCGGGGGCGGAAATGCGCCCCCGTTGTGCCGGCCGCCGATCGCGTGCTATTTCTTCTTCCCGTCGCCCTTACCAGCGGGCTTTTCCGGCCAGTAGTAGTTGGCCGCGAACGAGTAGGGCGGGAACAGGAAGCGCTTGGCGGGCACGACCTTCGCCGCGTATTCGCGCTGCGAGTCCAGCACCTTCTTGAAGAACGGGTTCTTCGCCGACTCTTCCTTGGCGATCTCGTCCCACGCCTTCAGGAAGGCGATCAGGATCTCCGGCGGGGTGCGCAGGATCTGGGTGCCGTACTTGGTGCGCATCTCGTCCATCGCCTCGGCGTTCTGCTTCTGCCACTTCACCCACCAGCGCGTGAGCGTCTCGGTCGTCGCCGAGCGGATCACCTCCTGCTGCTGCGCGGTGAGGCTCTTCCACACGTCGGCATTGATCAGCAGTTCGCCGACCACGCTGGATTCGTGCATGCCGGGGACGTAATGGTACTTGTACACCTGGGGCAGGCCGAGGCGCAGGTCCTCGATGCCGCCGACCCACTCGGCGCAGTCGATCACGCCGCGCTGCGCCGAGGGCACGATCTCCCCGCCGGGCATGTTGACGGTCTGCATGCCCATTTTCTGGAAGATCTCGGCGACGATGCCGGTCTGGCGGCACTTCATGCCCTTGAAGTCGGCGAGGCTCTTGATGGGCCGCTTGAACCAGCCGAAGGCCTGCGGTCCCGAAGGCAGGATCGGAAACGCGACCACGTTCAGCTTGAGTTCCTTCTGGTAGAAATCCCACCACAGCTCGAGCCCGCCGCCCTCGTACACCCAGCCGATGAAGTCCATGGTGTCCATGCCGAAGGGGCCGGCCGGCGTGGAAGCGAACAGCGTCGCCGCCTTGCTCTTGCCGATCCAGTAGTAGGTCACGCTGTGCGCGCCGTCCAGCACCTTCTTGTGGGTGGCGTCCAGGACCTCGAACGCGGGCACGACCGCGCCGGCGGGGAGCGCGTCCACCTTGAGCTGTCCGGCGGTGAGCTTGTCCACGCGCTCGGCGAAGAAACGGAAGTTGTCCTGCAGGGTCAGGCTGGCAGGCCAGGAGGACTGCATCTTGAGGGTTCTCGGACCGGCTGCCTGCTGTGCGGCGGCCGTAACGGCAAAGCCCAGGGCGGCGGCGAGTGCCGTCAGGGCGAACGCTTGTCTTAAAGTCGTGCGCATGGGATCTCCCCTTTTCGATCGGTCGTTATTGAGGGAACGAGACGCGAAATGGATGTTAGGAGCCTGATTCGCGCATGTCAACGAATCCCCTCGACCCGGGGATTGCGCCGTGGGTAAAGGACGTCGCTTGGGCTTCGCTGCGCTTAGCCCAAGCTACGGGCTCTAGAGCGCGGCGGTTGCGCGCACTTCGATGAGAATAGACTCCTGGGCGAGACGGTCGACGACGAGCAGCGTGTTCGGCGGGAAGGCGCCGCCGGGGAACATCCTCGGGTATTCGCGCGCGCGGAAATTCCTCAGCTTCGGGATGTCCTGGGAATGCACCAGGAAGGTCGTGAACTCCACGACGTTCTTCCAGCCCGCACCCGCGGCGGCCAGCGCGGCTCCGATGTTCGCGTACACCTGTGCGCACTGGGCTTCGAAGTCGCCCTCGCCGACGAGCTTGCCGGCGCGATCGGTCGCGACTTGCCCGGCGATGAACAGGAACTCGGTGGCCTTGACCCGGGCCACATGCGAGTACTGGCCGAGCGGCGTTGCGAGCGTGGCGGGGTTCAGGAACTCGATTTCACTCATGGCGTGGCCTCCTTGGGTTGAGGACTCGCAGTCTACCTCGCACAACCGAATATAATCTCCCCCGGGTATTGCAGGGAGCGGGGGCGAATGGATCTGGGCATCGCAGGCAAGACCGCGCTCGTCAGCGGCGCGAGCTCGGGCATCGGCCGCGGCATCGCGCTCGCGCTGGCCGCCGAGGGCGTGAGGGTGGCGATCGCCGCCCGGCGCGGGAACCTGCTCGAGGAAGTCGCGGGCGAGATCCTCGCCAGGGGCGGCGCGCAGCCGGTCGCGATCGAATGCGACTTCATGCGGGAGGATGCGCCGGCGGCGATGGCGCGGGCCGCGCTCGAGGGCCTGGGGTCGGTCGATATCCTCGTCAACAATGCCGGCGGCAGCCGCAAGTTCGACCTCGACACCTCCGAGGCGCAGTGGAACGAGGCGATCACGCTCAACTTCACGCGCCAGCGCCAGCTCACGCATCGACTGCTCGCGCAGATGACGGCGCGCAAGTGGGGGCGCATCGTCAACATCACCGGCAAGTCCGAGCCCGAGGGCATCAACGGCGCGTTCGCCGCCAAGGCGGCCATGCACGCCTGGGCGAAGGGGCTCTCGCGCGAGGTCGGCAAGCACGGCATCACGGTCAATTCGATTCCGCCGGGCCGCATCATGAGCGAGCAGATCCTGCGCAACTACACGCCCGAATACCGGAAGTGGCAGTCCGAGCACGAGATCCCGGTCGGCGAATACGGGCAGCCGGAGGACATCGCGAACCTCGTCTGCTTCCTCGCCTCGCCGCGGGCACGCTATATCACCGGCACCGTGATCCCGGTCGATGGAGGCTTGCGCAGGTATCAGTTTTGAAAAACCGCGTCATCCCCGCGAAAGCGGGGATCCAGCCGGTCGCGAAAATCCTGGATTCCCGCTTGCGCGGGAATGACGACTCAAGAAAGGGGATAGCAATGAGACTGGCCGCTTTGCTCGCAGTCGTACTTCAGTTCCTGTCGCTCGCCGCGCACGCGCAGAGCTATCCCGGCAAGACTGTGCGCCTGCTCGTGCCGTTCGCCCCGGGAGGCAGCTCGTCGATCATCGCGCGCCTGGTGGCGCAGAAGCTCACGGAGAACCTCGGCCAATCGTTCGTGGTCGAGAACAAGCCGGGCGGCGCGGGCAATGTCGCGATGCTGGAAACGGCGCGCGCCGAGCCCGACGGCTACACCATCATCATGGGCCATGTCGGCACGCTGGCGATGAACCCGGCCATGATGACGAACCTGCCCTTCGACACCAACCGCGACTTCGCGCCGGTGTCGCTGATCGCGATCGTGCCCAACATCTTCGTGGTCAACGCCAAGGTGCCGGCGAAGGACCTGAAGGAGTTCATCGCCCTGGTGAAGGCCAAGCCCGGGCAGATCTACTACGGCTCCGCGGGCAACGGCAGCGCCGGCCACCTCGCCTTCGAATACCTGAAGCTCGTGTCCCACATCGACATCGTGCACGTGCCCTACAAGGGCACCGGGCCCATGCTCACCGACCTGCTCGCCGGGCAGACCCAGGCCGCCTCCGCCGGGACGCCGCCGCTCCTGCCCCATGTCAAGGCGGGCAAGCTGCGCGTCATCGCGGTGGGCACGCCGCAGCGCATCGCGAGCCTGCCCGAGGTCGCCACCGTCGCCGAGCAGGGCTTTCCCGGCTTCCAGACCTCGCAGTGGTACGGCATCCTCGCACCCGGCAAGACGCCGCCCGCGATCGTGGCCAAGCTCTCCGCGGAGATCGCCAAGGCGACCCACAGCCCCGAGGTGGTGGCGCGCTTCAAGGACGACGACAGCATCCCGGTCGGCGACACGCCCGCGGAGTTCGCCGACTTCATCAAGAAGGAGCAGGTGCGCTGGAGCGAGGTGGTGCGCAAGTCCGGGGTGAAGGCCGAATGACGCAGGCCGCCGCCGCGGGCGCCGCGCGGCTGGGCGATTGCGATGTCCTGGTCGTCGGCGGCGGGAACGCGGCGCTGTGCGCGGCGCTCAGCGCGCGGGAGCAGGGCGCGCGCGTCGCGCTGCTCGAGAGCGCGCCGAAGGACTTCCGCGGCGGCAACAGCCGGCACACGCGCAACCTGCGGTGCATGCACGAGGCGCCCACCGAGGTGCTCACCGATGCCTATCCCGAAGAGGAGTACTACACCGACCTGATCCGCGTGACCGGCGGGCAGACCGACGAGCGCCTCGCGCGGCTCACGCTGCGCGGCTCCGCGGGCTGCACGCAGTGGATCGCGGGCCACGGCGTGCGCTTCCAGCCCGCGCTCGGGGGCACGCTGCACCTCGGGAGGACCAATGCCTTCTTCCTCGGCGGGGGCAAGGCGCTCATGAACGAGTACTACGCCGCGGCCGGGCGCCTGGGCATCGAAGTGCACTACGAGGCGGAGGTGGTGGACCTCGCGATCCAGGGCGGCGTGTTCGATCACGCCGTGGTGTCGCTGGGCGGCGCGAGGGCGAAGGTCGCGGCGAAGGCGCTGGTCGTCGCCTCGGGCGGGTTCGAGTCGAACCTCGAATGGCTGCGCGAGGCCTGGGGCGAGGCCGCCGACAACTTCATCGTCCGCGGCACGCCCTACAACCGGGGCGTCGTGCTCAAGGTGCTGCTCGAGCGCGGGGCGCAATCGGTCGGCGACCCGACCCAGTGCCACGCGGTGGCGATCGACGCGCGCGCTCCGAAGTTCGACGGCGGCATCGTGACGCGCCTGGACTGCGTGTCGCTGGGCATCGTCGTGAACCGCGACGGCGAGCGCTTCTACGACGAGGGCGAGGACTTCTGGCCCAAGCGCTACGCGATCTGGGGGCGCCTCGTCGCGCAGCAGCCGGGGCAGATCGCCTACGCGATCATCGATTCGAAGGCGCTCGGCCGCTTCATGCCCTCGGTGTTCCCGCCCGTCAAGGCGCGCTCCATCGAGGAGCTCGCGGCGCAGCTCGGACTTCCGGCGGCAAAGCTCGCCGCCACCGTGCGCGCGTTCAACCAGGCGGTGCGGCCGGGGAGCTTCGACCACGCCGTGCTCGACGATTGCCGCACGCAGGGCCTCGCGCCGGAGAAGACGCACTGGGCCCAGGCGCTCGATGCGCCGCCCTTCCTCGGCTATCCGCTGCGCCCGGGCATCACCTTCACCTATCTCGGGGTCAAGGTGAACGAGCGCGCGAACGTGCTGATGCGGGACGGAACGCTCTCGGCGAACATCTTCGCGGCGGGCGAGATCATGGCGGGCAACATCCTCGGCAAGGGCTACCTCGCCGGGATCGGCATGACGATAGGCACCGTGTTCGGCCGCATCGCGGGAGAGGAGGCGGCGGCGCATGCGCGAGCTTGACCCGATGCGCGAA
>Ga0080064_1003798_pt1 | contig 20811 bp, 20 predicted proteins | sample Subgrocontami54m_FD_69260 | JGI IMG/M metagenome (GOLD analysis project Ga0080064, IMG submission 69260) | Subsurface groundwater microbial communities from S. Glens Falls, New York, USA - GMW46 contaminated, 5.4 m (SPADES assembly) (version 2) ...
AGCAATCCGGCGAAATCGCCCTTCAAGGCCTCTCCCGCGTGACCCTCGGACGCAAGCGCGGACTCTAGCCTGGTGAGGACGCGCGCCGCGGTCGCCGGACTCAGCCCGCCGAGGTCCCTGGCGACGGACGCCTTGTAGCTAATGTACTGTCTTGCTGGTCCCTTCACAGTGACCCAACGCATGTCGTCATTCCTGCGAAAAGCCTGCCCCGTACCTGGTACGGGGCAGGAATCCAGATTGTAAGGCCTGGATTCCGGATCAAGTCCGGAATGACGAGCGCTGTAGAGCTGTTTATGAGACGCTACACTAATTCGTTTTGTGGCCAAGGCGCTTCCGCAGCTCGGACGCGGAGATCACGGAGTCGTCCTTGTCGCGCAGGCGGTCGAGCGCCACCTGGTAGTCGGCCTGCTCCGCCAGATACGTCTGCAACGCCTTGATGATCAGATAGGTCTTGGGCCGCTCCGTCGCTCTGGCAAGCTCCTCCAGCGCGCGGGCGGTCTCCTCGGGCAGGCGGACGGAGACGGACGTCGTCACGGTATCACCCTCTGCATGTAATTCATGTAAGACAAGTATAACGCCTTGTCCCGCAGTGGGTCAATGTCCGGCCTCGTTGACTTCGGTGTGTGGTTTTCTCACCCGCACCACGACGGGGTAGCCCCAGCCGCAAGGGCTACCCCGTTTGATCTGGCGTCTCAGCTTGGTTTCGTCAGGCTTGTACCTTCTGGCCTACCGCGCGAGCCACACGTGGGCCCACTTGAGGTTGGAGTACAGAGTCCCGGGACCGGCGTAGTTCCTGACGACGGGACGCGCGGCGTGCAGGTACTGCCTGTGCACGTGCTGAATGGCCGGGACTTCGTCTATGATGATCCGCTCCAACTGGTTCACGAGGGGTTTCCTCTTCAGCGGGTCCAGCTCCTGCGACTGCTGCTCGTACAGCCGGTCAACCTGCGGGTTGCTGTACTTCGCGTAGTTCTGGAAGTTGTTTGTCACAAAGGGAGAGAAGTAGATATCAGGGTCGTAGATGGTGCCCAACGTGGGCCAGTCCACGATTTCGAAGTCCGCCCGCTGGACGGCGGCGGTCATGGCGGCCGGCCACTGCAGTACCTTGACGTTGACGTTGACGCCGATCTTCTTCAACTGGCTCGTGCTGGCGATCTGCTGCTCCTCGTAGCCCGCGAGGGTCGCCTGCGTGTACGAGATAGTAAGACCGTTGGGGAATCCCGCATCCGCCAGCAGCTTCTTCGCATCCTCTATGTCCTTGTCCGTCGGCCCGCGGAAGGGCGGATAGATGCGGTTCAGCTCTTCGTCCGACAGGCTCCAGAAGCCGGGGGCGATAAAGCCGCCCTTGCGGCCAACGCCCTGATAGGCCAGGTCAACGACCTTCTGGACATCTATGACTTTCATCATCGCCTGGCGCACGCGCTTGTCGCTCAGCGGGGCCTTCTGCACATTGAGCAGGAGGCGGCCCGAGCACCCGCAATCGTACTGCCATGTAAGCGCGTCCGGCATCTCCTTCTTCAGCGTGCGTACCTCGGTCACGGACAGGCCCCGCGTGCCGAAGCCGGTCATGATGAGCTGCCCGGTGCGGAAGGCCGCGAACTGGGTGGACGCGTCAGGGACCACGAGCCACTTGATGCCGTCCATGTACGGGATGCCCTTCTCGTAATAGTCCGGATTTCGCTCGACCTCGATACTGACGCCCTTTCGCCACTCCTTGAATCGGAAAGGCCCGGTGCCGTTGCTCCGCGCCTCGATGCCGTGCACATCCGTCTCGAGTTGCTTCCTCTCGACCATGGCGGTGTAGGGCCACGCCAGCAACTGGAGGAGGAGGGGCTTCGGTTTCGCCATCTTGATGACTACCGTCTGCGCGTCCGGCGCCTCGACGGAGGACACGCCGTCCCACAGGGACATCCACGGGCTCACCACACCCTTTGGCGGGTTCATCACCCGCTCGATGCTGAACTTGGCGTCCGCCGCAGTGAAGGGGTCGCCGTTGTGGAACTTGGTGCCGCCGCGGAGCTTCAGCGTCAGGATGAGGCCGTTGGATGAGAAGTCCCATGCCGTTGCCAGGTCGGCAATCTGCTTCTGCGACGAGGGATCCTTGTCGTCCCACTGTAGGAGCCCGCTGTACAGCGGAGCGAAGACCTGGCTGGGGAACACGGAGGTCTCCTGATGCGGGTCTATCCGGCCAGGTTCCGCGGCCGTCCACATGGTCAAGACGCCCCCGGATTTCGGCTGCTCTTGCCGGACCGCGGTTGGGGTCGGGGCTGATTGGACAACGGGGACCGGCGTGGGCGTAGAGACAACGGTAGGCGCGGCAGGCGACGTCCCAGCGGGACGTGGCGCGGCCGTTGGCGATGGAACGCTTGTCGGCGCGGGCGCCGCCGGAGGCGTCGGAGTGCTGCCGGGCTGCGAGGGCGCGCAACTCGCTGCGATCAGCGCGAGCGCCAAGACCACTATCAGAGCCGGGTTTGCCCTCTTGTATATCATGGATTACCTCTCTGGCGTTTTATGGCCGCTTGTCCGCTAACTCGTCTTGTTCTTCGGCGGAAGATATCTGCCGAACCATTGCTCAGCCGCGCTTACGTGCGGCTCGAAATGCGGAGGCAAATAGACCTCATGGTGCTGGGCGCCTTTCAGCACGACCCACTCCCTGGGCCCCTGGACGCGCTCATATATCTCTCGCGTGAGGTAGTGAGGCACCTCGACCTCGCGCCCCGCAACGATGAACAGTACGGGTTGCGTTATCCGGTGCGCCACCTCATCCGGCGCGAAGTCTACGACGGCCTGGCCTGTGAGGAGCGGAAGCTCGGTGCAGTAATCAGGGTGCAGCTTGATGTTGCGCTCGAAGTACGCCTGCGATTCCGGGTCGTACACAATGATATCCGTGCGCGCGACTCGCTTGGACTTGCCCGTCATGACACGGCGCACCCGGTCCTCCGCGAGGGCTTCCAGGAACGCCTCCCACTCCCAGTTGCGGCGCAGGGCGCGCATCCAGCGCATCCCGTTTCCCACCCCCACAACGTTCACGATGCACTTGGGCCGCTCATCGGTCCCGGCCAAGTACGTGATCAACGCCCCGCCATAGCTGGCGCCATAGAGGCCGATCCGTTCCGGGTCCACGTTCGGGTGCTGCTGTAGATACGTGATGGCGCTCCGCCCGTCCTCCATCTGTTCTCGGGGGACCATGTTCCACTTGGGCCCTTCGCTTCCGCTAAAGCCTCTGTAGTCGAAGGTGAGCACGACATACCCGCGTTCGGCGAGCCTTTTCGCCACGGGCACCGTCGAACCGGTCCGCAGTCCGGCGAACCCGTGCATGATGACAAGCCCCGCGCGCTTCTCTCTCTTGAGAAGCTTGTCAGGGGTGAAGACCGTTCCCGCAAGTTTGAGTCCGTCGCTGAAGAAGTGCACCGTCTGTTCCATCCCGTGATCTCCTTCAGCCACTCGCGTGGAATGGCGCCGAGTGGCGTTGCACCTACGTTAGTACTCGAAAAACATGCGCTGCAGTTGCGCGCGGTCTCGCGTCACCGCGAGGCCCAGCATCAGCAATACCCGCGCCTTCTGAGGCAGAAGGTCGTCCGCGACGATGAAGCCCGCCTTGACGAACTTTGGGCGCTGCATCACGCGACCGCTCCCGACCCGCGAGCTGATGACGATGACTGCGCCGCGCCCAACGGCGTCCGCGGCCGCCTCATACATCGCGGGCGGCAGGCTACCGTCGCCCGTGGACGCCACTACAATAGCCCTGACGCCCCGCTCCACAAGCGCCTCGATGAGAAGGCCGTCCCCGCCGGAGTACGCGCTCACGATATCCACGCGCGGCATGCCATTGAGAGCGGAGACGTCGAACTCGCTTGCGGTCGTGTGTCTGCGGGTAGGCGTCCGGTAGAACACGACCCTGCCGTCAGGGTCGGCGTAGCCCAGAAATCCCAGGTCGCCGGGCTTGAATGTCTCCACTTTCGACGTGTTCGTCTTGGTGACCTCACGCGCGGAATGCACCTGTTCGTTGAACACGTGCAGGGCGCCCTTGCCGCGAGCTTCCGCGCAGGCGGCCACCCGGATGGCGTTGATCAAATTGATGTCAGCGTCCGAGCTCATACCGGAAGGAGGTCGCATGGCCCCTGTCAGCACGACCGGCTTGTCCGACCTCACGGTCAGATGCAGGAAATAAGCGGTCTCCTCCATAGTGGCCGTGCCGTGGGTTACGACCACTCCGGCAAGGTCCGTGTCGTCTCGAAAGAGGCGGCCTATGCGTCCGGCCAGATGGACCCACTCCTTCGGCCCAATCGCGGGGCTGGGCAACTCAAAGAGCTGCTCGGTTTCCACGCGGGCGACGCTGGAAACTTCGGGGATTCGGGCGACCATCTCCGCGACGCCGCGTTGCCTTTTCGTTTCAGTGTAGGCGACGACGTCCAGGCGGTCCCTGCCCAAGCCAGCAATAGTGCCTCCCGTGCCGATGACCCGCACCTTGGGCAGGAGTCCCATCATGACGCCCCTTTGCAGTCGAGCGGCGATTGTCCGTCAGACATGCTTACAAGGCGAAAGTAGCTAAAAACACGTGGTGTGCTCATCCTTCACGGCGCGGGAGTAGTCTACTTCGCCTCGTGTCCGCTTGTCAATCGCTTTTCGTGACGGCGCGAGTCAAAGCGCGAGGCGGAGCGCAAGCTCACGCGCCTTCATAACATGGCGGGAAGCGAGGGAACTGCGATCGCGTTCGTCTGTTAGCTGGGAGACATGCCCGGCACACCGGACGCCGCCGCCTGCTACAATCACTGTTGGAGGACGCAGCCTGCCATGACCACCGTGTCATGGTGAAGACCACCGTCCCACCGTCGGACGCACCGATAACGGGACAACGGGCTGCACTCCCCAACGGGAATCGAGGTGAACGCCATGGGGACCTACAGCGCCAGCATCAAGTGCATTGAGATGGACGCGAGCGATGAGCCAATCATGCCCGCGCACTTCAAGAACGCACGCAAGGCGTGGGCCGCCCGGCAGGACGTGCTGGACGGCCGCATGGTGTACCACGTGGACGACAAGGGCGTCTGGGCGCGCATCCAGGACTGGCAGAAGCCGGAGTACTTCTGGCCGAAGGCGCTGTTCGCGTAAAAGGCCGGCGCGCTACTTGATCAGCCCCAGCTTCCGCGCCAGATCCAGCGTCTGCGTGCCCGTGCGGACCATCGCCGTGTCCACCATGTCGCCCTTGTACGTGATGGCCGTGGTGCCTTGCTTCTCGGCGATGACCAGCGCCTCCATCAGCCCCCGCCAGTAGGCGATCTCCTCCGCGGTGGGCGTGAAGACTTCGTTCACGACGGGCACGTGCGAGGGATGGATGAGCCGCAGCCCCGTGTAGCCGATGTGCCGCATCTCCGTGGCGAAGGCGCGCAGGCCGTCGATGTCCTTAATGTCCGTCCAGAGGCCGCCCATGGGGTAGCGTATCCCCGCCGCTCGGGCGTCCAGCAGGATTTTCGAGCGTAGGAAGAGGCTTTCGCGCGCGTCCCGCGTCCACATCAGGCCCAGCGCCTTCGCGATGTCGCCGCCGTTGGAGACGACGGCTCCGGAGTTCTCCACCCGCTTGGACGCCGTGAACACCTCGTAGGCCTCGCGCATGGCCCGCGCCGTCTCCAGCCCGGGCACGATAATCGTCCGGCCCACTTCAACGCCGGCGCGCCGCTCGAAGGTGGACAGGAGCACGTCCAGCTCCACCGCGTCCTCCGGCCCGCGCGCCTTGGGCAGGAACACGCCGTACAGGCCCTTACAGACCACGGCCTCAAGGTCGTCCGCCGTCGTGCCCGTGTCGATGCCGTTTACCCGGACGAGCAGCGTGTGCTGCGCGCCCATCTCCAGCAGCGCCTCCCGCACGAACTTGCGCGCGGCGGGCCGCTCGACGGGCGGGACGGAGTCCTCCAGGTCGAAGACCAACCCGTCGGCGCCGTACTTGGGCGCCTTACGCATCCATTCCGGTTTGTTGCCGGGGACATAGAGCACGGTGCGCAGCGGCTTGGGGTCAATCGGCATGACAGCCTCCTTGGGTATAGGATGCGGGGCCGCACCATACACTACTATCGGCGACTCTCTGCGTCAAGGCCCCGCGCATCCCCCACCGCGCATCCCCACCCGCGACGCGCGGCTCCGCCCGACGCTGGGGGTAGTCCACAAGCGCACATGGGTAAGCGTCATCAGCGGCATTGCGGGACTGCACCCTCCTAAGTTAAGGGCCGACTCTCTACTCCGGCCACGGGGTCAATTGCTATTCTTTCTGCATCCACCATGCCAGATTCGGGGGGAAGCCCCGCGGAGGATTTCCATGCGGGTGCAAAGCCAGCAGAGCGAATATGCTGCGCGGACGCCGCCGGGCAGCCTTGCGGCGCGGAGCGAACTTGCCCACGGACCTGACTCGCGGCAGGCGCCGACGCAACAGAATCGGAGACAGACTATGACTACCATGTCGCGGCCATTGGTCAATCTAAACTCGTGGGAGACGTATGTCGTCAGCCCGCGATACAGGAATGTCCATATCGCGCTTATCATCCTTGGCCTGATTATGAACATTGCGCTCAACTACGGCCGTCTGGGCGTGTTGCTGAACAACCCCCAGGGCTGGACTTCCACTACTCCCCTTAACATCCTCTACCAGGCGCAGTTCCTGGTCCTGGTGATCTACACGGGACTGACGCTACGGCTGAAGTGGGGCGCCCTTTGCACACTCTTCGCCGCCATGCCAACCGCTCCCATCCTGCTCTATGCATATGCCACCGGCCCCGCAGTGGGGCGGGACGTCATGCTGGGAGCGCTGACCCAGGAGTCCTTAATAGCCTCGGCCGGGCTCGTCATGGTGTTGCTGGTGGAACGGGGAGTGCGACAGAGAGAGCTTGGACTGAGCCTGGCGATCCAACTGCGTGAGTCGCAGCTCCAGTTGCAGAAGAAAATGGCCGAGGTGGAGCATCTGAGCCGCACGGTGGAGACCACCGACAGGCAACTCCACGGGCTGAACACGCTGGTGCGCGCGAATCTCAATACGCTGTACGACGACCTCCGTGAGATCGTCCAGCGCGAGCAGAGGCAGATCGAGGCGCTGCCGCTCAGCCCGGAAAAGATCGAGTTCGCGGAGTTCCTCCAGACGGTGTCCATGGTGATAAGCACCAATGGCCGCCAGAACGGGAATGGCGCGTTCGCCGGCGAGGCAACTCGGTCAGGGCCAGCCCGGGAGGGACCGTAGTCCACATTCAGCAACGCCTCGTCCTCTGCCTCGCGACGTGGGTTGGCTAGAAGTCATTTCAAAACCCCTTGGAGTCCCTAAGGCGATTGAATCCGCTCGTGCTGAGCCTGTCGAAGCATGAGCGGGAGGAGTCAACCCACTCACCCTGAGCTTGTCGAAGGGTGAGGAGACAGCCATTTGAGACATGTTCTAGCGCGGAGCTACGACCTGCGCCAGCCTCGGCGACAGGACCGCGTATCGCACTCGCAGCCTCAGGTAGCAGCAGGTCCGCGCCCACGCCTCCCACGGTCGGCCTCGCGGCGTGCCACGCGACTCCGGCCCGGCCCAAGACGCGGATGGGCCCGCGCTGGTAAAACCCGTGGAAAGAGCATCCACCTGCATTGCGTGTATTCCCTGCTCAAACTGCGTGGTGTCCATCTTCTTGGAATCCCCACGTATCTCTACACTAGGTCACAGCAAGGCCATCGGTCCCACTCGACGATGAGCGCCTGCAGCCAAAGGACGTCTTGCGACGTCGGCATCGCAGGCTTAAGCCGGGCGAGGGGACCGGAGCCCGCACAGCTTCTCTCGCGGTGACGGAGGGAACGCTAACGAAAAAGATAGGAGGAGGGAAAGCGCGATACCTTCCCGACGCCAGGGAAGGGCTATCACGGGCAAGGCGGCAGGGGTCCGGTCGGAGGCGATGCCTGATGTCGGGCGGCGCCAGTGCTACTGGCAGAACGAGTCATATAACCTTCAGGTTGTACTGACCGAGCCGGAAAGACCGCACGGCGCCACGGAAAAACGACGGGCACCGCCCAGGACCGAACCGAGGACACGGGCCTTCCGTCGGCGGCAATCGAGAGCCACTGAATGGCCTCAACCGCCGCATAGAGCGCCAGGCCCCTGTGCGGAGCACAGCGTCGTCAGGAACTTCGCGCAGAAAGGCAACCTATGGACAAAGCTATCGCGACAATGCTGCTGATTATAGCCGCCATTACCGCGGTGATCATATCTATCAACGCTATCTATCCCGCGGTGATGCGCAGCAGCAACTCCATTGCCCAGGCCGCCGATCAGATGGAAGCGCGCATCGGGACTCAGATCAGTGTCGTCTTCGCGACGGGAGAGCTGAACTCCAGCGGCACCTGGGTGGATACGGACTCCGACGGCGAATTCGACGTGACGGTCTGGGTCAAGAACGTGAGCACCGCGAACATCCAGAGCATCGGGGAGTTGGACGTTTTTTTCGGCCAGCAGGGCAGCATCGTGCGCATCCCCTACACCATGGACGCCGGCGCCAGCTATCCCCAATGGGACTACACCCTGGAGAATGGAAGTGAATGGACGAACACCGTCACCCTTAAGCTCAGCATCCATTACACGTCCGCGCTGGCGTCGGGCACGTACACGGTCAAGGTGGTCACGGCGTCAGGCGCCTACGCTGAGCAGAGCTTCAGCTTCTAGCCATGAGCAACGTCATCACCGGCCTGTTTATCATCGCCATCCTGCTGAGCGGGGTGATGATGTTGTCGCAGGCAGGCATAGTCTCCCTGCGGCAGACCGTGGACGCATGGGACGGGCTGCAAACGAGGCAAAGCGCCATTCTGCTCACCCGACTAGGCGTCGCGGACACGAAGCACACGCCGCCGCAGGTGGACATTACGCTCCAGAATACCGGACAGGTCCACATGGGGTCGTTCTCCGCATGGGACGTGTTCGTGCAGTACTACACGCCCGCGGGCGTGTATTACATCAAGCGGCTGACGTACACAACGGCGTCGTCGCCGGGGAACAACGAGTGGACGGTGAAAGGCATTTACATTGACGAGGATGCGAACACCGCCGAGATATTCCAGCCCGGCATCTTCGACCCGGCAGAGTATTTGGTCGTGCGGATGAGCCTTTCGCCGTCGGCCAGGACCAGCCAGGTCAACTACGCGACCATCGCGGTCCCGAACGGCGTGACGGTATCCACGACGTTCAAGAACTAAGAGGCAGTAGTAGAGGTATGTATGACGACAACAACCTTGGAACGACCAGTGGAAACAAAGACCAGGGTCATCACCACGGGCAACTCGGAGATTGACAAGAAGCTGGGTGGGGGAATCCCGCTCGGCTCACTCATGCTGATAGAGGGGCAGTCGGACTCCGGGAAGTCCGTGCTCGTCCAGCAGATAGCGTGGGGATCTCTCCGGGATGGCTTCAGCTTCACCCTGATGACGACCGAAGACACCGTAAAAAGCCTTCTCCGCCAGATGAAGAGCCTCAATCTGGACATTCTGGACTACCTGCTCCTGGGCCGGCTCCGCGTCTTCCGCATCAAGAACGTGGACGCAGGCACGGGCGCGGCACTCGCTCCGAAGCAGTTGTTAAAGGCGCTGCGCTCGCAAACCTCCGACATGGTCGCCATTGACTCCATCACCAGCTTCATCGCCCACTCCCCGGAGGAAGAGGTCATCTCCTTCTTCGAGGAATGCAAGGGCCTTTGCAGCGAGGGGATGAGCATGATAGTGGTGGCCCACCCGTATGCCTTCAGCCAGGGGATGCTGGTCCGGATAAGCTCTCTTTGCGACACGCACCTTCGGTTCACCATCGAGAGCGCCGGAGAGAGGCTCATGAAGACCATGGAGGTCGCCAAGATACGCGGCGCGGAACAGTCAACCGGCGGCGTTTTCAGCTTTGACGTAGAGCCTGGCTGGGGCATGAGGCCCATACCGTTCAGCAAGGCCAGGGCGTAGGGAGCGCCGTGACGCAGGCAAGCGTCGCCCCCCGCCTCCAGGAAAAACATGGCGCGGATTCCGCGGCCCATGTGGACCAGTGCGGGTTCCTTCGGCTCATGCCCCCGGAGTTGCGGGAGCGGTGCAAAACGAGCCCGCACGTCGTCCGGTATCTCCACGACCTGCCCACCGACGAGATGGGCATTCCGCAGTTTTACCCAAAGCTCAACAAAAAGCTGGGCGACTTGGCATACCGCAACCTGTTCTACCCCGTCTCCGACGAGGTGCTCATCCACGTGTGGTCCAAGCCGGGGGAGGAGAGGGATCTCTACATACCCGTGGAGCCCTCCACCAAGGTGAATCTGGCCGGTAAACTCGCCCGCGTGGAGGAGCGTCTGCTCCGCGTGGCGCACCGCTTCGACCATGAGCAAAGCGCTGTTAACAGGGCAAAGGCCCTGACGGACTCCTTGAAGCGCATTTGCAAAGTCGGCAACGGCAAGAGCAACCCGGGCGGATGGCGACTGTTCCACTTTGGCAAGACCGAGGAAGACCAGGTCGCGGTAACTCCCCAGGAATACAACGCCCTGAAGTACATGATGGTCCGGGACAAGGCCGGACTGGGCGTCCTTCAGCCCATGGTGTTCGACTCCAACATCGAGGATATAAGCTGCAGCGGCGTGGGAAACGTGTACGTTGAGCACAAGGTCTTCAAAAGCATGAAGAGCGCCATCAACTTCACGACTCACGAACAATTGGACCAGTTCGTGCTCCGCCTGTCCGAGCAGATCAAGCGGCCGGTCACGGTGCGGAACCCCATCGTGGACGCCGTCCTGCCGGATGGCTCTCGTATCAACATCGTGTACGGTCGAGAGGTCTCTCAGCGGGGCAGCAACTTCACAATCCGCAAGTTCAGCGACAACCCCCTGAGCATATTTGAGCTTATCGAGTTCGGCGCCCTGGACTACCGGATGGCCGCCTATATGTCCTTTATCCTGGAGGAGGGCATGAACACCTTCGTCTCCGGCGAGACGGCGTCCGGCAAGACGACCCTGATGAACGCCCTCACGACCTTCGTCCATCCGTCAGCCAAGATCGTCAGCATTGAAGATACGCCGGAAGTCCAGGTGCCCCACAAGAACTGGTTGAGAGAGGTGGCCAAGAACCCGCGACAGGGTGAACGAGCCGCCACGGTCACTATGATGGACCTGCTCAAAGCCGCCCTCCGGCAGCGTCCCAACCTGATTATCGTCGGTGAGATACGCGGCGAGGAGGGAGCCGTCGCTTTCCAGGCCATGCAGACAGGCCACGCCGTGATGGCCACCTTCCACGCCTCATCCGTCGAGAAACTGATACAGCGCTTGACCGGTCATCCCATCAACATTCCCAAGACGTACGTTGACAACCTGAACGTGGTCGTCATACAGAGCGCCGTGAAGCTCCCCAATGGCAAGCAGGGGCGGCGTGCGCTGAGCATCTCCGAGATTGTGGGATACGACCCGGTGGCGGGCACCTTCTCGTTTGTCGAGGTGTTCCGCTGGAACCCGGCAAAGGACGTCTTTGAATTCGTTGGAAACAAGAACAGCTATCTGCTGGAGCAGAAGATCGCATTCAGGCGGGGCATTCCGCCGAACAAGAAGCAGGAGATATACAATCTCCTGGAGCGGCGCGCCAAGCTGCTGGAAAAGCTGCACAAAGAGAAAAAGGTGGTCGGCTTCCATGAACTCTACCAAGTCCTTGCCGAAGCGCAACGGAAAGGTCTCTTCTAGCGAGGCCCTCCTCGACTTCGATCTGTTGCATCATCTGACATACCTCTCCGCCGTGTCCGCCGCGGGCGTCGGCCGCAGCCAGTTGTTCGACCTGGCCTCCAAGTTGCCCCTGTGTACGTCCCACTACTTCGGGGACATACAGGACGTGGCCAAGAACATGAACTACGAGTATGCAGAGGCCTGCCGCATTGTGGGGGAGACGACCAAGCAGGAGGAGGTGCAAAGCCTCCTCCTGCGCCTGGCGGCGGCCCTTGCGTCCGGCGAGCCGGAGATGGACTTCCTGAACACGGAGGCCCAGGTGCAGGGGGAGATTTACAGCAACTCATTTGAACGGAAGCTGGATTCTCTTCGGAAATGGACGGACGGCTACTCGGCGCTCGTTATCTCCGCGGCGTTGATAGTCGTCATCGCCATCATCTCCACCATGATCTACGACCTGGGCATGCCCACGCTGATAACCCTGATAGTGGTCACTATTCTGGTCAGCGCCTTTGGGGCCTGGATTATTCATATCGCAACACCCAAGGAAGTAAAGCCGCTCGCCGGGCCGAGCGCGGGAGTAAGCGACAAACTCCCGCGTCTCCTCTTCGCACTCACGGTGCCGGCCGTCCTGGCGGCGACCGCCGTTATGACCGTGCTGCACGTCCGCGCGGGGTGGATTTTGCTGGTTGACGCCGCCATGCTCTTCCCTCTTGGCGTTGTCGCCTCCCGGTACGATGCCATCATTACCGCGCGGGACCGGGACCTGCCGACGTTCCTGCGTGTTCTGGGGTCCACGGCAAGCTCGCTTGGGACCACCCTGGGTGAGGTCATGGGCCGGATCGACCTGAGGTCCATCCCTCATCTGGCCCCCTTCATCAAGCGCCTGCACGCGCGGCTGCGGGCCCAGGTCGATCCCGAGCTCTGCTGGCAATACTTCGTGGCGGAGACTGGAAGCGAGCTCGTGGGCCGCAGTGTGCGTGTGTTTCTGGACGGCGTGAGAATGGGCGGAGACGCCGGCGAGGTCAGCACGCGAGCGTCCGTGCTGGCGATGAAGCTCAACCTGCTCAGGGCCAAACGACGGATTGTCGCCACCACGTTCGGGTGGCTCACGGTTATCCTGCACTCCACGCTGGCTTTCCTTCTCATCTTCATCACGGAGATCGTGGGGGGCTTCGGGAAAATGATCGAGTCGGTGGCCGCTTCCACCGGAAACCAGGCTGGAGGAGTATCCGCTATATCCAGCGCGTTCAGCTTCAACTTCCAGAACGTGGCGATCTTTCAGTGGCTCGTTATGCCCATTGCCATCTGCCTGTCCGTCATCAACGCGGCGGCAAGCCACGTAGCCGATGGCGGGTATTTCCACAAGTTCTGGTTCCATCTGAGCCTCATGCTCATGGCGACGGCCGCGGCCGCCCTTATCGCACCCGAGTTCATGAAGATGATATTCAAGTCTTCAACGATACCACCGTAGTGCAAAAGGAGGACCACAATGAGCGTATTCACCCAAGTAGCCGCGGCTCTCGCCTGGCCCGTGTCTCGCATCAAAAGGCGGGGCACGGGAGAAGAAGACCCGCTGCAAAGCGATGGCGAAACCACGGAGCCACGGGGGAACGGCTCTGATATGGAGGGAGGAGGGGCGGAATCGCCGAATTCGGCTTCAAGCCCCGGGCCGTTCGACCAGGCGAACGCCGCATCCAACCCCGCTGCCGGCGGAGGAGCCGGGCCGAACCTTGGGGCCGCGGCCCCAGGCCAGCCCACTCCTCCCACGCCCGCACCGGAGGCGAGCGCAATCCCGCCGCCGAAGGGTGAAACCCCGAAGGACGACATCCTCACGCTCTTCACCGAGGATATGGCGGGCAACGAAGACTTCGAGAGACTGACGCCATTTCTTAAGGATGTGGATGTCTATGAACTGGCCGACGAATGCCGGTCAGTGGCCGCGGCCCTCAAGAAATAGCGATAGCGGGACCAGACCCCGCTCCCTATTCTCCGACCACTTCGGAATGCTCGCACCATCAGGTGCGGGCATTCCTTTTATTTGTGCCGCCATCCCTGGACACACCAGACGCCGCTGCTCCACGGGGGGCTGCTTCAGGCTCCTTGTTCCGCTTCCCCATGGCGCTCCCCTGGAGGGCGCTCCACGCCCACCATGACAAGCGGGGGCATGAGCGCCCTCCAACCCCTGGGTGTAGCGGGGGACGGCGAGGAGCGTTCCGACAGTTGAGACATGTGCAGCGCCGCGGGGTTTCCCGCGCAGCGAGACCGACGGCATTCGATGCCCGATGGATGCGCCACAGGTCCCGGACACGGGGCGTTCCGGGTCTGTGGCCCGTCTCCTTCCGGACAAAAGCAAGAGCACGGACAGGAGTGCCGTCCGTGCTCTTGCCAACGAGGCCGTTTGGTCTTTAGGAAGGATGGCAGCGTTGTCGTGCCGCCATATCCTGGTGTTACCGAGGCCCACCCCTCCGATTAAGGTACACCGCAAGCATGGCGGTGCCGGTCTTGTCCAGGCGGCTTCGCACCATCAAATTGTCCAGCTCCGCCAGCACCGCCAGGGAGTCTTTCAGAGACACCACGGTCGGAGCCGTTTCGTTGCTGTCCAGGTTGATCAACTGGAAAATGACGTCCTTGTGCTCCTCGGATAGATTACCCGTCGCCGCGTATGTCTTGACCACGCCCTTGAGTCGGTGTCGGCCTATGCGCTGAATGCCGTCCTCAACCCACGGGGCGAGCATCGCGAGAGTGACCATGTCAACAGGTGATTGTTCCTGCGCAAGGGGCGTCGGCTCCCCCTCTTCCACGGGCACCGGCTCGTTCTCGTCCGAAGCGTCTTCGTCCGAGTGTCGGCTTATCGGTCCAGAATAACCTTTGCGAACGCCGTTCCTGCCCGATGGCGCGGGCGGTCCCGGTTCCTTCTGGCTGCTTCTGGTTTGCCCTTTGGGTTTGGCCGTCTCGTCCTCCTCGGAACGCGGCGTCTTGGAGCGCTCTTTCTGTTCAGCGGCGGCCTTGGAAGTCGGCGCTGCGTCTTCATTTCGCGGAGCCCGGCTTGCAAGGAGCTCATGGAGAACTGTTTCCCCAAGGACTGAAGACATGGCCTGTCCCATTCCAGCCGGCGCCGGTTGTCCCTGATACGGCGGAGAAGCGGGAGCGGGAGCCGCGTTCGGCGGACCCGAAGCCGGACCGGTCGCTGTCGAGGGCGCTTGCACGCTGATTCCCGCTACGGGAGGGGCAGATGGCTGACTGCCGGGCGTCGCCGTAGTGTGTGTATCTGGAGGAGGAGCACTCTGGCGTCCGGCGTCGCTGGTGAATGGATTCTGGGCGTAGGTCAGAAGGTACTCCCGAATATCCACCAGCGTCTCCTTGATCTCGTTGTTGAGCACCTTGATCTGGTTCTGGACTTCTTCTAACGTATCCACTCTCAGCGCCTCTCTCGGAAGTCAGGGGAGCCGCTACCCGAAGGCTGGTTCAGGCAGCGGCTCCCGAAGACTATCCTGTTGCCCCTTCCTAGTTGAGATCCATGTTCGCCTTGATGACAACAGGGAGGGTCCGTTCCACAATGAGGCTGGCGCCCGTCGGCGGCCGGAGAATGATGCCGAACTTGGTGTTGTCCACCGGCATGGGACTGGCCGCTTTCAAGTTCACCGTGATGCGGTACTTCTCCCGCGGCTCGAGAAGGTTGTCGCCGTCATCGTAGCCCAGGGTTGTCTTTGTCCACGTGATGTCATCTATCCTCTGGTTCTGGTCCGAGTATGAGGCGACCATCACATGGGTCTTGGTGGCCTCGTCGGAGAGGAGGCCGTCACTGTCGGCGTCGCTCGTGGTGGTCATGTCAATCGGCTCGGAGCCGAGCGCGTTGGCCACGACGAGGTGCGCCTGGGTGGCTTCACCCGGGGCTTCCACAAGGTCAATCTTAAGAGTTGGAGCAGCCGGGTCGGAGGCGGCTGTCAGGCCGACGCACGCCACCGCCGTAAGCGCCGACGGGCTGCTCAGCTTGACCTGAACCTGCTTCCAGCCGTCCGCTGACTTGAGCTCTCCGAGGCTCAGAGTCTCAAGCGGCGATACGCAGGCCGCCGTGTCGTCCAGGACCAGGCTCAGGACGCCGGACGCCACGTTGGTGTCCGTCTTGATCCAGAGCCGGGCGGAGTAGTGGCTGCTCATGTCAACAGTGGGCGATACGGCCTTGTAGGCGACCAGGCCAGTGGCGAATGCGGCGTCAATCGCCAACGTCGCGCTGGCCGTCCCTTCCTTCCTGTCCGTGGCGTCCGTGTTCGCGGTGACGCTTGCGGAGGCGGTCCAGGCAGCGTCCGCCACGTCCAGGGTATTGGCCGCCACGCCCGTGACCATCAGAGGTCCGACGACCTCCATGGAGGAGCTGGCCTGCCTCAGGCCGGCGTAGATGGCCTCTTTGCCCTTCTCCGCCGAGAAAACGCCCGCGGAGAGGACGGTGAAGGCGAAGACCGAGGCCACGACCACGAAGGCGATCAGGATGATGGCCGTTTCCAGGCCCGTGATGCCCCGCTGGGACCGGTGTAGGGTTCTGAGATCCTTGACCATATGATGTCTCCTTCTTTCCTCCGAGTTTTTTGTGCTTCTTTTTAGTTAGGGACCTGAGTCACCTGGTGTTGAGACCGGAACGATGAGGTTCGACTTATCGCCATCGCGAGCATCCGCTCAATCGTTCACCTCCTGTTCTGCGCCTGCCCTTCATGATTTGTTGGCCCCCTTCAGCGGTCAGGCGCCCCCAAAGGGATCGGGCCTGTGAGATTCACTTGTGGCAAGGTTAAACCAGACACGCCGCAGGGGACAGGGGGAGAGCACGCATAGGGGGCGGGGGTGTCCCGAATAATGCGGGGGAGGAAAACCCTTCCCCGCATTGAGGGTTAACCCGCAGAGCCAAGTGGGAGAAAGACGGGGGCGTAGGGCGTTTTGCCTGAAGTTGTGTCCAGCGGCCCGCTGGCAGGCGCTCCCGGACGTTGCCGGACTCGTCACCGCAGCGCGAGGAGAGGCATTTCCCGACCTGAGCATCAGGCGCACTGGCGAGACCGCGCGCGTGTTACGCGTGTTAATTAAGCGGATTAAGGCACGCGACTCCGACGGGGCGCGGACCGCGAACAACCAGTCTCTGGTTCTCCAATGCTCAAGAGATATCCGGCGCTGCCCGGACCATGCCGACAGAGAAGTGGGTGACTACCGAGGATGTCCGGCGACCGCTCACGGGCGTTTGAGCGCGGCGGCTCACCTGCGTTCCCCGCGGGGCAACGACGCCGCCGGCGGGCAGCCATCGCGGGCGTTGCGCGGCGCACGTGACGTGTCACGGGAACAGGCGTTCTGGACGGCGCCCGCTGCCCGGACTGCGTGATCTCAAGGAGCCCATTGCCGTTCGTATCTGTAAGCTGGCGCGGTTTCATGATGGCCGCGGTGCTCAGGGCCGCCCTGGCTGGACCGCCGCGACGCGGAGGCCAGGACATAGCACTTGTGTTCTCAATCAACGGTGTTATCATCCAGATCGGCCCCGCCCGGGCCCACCCAGAGGGAATGCACACAGGTCTTCGGAGGCATGCCCCCACAAAAATCTAGGGGTTAACCCTTAAGCGTCTTTCAGGTTTGCACGGACATCAGGGGGGAGTGTACCCCATTGTGAGCTCGAACCCGCGCATGGCATCATAGGTCAAAGCTTCCCGGGAGGACTACATGACGACGAAGGTATATGCAATGGAAGCAGAGCAGGGAATAATCCCGCGGACCGCGAGTACCAGCAACGGCAATGGCAAGAAGAGGGTCAAGCTCTATCTGGCTGAAGAACAGCAGATGCTGAGAGAGGCCTTTCGCGCGTTTTTCATTGACCACGGAAGTATCGAGGTAGTGGGGTCATCGGCGGATACGAGCGCGGAGGCCCTTGCCGCTGCGGCAATAGCCCTGAATCCAAAAGTGATACTGATGGGAATCAGGGTCCTGCAGCCAGCCGCGGTGGAGAAACTGGAGGCCCTGCGGGAGCAGTGCCCGGGAACGGCATTTGTCCTTCTCTCCGCGTCCTACGATCTCAAGGGGCTGAAATCTCTTCGTGAGTTTGCGCGCGGCACCAAGGTGGGCTGCGCATATCTTCTCAAGCACACCATAGACACGGTTGACCAGCTCACCCAGGTCATCATATCGGCGGCGGAAGGCCGGATTATCGTTGACCCGGCCGTGATGGATGGGTTGATGACGACGGGCGAGGGCCAAACCGCCCTGATCAAGGAGCTATCGCCGCGGGAGGTGGAAGTGCTGAGCTGGATGGCGAAAGGCTATCGGAACAACACGATCGCCGAAGTCCTGTGCCTAGAGCCGAAGACCGTGGAGCGGCACATCAACAGCATCTACAGCAAGCTGGAGCCGTGCCCCGAAGCGCAGCACCCCCGCGTGCACGCCGTTACGCTTTACATGCGCGCTACGGGGCTTTTGCCCGCGAACCCGATCTCTGACTAGAGGAGGACGCGGGTCGATGGGAGTGCCGCGCTAGGGTGCGAGGAGCCGCGCGACGTTCCAGCCGAGGATGGCTGACAAGAGAGCAATAGACGGCGAAAGCAGCCTGCCCGGGACGAGCCAGGCGATAACCACCGGCGCCGCGACTTTGGCGAGGAGCAGAACAACGGGATATCCCAGCATCCAGGCCATAATGGGGTTTATTTCGGTGAAGCCCCGGCGCATCGCGACCAGGGTGAGCAAGAGGTCAACATAACCAAGCGAGATAAACCCGATCTTGAAGAGGGTGTCTCGCCCGAACGTTGTCGCTGACTCCAGCATAGTCGTCAACTGCACACTCTCCCTCGGATTGCCCCCCCCCACCGGAGCAGGTGGCAACGCGGAAGGGATTCCGCTACCTCTTACCCATTCTGCCTTAAAAAAAGCCAGAGTGCAAGCCCCCTGTCACGCCACATGCAAGCCCCAGTCCCGATGTCGGGATAACACGTAGAAGCATCTCTTCCCCAGCCTTGTGATTCTCTCCTTCCTTCGCTCCGGCGCGTCCTTACAAAACGTTCACGATGCGCGCGCAAGGCAGACTCGTGCGTAAGTCTTGAAGAGTTCAGAAGGGCGTTGAGCTATGCTCTGGCCTGAAGATGCGCAGGCGGCGCACGTCGGCGGAACGCGGTCGGCCCGGTGCAAAAAGGGCCCGGCCCAGGAAGCGTCGCGGCGCAAAAGGCTTAAATAGGGAAGCGGCGCCCTGGGCTGCAAACCAGGGCGCCGCCGGAGGAAAGAAGGCCGGAGCACCCACGACCACTCTACGTGAAACTGCTTCACGAAACCAACGTAGTCAGCCATCACTTTCAGTAAGTGTTTGACCGTGCAACACCCCCAAGTTCTCGCGATGCACCCGCTCCTCGCCCGTGTCCGGCGGACGCGCTCTTGACCGCACGGGACGCTTCGCGCTACGCTTCTACCCACCACTACACTTTTTCGAGGAAACGTATGACGCAACGCACGCTCGTCCTGAGCACACGCCTGAGTATCAGCGACGCCACCATCGAATGGATACGGCGCGACCACCCGGACCTGCGCGTCGTGGACGCCAGCGCGGACTGGACCCTCGTCGCGGGCTTCAAGACCATCCCGCCCGTGACGGGGCCCGCTTGGGAGGAGGCCAGCCAGAGGCTCAACAAGCACCTGGCGGAGGCGGAGATCGTCTACTCCCTGCAATACATCCCGCTCGACTTGAAGGCGCGCTCGCCGAAGCTGAGATGGATACACTTCGGCGGGACGGGCATTGACCGGACGCAGGGCAGCGACATTCACGACGGCAGCCTGCTGCTGACGAACAGCCGCGGCGCGCTGGCCGTGCCCATCGCCGAGTGGGTGGTCATGCTGATGCTGATGCTCGCCAAGCAGACCCGCAAGGTAGAGGAGAGCCAGCGGCAGAAGAAATGGGAACGGCCCGACGTGGGGGACATGGCGGGCAAGACTGTCGGCATCCTGGGTCTGGGGAACATCGGCGCGGCGACGGCGCGCCTGTGCAAGGCGTTCGGCATGCGCGTGCTGGCGACGCGCCGCTCCTGCGCGCGCCGGGGGCCGGGCGACGACGGCGTCACGGACGAGATGTTCCCGCCCGACCAGCTCCGCGAGCTTCTAGCCCAGTGCGATTTCGTGGCCGTCACGCTGCCGTCCACGCCGGAGACGCGCCACATCATCGGCGAGCGGGAGCTGCGGGCGCTGAAGCCAACCGCGTACATCATGAACGTGGGGCGCGGCTCACTCATTGACGAGCCTGCGCTCATTCGCGCCCTGCAGGAGGGACGAATAGCCGGAGCAGGGCTGGACGTTTTCGAAAAGGAGCCGCCCGCGTCGGACAATCCGCTTTGGAGCATGCCCAACGTGATTGTGACGCCGCACATGGCGGGGAACACGGTGAGCCACGACGACCTGGTCGCGGCCATTTTCCTGGACAATATCAGCCGCTACCTGGGGGGCGAGCCGTTGCGGAACCCCGTCCGGCCCGACATGGGGTACTGATGACGTCGCACGAAGGCAACGGCGATGCGAGTGATCCCCGCCAGACCGCGCGTGCGAGCGGCGAGCCGCGTATCGCCATCATGGCCATCACCAAGCACAGCGTCGCGCTCTCCCAGAAGCTCCGCGACCTGCTGTCCGGCGCTGACCTCTTCATCCCGGACAAGTTCGCCTCACAGGTGAGCGGCGACCGCGCTACTCTGTTTAATGAGAAAGTGAGCGAGAAGCTCGGCGAACTGTTCACCAGCTACGACAACCTTGTGCTTTTCATCTCTCTGGGAGCCACCGTGCGCATGCTTGCGGGCCACCTTAAGGACAAGCGCTACGACCCCGGCGTCGTCGTGGTGGACGACCGTGGGCGCTTCGCCATCAGCGTGCTATCCGGCCATCTGGGAGGCGCCAACGCCCTCGCCCGGCGTGTCGCCGACCTGCTGGGCGCGCAGCCCGTGATTACGACCGCGTCGGACGTGGGCGAGACCATCGCCGTGGACCTCTTCGGACGCGAGCTTGGGTGGCGCATGGAGAGCGATGTCCACGTGACGCAGGTGAGCGCGGCGGTGGTCAACGAGGAGCCGGTGGGTGTGCTCGTGGAGACGGGCGAGGCGGGCTGGTGGCCCGTGGGCAAGGCGCTGCCCGCCAGCGTCCGCGTGTACGCCACGCT
>Ga0080064_1003799_pt1 | contig 20807 bp, 20 predicted proteins | sample Subgrocontami54m_FD_69260 | JGI IMG/M metagenome (GOLD analysis project Ga0080064, IMG submission 69260) | Subsurface groundwater microbial communities from S. Glens Falls, New York, USA - GMW46 contaminated, 5.4 m (SPADES assembly) (version 2) ...
GTCGCTCTACCGTGCACCTCGAATCCTTTCGCCGCCGCCAGTGTCATCTGCTTCACAATCACTCCCTCTCGTTTGCGTCCTGTACTATGACAACGCAGCGAGAGACTTGTTCAGTGTTTCCCTAGGGCTTGGGGTTGCTTTTAGACAAGATCGCCGATTGCGCGCGGACGGCTTCTCGTCCGCGCAAAATCGCAACTCTGCAACAACGGGGGGCGCGATTTAAGTCGCCACGTATATGTTAAAATCCGCCAATTGCAATCAGGCTAGAAGAATAAGACATTCATGTTAAAGCAGCGCACCTTGAAAACTGCTATTCGCGCCACTGGCGTCGGGCTGCATTCGGGCGAGAAGGTGGAATTGACGCTGCGTCCGGCGCAGCCGAACACGGGCATCGTGTTCAGGCGCCTGGATCTGCCGCAGCCGGCGGACATATGCGCCGACGCCTACAAGGTCGGCGACACACGCCTGTGCAGCACGCTGGAAGACGGCAAAGTAAAGGTGGCGACGGTGGAGCACCTGATGTCGGCTTTCGCCGGGCTGGGCGTGGACAATGCCTATGTCGACCTCACCGGGGCCGAGGTGCCCATCATGGACGGCAGCGCCTCGCCTTTCGTGTTCCTGCTGCAGTCGGCGGGCGTCGTGGAGCAGTCGGTAGCCAAGCGCTTCATCCGCATCAAGAAAGCGGTGGAAGTAAGAGAAGGCGACAAATGGGCGCGCTTCGAGCCCTACGCCGGCTTCAAGCTGTCTTTTTCCATCGTTTTCAACCACCCGGTGTTCGACAAGTCCGGTCAGGATGTGGTGGTCGACTTCGCCGAGACTTCCTATGTCAAGGAGGTGGCGCGGGCGCGCACCTTCGGCTTCATGCAGGATGTGGAAAGCCTGCGCGCCAGCGGCTTGGCCATGGGCGGAAGTCTGGACAACGCCGTGGTGATGGATGAATACCGGGTGCTGAACGCCGATGGCCTGCGCTATGCCGACGAATTCGTGAAGCATAAGATACTGGACGCAATTGGCGACCTGTATCTGCTGGGCCATCCCCTGATCGGGGCGTTTTCGGCCCATAAGTCCGGCCACGGCCTGAACAATGCCCTGCTGCGCGCCACCTTGGCACGGGCCGATGCGTGGGAGTATGTGAGCTTCGAGCACGCCGAGGACGCACCGGCCGGGCTCACCCGTTTTCTCGCCCAACCCGCCTGATCCGCGGCGTGTTCTAGTTTTTTTTTCGCTCGACCATTTCCATAAGGGCTTGTTTTAGTTTTGAATCTGGTAGGCGCTTAGCCAGGGCGTCGAGGCTTTCGGCCCCGGCTGCGCTGAGCTTGGCCTGCTTTTGAATCTGCTCTTTCCGGGGTTCCTGGCGGGGTTGCACTTGAAGGCGAATTCCGGTAACCTGCACCCCGCGCTTGGAAAAATCGTTGACCAATCGCGGACTTAGCATTTTAAGCTTAGCTGCAATAGCGTTGTTTTCGGCGAAAATAACGACATTTTTCTGCTTATAATTCACGATCGACGAACATTGCAACAACTGCTGCGGCACGAGTTCGCTGTAGATGCGCCGCAATTCAATGAGCCGCTCCGCCTGGGGCAGCAACGCCGCAATACCGGCGGCCGAGTCCAGGTAGGCGCGAAGGTTCTTGGAATGCATGGAGTTATCTCTCGGAGGGGATCATGCATATTATTCTCGTATCGAACCGGCTGGCAACGGCCAAATCGATTTCGCTGAGTGTCCACCACCTGTTGCTGGGGATGGCGCTGCTGGCGGCCACCGTCGTGGTCCTTTCCAGTTCCATGTTCTATCTGGTAGTCCGCCATGCGGCGGAGGTCAAGCTGCCGCTGCTGCAGACGCTGCTGTTGTCGGCGCAGGAACAGCAGACCCAGAATGCCAAGGATTTCATGCGCGAGAACCTGAACGCCATGGCAGTCAGGCTGGGTCAGATGCAGGCACAACTGATACGCCTGGACGCGCTGGGCGAGCGCCTGTCGGCGCTCGCCGGCATCAAGCCGCAGGAATTTCGCATGAACGAGCCGCCCGGCCGCGGCGGCGCGCTGCCCACCAGCGTCCCGGCACAAGACCTGTCCATGAACGAGCTTAGCCGGCAACTCGACGCGCTTTCCCGGCATATGGAAAACCGCTACGACTACATGGGCATTCTCGAAAACCGGCTGTTCGACGCCAAGGTGAAGAAGAAGCGCATGCCGACGGTCAAGCCGGTGGACGTAGACTGGAACGCCTCCAGCTTCGGTTGGCGCATCGATCCAATCACCGGACAGAACGCCCTGCACGAGGGCATCGATTTTCTGGTCGACACCGGCACCCCCATCCACGCCGCGGCCGACGGCCTGGTCGTAGTCGCCGAATTCCATTCCCAATATGGATATGTGATCGATATCGACCACGGCAACGACTTTACCACTCGCTACGCTCACGCATCCAAGCTGCTGGTCAAAGCCGGCGACCTGGTGCAGCGTGGCGCGATAATTGCCGAGTCCGGATCCACCGGCCGCTCTACCGGGCCGCACGTGCATTTCGAAGTGCGCTACAAGGGCGTCGCACAGAATCCGAATCGCTTCCTGCAGGTTTCTGCCGCCACCGCCAGGGCAAAACGAGCACGACCTTAAGGGTGAGCCGCCGGGCGCAAGCCGGCTGCATCACGGCTGTCGCTGCTGTATTATCGGATTCGACGCGCGCTCAGGCACGTCGCCGTTTCACTCCTCTTCGTCGGGTTTGACCGCGCGTTGAAACAAGGGGCACCCCCCTTTCGTATTCCCCAAATCGGAAGCTGGTGAAAAACGCTTTCCTCCGGTCGAACTCGTTATTCCAACCTCGCTTCGCGCACGGGAAGCGCATTTAAGCAGCCGGCTAACTCCTCCCGCCGTTTAGGGCGCGGCAGGCATGGTAAAATTTGCGTTCTTTCTCCGGTCTTCCCCATCTTTTAATGTTCACCCGCATCCTGACTCGCATTTTCGGCAGCCGTAACGACCGGCTGATCAAGCGTTATAACAAGACCGTGCAGCGCATCAACGCGCTGGAGCCTGCCATTTCCGCGTTGTCGGATGATGCTTTGCGCGCCAAGACCGCGGAGTTCAAGGAGCGGCTGGCCAAGGGCGAGGTGCTGGACGACCTGCTGCCCGAGGCGTTTGCGGTGGTGCGCGAAGCCGGCAAGCGCGTGCTCAACATGCGCCATTTCGACGTGCAACTGGTCGGCGGCATGATCCTGCACGCCGGCAAGATTGCCGAAATGCGCACCGGCGAGGGCAAGACCCTGGTAGCGACGCTGGCGGCCTACCTGAATGCGCTATCGGGCGTGGGCGTGCATATCGTCACGGTGAACGATTACCTGGCGAGCCGCGACGCCGACTGGATGGGCCGCGTCTACCGTTTCCTCGGACTCTCGGTCGGGGTGAACCTGTCGCAGAGCGCCGCCGACGTGAAGCAGCAGGCCTACGCCGCCGACATCACTTACGGCACCAACAACGAGTTCGGCTTCGACTACCTGCGCGACAACATGGCGATGCAGGTGCCGGACCGCTACCAGCGCGGCCTCAATTTCGCCATCGTCGATGAGGTCGACTCAATCCTGATCGACGAGGCGCGCACGCCGCTCATCATCTCCGGCCAGGCCGAAGATCACACCGACCTCTACTACCGCATGAACGAAGTGCCGCCGCTGCTCGTGCGCCAGGCCGAGGAGGACGGTCCGGGCGATTTCTCCGTGGACGAGAAATCGCGCCAGGTGCTGCTGACGGAAGCAGGCCACGAGCATGCCGAGCAGCTGCTCGGGCGCGTCGGCCTCCTGCCCGAGGGACGCAGCCTGTACGAGCCTTCCTTCATCAACCTGATGCACCACCTGTACGCGGCATTGCGGGCGCACCACCTGTTCCTGCGCGACACGCACTACGTGGTGCAGGAGGGCGAGGTCATCATCGTCGACGAATTCACCGGGCGTCTGATGTCGGGGCGGCGCTGGTCCGACGGTCTGCACCAGGCAGTCGAAGCGAAAGAGAAGGTCTCGATCCAGAACGAGAACCAGACGCTCGCCACCATCACTTTCCAGAACTATTTCCGCATGTACGGCAAGCTCGCCGGCATGACCGGCACGGCCGACACCGAGGCCTACGAGTTCCAGGAGATCTACGCCCTGGAAACGCTGGTGGTGCCGACGCACCAGCCGATGATCCGTGACGAGCGCGAGGACCTCGTATACCAGACGATCAAGGAAAAGAACGACGCCATCGTCACCGCGATCAAGCACTGTTACGAGCATGACCAGCCGGTACTGGTCGGCACCACTTCGATCGAAAATTCCGAGCTGCTATCGGGCATGCTGGAGAAGGACAAGCTGCCGCACCAGGTGCTGAACGCCAAGCAGCACGCGCGCGAGGCCGAAATCGTGGTGCAAGCCGGCCAGCCGAAGATGGTCACCATCGCCACCAACATGGCGGGTCGCGGCACCGACATCGTGCTCGGCGGCAATGTCGAGAAAGGCATCGACATGCTGCGCGCCACCGAGGGCGTGGACGAGGCGGAAAAAGAGCGCCGCATTGAGGCGATGCGGGAGGAATGGCAGAAGCTGCACGCCCAGGTCATCGCCGCCGGCGGGCTGCACATCATCGGCACCGAGCGCCACGAGTCGCGCCGCATCGACAACCAGTTGCGCGGCCGCTCCGGCCGCCAGGGCGATCCCGGCTCGTCGCGCTTCTACCTGTCGCTCGAAGATCCCTTGCTGCGCATTTTTGCCGGCGATCGCGTGAAGGCTATCATGCAGCGGCTGAAAATGCCCGAAGGCGAGGCGATCGAGAGCTCATGGGTGTCGCGCTCGATCGAGTCGGCGCAGCGCAAGGTCGAGGCGCACAACTTCGACATCAGGAAGCAGTTGCTGGAGTACGACGACGTCGCCAACGACCAGCGCAAGGTCATTTACGAGCAGAGAAACGAATTGCTGGAAAGCGCCGACGTCAGCGAGACCATCACCTCGCTGCGCCAGGGCGTGGTGAGCGACATTTTCCGCGCCCACATTCCGCCGGAGAGCGTGGAGGAGCAATGGGATGTGCCCGGCCTGGAAAAGGCGTTCGCGGCGGAGCTGCAGTTCTCCATTTCGGTGAAATCCTGGCTTGATGCCGACTCCGGCCTCGACGACCAGGCGCTGCTGGAAAAAGCGGTTGCCGAAGCCGACCGCCTGTACCGGGAGAAATTCTCCCTCGCCCCGAGCGAAGCGTTGCACTCTTACGAGCGCTGGGTCATGCTCTCCAGCGTCGACCAGCATTGGCGCGAGCACTTGGCGGCGCTGGATCACCTGCGCCAAGGCATACACCTTCGCGGCTATGCGCAGAAGAATCCGAAGCAGGAGTACAAGCGCGAGGCCTTCGAGCTGTTTGCGAGCATGCTGGAAAGCATCAAACTGGAAGTGACCAAGACTCTGACCGCGGTGCAGGTGAATTCGGAGTCCGAGTTGGCGGAAGTGGCAACGGAGGCGGCACCGGCGGTTGAAAACGTCAAATATCAGCACGCCGGCTATGACGAAGCGCTGGTGGCCGATGCGGCCGAGGAAAAAGCCAAGGAGCGGCCGTTCGTGCGCGAGATGGGCAAGATCGGCCGCAACGATCCTTGCCCATGCGGTTCCGGCAAGAAATACAAGCAATGCCACGGGAAACTGACTTAGGACACGTTGCAAAATGGCAACGCATTGCATTGTCATTCCGAGACCGTCCCCCAAGGGGACTTCCTTCGGGGCGAAGGTCGAGGAATCTGCTGTTTCCGTTCGATTCAAAAGCAGATTCCTCGCTGCGCTCGGAATGACAGCTAATTTGGAAATCGCCTGTTGGACCAGGATGCAGCCATGCCGGTAAATTTGGCTCCGCCGAAAGCCGAAGATTTGCTGCCGGTGAAAGGCGTGATGCTCGGCGTCGCCGAGGCCGGCGTGCGCAAGGCCGAGCGCAAGGATCTGTTGGTCATGCGGCTGGCCGAAGGCGCTACCGTCGCCGGCGTGTTCACGCAGAATCGCTTCTGTGCCGCGCCCGTGATCGTGTGCAAGGAACAGCTGGCGCTCGCCCGTCCACTACGGGCACTGCTGGTGAATACCGGCAATGCCAATGCCGGCACCGGCAGCGACGGCGTGGCGCGTGCGCGCAGAGCCTGTGCCGAACTGGCCGTGCTCCTCGGTTGCGACAGTTCGCAGATCCTGCCTTTTTCGACCGGCGTGATCATGGAGCCTTTGCCGCTGGAGCGCATCGTGGCGGCGCTGCCGCGAGCGCTCGCCGATTGCGGCGAGGACAACTGGGCAAGCGCGGCCGAGGCGATCATGACTACCGACACCGTGCCCAAGGCCTGCTCGCGCCGGCTCAGTCTCGGCGGCAAGTCCGTGACCGTGACCGGCATCGCCAAGGGCGCGGGCATGATCCATCCCGATATGGCGACCATGCTGGGCTTCGTGGCGACCGATGCGGCGGTAAGCCAGGCAGCGCTGCAGCAGATGGTGACGCGGGCAGCGGCGCACTCGTTCAATCGCATCACCGTGGACGGCGACACCTCGACCAACGATTCGTTCATGCTGATTGCGACCGGCGCCGCGGGCAGGCACACCATCGACGACCTGCGCCACCCGGATTACGCGGCCCTCGCCGGGGCCGTCACTGAAGTCGCGGTCTGGCTCGCCCAGGCGATCATCCGCGACGGCGAAGGCGCAACCAAGTTCATCACCGTACAGGTGGAAGGCGGCAAGACCGTAGAGGAATGCAGCAAGGTCGCCTTTGGCATCGCGCATTCTCCGCTGGTCAAGACGGCGTTCTTTGCCTCCGACCCCAACCTGGGGCGGCTGCTATGCGCCATCGGTTACGCCGGCATTCCCGACCTCGACGTCGGCCGGGTGCAGTTGCATCTGGGCGATGTGCTCGTGGCCAAGAACGGAGGCCGCAATCCGGCCTATCGCGAAGAGGATGGCCAACGCGTGATGAAACAAAGTGAGATCACGGTGCGGGTGGAACTTGGCCGCGGCTCGGCGCAGACTACGGTGTGGACCTGCGATCTGTCGCACGATTACGTTTCCATCAATGCGGATTACCGCAGTTAACTTGTATGAGCGAATTGTCCAAATTTCTGCAACGAGCCGAAGCGCTGGTTGCGCGCCTGGAAGTGTTGTTGCCTGCGGTGCAGCCGCCGGTCGATTGGAACGCGAGCATTGCCTTTCGCTGGCGCAAGGCGGGCGGGCACGGCCATCTGCAGCCGGTCGCTCATCCGCACAAGATCCGGCTGTCCGATCTGCGCGGCGTCGAGCGGCAGAAACACCTGATCGAGCAGAACACGCGCCAGTTCGTGACCGGGCTTCCGGCCAACAATGTGCTGCTGACCGGCGCACGCGGCACCGGTAAGTCGTCCCTGATAAAAGCAGTACTCAACAAGTTCCACCGCCAGCGCCTGCGCTTGATCGAAGTGGACAAGCACGACTTGATCGACCTGCCCGACATCGTCGATCAGATTTCCGCGCGCACCGAGCGCTTCATCATTTTTTGCGACGACCTGTCGTTCGAGGCGGCGGAGGCCGGCTACAAGGCGCTCAAGGTGGTACTGGACGGCTCGATCTCGGCGACTTCGGAAAACGTGCTCATCTATGCCACTTCCAACCGGCGCCATCTGATGCCCGAATACATGCAGGAAAACCTCGAGTACAAGCACATGGGCGAAGAGATCCATCCGGGCGAGTCCTCGGAGGAGAAAATTTCCCTGTCGGAGCGCTTCGGCCTGTGGGTGTCGTTCTATCCTTTCGACCAGGACGATTATCTGGGCATCGTCGAACACTGGCTGTCCGAGTTGGGCTGCTCGCCGCCGGAGATCGAGGCCACGCACGAAGAAGCGCTGCAGTGGGCGCTGTCGCGCGGTTCGCGTTCGGGCCGCGTCGCCTGGCAGTTCGCGCGCGACGTGTCCGGCCGGCTGCGCGCCGCCAGCGCTGCCCGCGCGAAGCGCGGTTGAATACCCGTCCAGTCGAAGTCGTTGCCGCCGTAATCGAGCGGCCGGACGGCCGTTTTCTGCTGGCGCAACGCCCGGCGGGCAAGGTGTATGCCGGCTACTGGGAATTTCCAGGCGGCAAAGTCGAGCCGGGGGAGCCGCTGGCCGCGGCGCTGGCGCGCGAACTGCACGAAGAACTCGGCATTGAGGTTGAAATCGCGGATCCGTGGATCGTGCGGATATATGCCTATCCGCACGCTAAAGTGAAGCTGAATTTTTTTCGCGTGCGCGCCTGGCATGGCGAACCCCACGGCAAAGAGCGGCAACAGCTTGCGTGGCAGCGCGCATCGGCCGTCGATGTGGCGCCGCTGTTGCCGGCCAATGCGCCGGTGCTGCGCGCCCTGCAGCTTCCGTTCGAGTACGCCATCACCCATGCGGGCGAGATCGGAGCAGCAGAGCAGTTGAGTCGCCTCGACGAGCGTCTGGCGCAGGGTTTGAGATTAATTCAGGTGCGCGAGAAAGGCATGCAGGCACCCGCGCTGGAGCGTTTTGCCGGGGCGGCGATCGCATTAGCGCGGCCGTACGGCGCGCGAGTGCTGATCAACTCCGACATTGAGCTGGCCGGGCGCCTGGGCGCGGACGGCGTACATCTGGCCGCGGCGCAGCTGGCGCGCCTGGAACGAAGGCCTGCGCTAGCCTGGTGCGCTGCCTCCTGCCACAATGCAGCGGAACTTGCGCGCGCGGCACAGCTCGGAGTCGATTTCGCGGTACTCGGTCCGGTACAGGCGACGCCTTCGCACCCCGATTCGATGCCGCTCGGTTGGGAAGGCTTTACCGCGCGCGCGGGGGGGGCCGCTCTGCCGGTGTTTGCGCTGGGCGGGATGGGGCCGGGCGACCTGGAAACCGCCTGGCGCTGCGGCGCGCAGGGCGTCGCCATGGTGCGCGGGAGCTGGTAGGGCAGTAAGGCCTAGCGCGTAGAAGACGACCGGAGCGCCACGGAACTCAAGGCGCGTCGGGTTCCGATCCGGCGGACCTCGCGTCCGGGTCCTCGTCTTTGTCTTTGACCGCTACCCGATATTCTTCGCTCGCCCAGGCGCCGAGGTCGATCATCTTGCAGCGCTCGGAGCAAAACGGGCGGAAAGGCGATTCCGGGCCCCAGCGCACCGGCTTGGCGCAGCGCGGGCAACCGACCGTGGGGCTATTCTGGGTCACGGATTGCACCCCCGACAGCGCAGGTCTCAATGTCACTTAGCATGGCCAAATTTTACGTCAATGCTGCATGGAGGCAAATAAATCGGTCTCAACATCGTGTATGGCTATTTACGCCATAATTGCTTACAATAGCTGCCATATGGCAAATAATGGAGTGTGGTCATGAGTACAGCCAGCGCAATTTCACAGCCCACCTTGTCGATTGAAGTCCTGCTCGGCGGCAGGAAGGTGTTGCAGGTCAAGCAGCGTACCGCATTGGATTGGGTCTCGGTCATTCGTCAGGGCCTTTCCTCGGAGGCGGTGGATTCCCTGGCCAAGATCATACGCGTCACACAATCCGAGTTGGCTGCTGCCTTGGGCATCCCCGAGCGCACTTTGGCCCGGCGCAAGAAAGAGGGCACGCTCAACAGTGAGGAATCGGCCAAGCTGGTGCGGCTCGCTCGTGTCGTCGGCAGGGCCAAGGAAACATTTGAAGATCTCGATACCGCCCTGGACTGGTTGAAGTCCCCGAATGCCGCTCTGTCTGGCGCAACCCCGCTTTCCTTGCTGGACACCGACATCGGCGCGGAAAGCGTGATGGACACGCTGGGCCGCATCGAGCACGGCGTGTTTGCCTAATGCTCACCGTCTGGCGGCTGCTCACCGCCCGGTTCACGCAATCCGCATTCTCTGGCGATGGTGCTCGCCTGTACGGCGGACGCTGGAACCGCAAGGGCATGCCGATGGTGTACACCGCCGGCAGCCAGTCGCTGGCCATGCTGGAAATGCTGGTGCAGGACGAGCCGCTGCGTGCCCGCTACGTGATGGTTCCCGCCACGCTGCCAAAGAATCTGAAAATCGAGCGCGTCACGCCCGATCAACTGCCCGTCGATTGGCGCGACCTCGGGGCGCGGGAGCAACTACAGGCCATCGGCACCGACTGGGCCAGGCGTAGATCGAGCTCGGTGCTGGCAGTTCCGAGCGTGGTCATCCCGACCGAAACCAACTACCTGCTCAACCCGCTGCACCCTTCATTCGCCAGGATCGAGATCGGTAAGCCGGAGGAGTTCGTTACCGACCTGCGGTTGATACGGAAATGAGATCGGCGTCGGACGATAACACCAGCGGGGCTATAGGTTACACAGGGTGAGTTCGAATTCCACGTTCGAACTGCTGGTGTGCGGGCGCGCATCGTCGCCGAAGATGGCAAAGCGGATGTTGAGCGCGTACTTGTTGGCGCTGATCTCCGGAATGAATTGCGAATCCAGCGGCAGGCGGATGCCCACCATCTGCACCACCCGGCCGCCGAGCATCTGCTGAAACAGGCCTTGCTGAGCGACGATCTTGGACGGCTTGCCGCTCTCGCGCAGCAGGCGCAGCACGATGGCTGAAGCGTCGCGGACGGGATACAGCGGGTTGATCCAGCCGTGCAGGTCGAAAGCGCGCGAGCCGGAATCGCGATGCAGCCAGTAGTGATACGAGGGCAGGTCGAATTCGCACACGCCGCCGGGAATGCCGGTGCGCTGCTTGATCGACATCAGCCACTCGTTCTCGCGCAGATACTGGCCGATCTTGCCGGACATGCTGAACAGCGCCGCACTCGCGTGCTCGATCTCGGCGAGCACTCGATTCAGCACTTCTTCGGAGATTTCCGGGTTGTTGCGGAACGTCAGCAGCACCTGTTTCTGCCGTTCCAGTTCCTGCAGCAGATCCGATTTCAGGTCGGCGCGGCTCGCGACCTCGAGAATCTCGAACAGGGTGAGCAGCGCGGCGTGGTGATCGAGCGCGTCCTGGCGGGTGAGAAAATAGTGTGCGCGGTCGAACAGATCCTCCAGGCGCAACAGCGTGCGGATGCGCTCGTTGAACGGATATTCGTAAGTGATCACGGTTACGCCAGGCGCTCAGGGTAAAGGTGGATGTTGCCGATTTTGACCGATTCGTCAGTATTTTACAACCTCATCCGGCTGCTGCAGCGAGCTGCAGATAGCGCTCGTGCAACTCTTCAACCTGGCGGCGCAGGTGCGCCGGGTCCTGGCTGTTATCGATCACATCGTCGGCTGCCGCGAGGCGCGCTGCGCGCGAAACCTGGTTCCCCATGATGGCGCGCACTTGCGCGGCGTCAAGTTCGCTGCGGGCCATGACGCGCGCGAGTTGGAGCTCTTCCGGGCAGTCCACGACCAGAATGCGCCGGCAGCGCCTGCGGTAATCGCGCGATTCGATCAGCAGCGGCACCATCAGGATCACATACGGGCTGCGTGCGGCTTGGGCGAGCTCGCTCGTTCGCGCGCGAATCATGGGATGCAGAATTGACTCGAGCAGGCGCTTTTTCGCCGCGTCGGCGAATACCAGTTCGCGCATGCGCGCGCGATCGAGCGCTGCGTCAGGTGTGAGATAGTCCGCGCCGAAGGCGGTACGGATCTGCCCGATTGCCGCCCCGCCCGGGCCGGTGAACGCATGCGCAAGGGCATCGGCGTCGATTACCGTTGTGCCCAGCTCCTCGAACACCTGCGCCGCGGCGCTCTTGCCGCTGCCGATGCCGCCGGTGAGACCGACCGTAAACGGCATTAATAGAACGACCCGAGATAATGCTGATTGAGGCGCTGGCCCCAGAAAAGGGCGATGACTCCGGCTGCAGCGAGATAGGGGCCGAATGGAATGGGTACGTCCTTGCCGCGCTTGGCCAGGAAAATGAGGCCGACGCCAACTAAAGCGCCGACCATGGACGACAGCAGAACCACCAGCAACAGGAACTTCCAGCCGAGCCATGCGCCGATTGCAGCGAGCAGCTTAAAATCGCCGTAACCCATTCCAATCTCCGGGTCTTTTCGTTTGAACAGCCTATTGGTTAGTCGCTTGAACAGCATGTATCCCCAGAAAACGCACCAGAGCGACAGATAACCCGCCATGGCGCCGATAACCGCAGACTTGAGATCCGTAAACGTGCCGGACAAATTGAGCAACAGCCCGGCCCAAAGGAGCGGCAGCGTGATCGAGTCGGGCAGCAACTGGGTGTCGAAATCGATGATCGACAGCGCGATCATGCACCACAGGAACAGCATCGCCGCGAACGCCGTGAGACCGAAGCCGAAATGCCATGCGGCGTAGGCGCTCGCCAGTCCGCTTAAGGCTTCGATGAGCGGGTAGCGCGGGCTGATGCGGTTGCCGCAGGCCGAGCATTTGCCGCGCAGGGCGAGATAGCTGGCTATGGGGATGTTCTGCAGCGCCGAGATCGGGTGAGCGCAGGCGGGACAGCGCGAGCGCGGCAGCGCCAGGTTGAATGTTTCCTGTTTGGGCAGCTCCTCGCCGCGCAGTTCGGCGCACTGCAGCTGCCAGTCGCGCTCCATGATCCTGGGCAGGCGGTAGATGACCACGTTGAGGAACGATCCGACGCACAGGCCAACGGCGAAGCAGAGCCAGGGAAAAATGGCGGGATGGGTCAGCGACCCTAGAAATGTCATTCCTCTAGACTGCGCCGCCGAGTTTGAAAATCGGCAGATACATCGCAATCACCATGCCACCGATCAGCGTACCGAGGACCACCATGATCACCGGTTCCATCAGGCTGGAGAGCGCATCCACCGCGTCATCCACCTCGGCTTCGAAGAAGTCGGCGACCTTGGACAGCATGCCGTCGAGCGCACCCGACTCCTCGCCGATCTGCACCATCTGAATCACCATGCTGGGGAACACGCCCACGTCGGTCATGGCCGCGGTCAGGCTGGAGCCGGTACTTACCGCTTGCTGGATTTGCTTGGTCGCCACCAGATAGACGTAATTGCCGGCGGCGCCCCCCACCGAATCGAGCGCCTCCACCAGCGGTACGCCGGCTGCAAACATGGTCGAGAGCGTGCGCGTCCAGCGCGCGATGGTCGAAATGCGAATCATATGACCGAATACCGGCGCCTTGAGCAGCAGCTTGTCCATGAAGATCTGCACTGCGAGCGAGCGCTTCCACGAATACATGAAGCCGTAGACGCTGCCAAAGATCAAGGGGAAGATGATGAACCAGTATTTGACGAAAGCATCTGATATCGCCATCACGAACAGGGTTGGTGCGGGCAGGTCGGCGCCGAAGCTGGTGAACACCTGTTTGAACGCAGGTATCACGAAGATCATGATCACCGCGGTGATAATGAAGGCTACCGCGATAATGGCGACGGGGTAGAACAGCGCGGCCTTGATCTTGGACTTGATTGCCTGCGTCTTCTCCTTATAGGTGGCAAGGCGGTCGAGCAGGGACTCCAGAATACCCGCCTGCTCGCCGGCGCCCACCAGGTTGCAGAATAGGGCGTCGAAATACAGCGGATATTTGCGAAAAGCCTGGGTCAGGCTCGACCCGGTCTCGACCTCGGTCTTGATGGACAGCAGTAGCCTCGCGACCGCCGGGTTGCTGTGGCCCTTGCCGACGATGTCGAAGGACTGCAGCAGCGGCACGCCGGCTTTCATCATAGTGGCGAGCTGGCGCGTGAATAGCGTGATGTCTTTTTCCGTGATGCTGCCACCGCCTCCCGCCCTTTGCTTTTTGACCTTGGTGACCAGGATGCCCTGGCGGCGCAACGTGGCGTTGACCATCGCCTCGCCCTGGGCGCGTAGCTCGCCTTTGACGACCTTGCCAGCTTTGTCCTTCCCCTCCCAACTGAAGGTGAAGTCCTTGATCTTGTCTTTTCCCGCTGCGGCTGTGGCCATGTATTCCTCCGACGCATCCCGCTTATGCTATTACCGGTGCATTCATGATGCACTGCCCCACGCTTTTTGTAAAGCCGGAGGATAATCACCTAATCTATTGAACATAATAATATTTTAACTAAATATGCGCAAGGCTTTGTGGCCTTCCTGGCCCCCGCGGCAGATTCAGGGTTTTCCGGGCGCGGGAAGCGCTTCCGACTTCGGTTTGAACAGGCGTACCGTCCTTACCACGCGGTCCCGGGTTTGAACGATTTCCATCGGCACGCCGGCGATTTTCAGGCTGACGCCGGCTTCCGGAATATCCTGGAAATGTTCGATGATCAGGCCGTTCAGGGTCTTGGGGCCATCCAGCGGCAGCGCCAGGCCCAGCTTGCGATTAAGCTCGCGCAGGGGGCTTGCGCCTTCCACCAGCGCACTGTCGTTCTTGTCCCAGGCGCGAATGCTGGCGACCGAAGGGGAATTGGTGGTGAACTCGCCGATGATTTCCTCGATGATGTCCTCCAGTGTCATCAGGCCCTGCAGTTCGCCATACTCGTCCACCACCAGGGCGAAGCGCTGGCGGTTTTCCTGAAAGTACTGCAACTGCGCGAACAGCGGCGTGCTCGCCGGAATGAAGTAGGGCTCGGTGAGCAGTTCGGCAAGCTTGTCGCGTTCGAGATCGCCTTCGCGCATCAGCGCCAGCACCTTCCGCAGGTGCAGAATGCCGGCGATGTTGCCGAGCTCGTTGCGGTAGACCAGCAGCCGCGTGTGATAGCTGGTGGCGAGCTGTTCGACGATGCGCTCGATCGGCGCCTCCAGATCGACGGCTTCGATCTGCGCGCGCGGAGTCATCACGTCCTCCACCGTGATGCGCTCCAGATCGAACAGGTTGACCAGGATGCTGCGGTGCTTCTTCGGGATGTAGTGGCCCGCCTCCAGTACCAGCGAGCGCAGCTCCTCTGCGGAGAGGCGCTGCGGCTCCCCGCCTGCGGACGGTCTGATGCGCAGCAGCGCGAGCAGGGCGGACACGAACAGATTGACGAACCAAACCACTGGATAGAGGAGCTTCAGCAGCGGCGTGAGCACGTAGCTCACCCCAAATGCGATGCGTTCCGCGTGCGCGGCGCCGATCACCTTGGGCGTGATCTCGGCAAACACCAGGATGAGAAAGGTGATCGCCAGGGTGCCCAGGCCGAGAGCGATCTTGTTCTCGCCGAAGAGCCGGATGGTGATCAACCCGACCAGCACCGCGGCGGCTGCGTTGACGAGATTGTTGCCGAGCAGTATTACGCCGAGCAGCCGGTCGGTGTGCGCGAGCAGCGCATGCGCCAGTTTCGCACCGCGATGTCCCTGCTTGACCAGGTGCTTCAGCCGATAGCGGTTGAGCGCCATCATGCTGGTCTCGGCAATTGAGAAAAACGCGGCGAGGATGAGCAAGAGTATCAGCGCGCCGAACTGCGCCGATAAGGGAATATCGTCCATATATTAGGCGCTAAATGCCCGGCGCTAAGCGCAAAAAGCAGAGCGCAGAGCGAGCAGCGACAGCCCGAGTCCTGCCCGGTGTACCGCGGCGCTTTGCGCTGTGCACATGCGCCTACGCTTTTCCAAGTATCACTTCAAGCACGAACATGCTGCCGACGTAGGCGAGCAGCAGCGTGACGAAGCCGGCGAGCGTCCAGCGCAGCGCGGTGCGACCGCGCCAGCCCCAGCCGTAGCGGCCGACCAGAAGCGCGGCGAAGATGAACCAGGACATGATGCCGAACACCGTCTTGTGATTGAAGCGCACTGCTTTGCCGAACAACTCCTCGGAGAACACGAAGCCGGTGCCCAGCGTCAAGGTCAGCAGCACGAAGCCCAGGGTGAGGATCCGAAACAGCAGCACTTCCAACGTCATCAGCGGAGGCAGCGAGGCCCAGGGTCCGGCGAGTGACTCGCCCGAAGGCCCGCCGACATGCTTACCACCGTGAAGGCGCCGCTCCAGCACCGTCATCAGGGCGGCATGCAGCGCGGCGATGGTGAACAGGCTATAGGCGAGCATCGCCACCAGCAGGTGAACTCTGAATTGGAAGGTTTGGGTGTAGGCCGGGGTCTGCGGGCCGGCAAAGAACGCCGGCAGCAGCGCGCACAGTGCGGCGAGCGGCAGCACCAGCGCCTGCATGCCCTTGACGTTATAGACCAGGCTTTCCGCCCAGTAGATCAGCACGGTCAGCCAGAGCATCACCGACAGGGCCTGGGAAAAACCGAAGCGCAGTTCGGGTGCGGCAAACAACTCGGCATAGAGCAGGTACGAATGCAGCATAAACGGCGCGAGTATGGCCAGCCGCTCCCAGGAGGCGATGCCAGTCCCTTCGCCCTCGCCCGCCGCCTCGGCGCCGGCTCTCCAGCGCGTGTTCCAGAAATGCCATCCCAGCGCTGCGTACAGGAGCGACGTGACGGCATAGAGTAAAATGTCGGACATGTTCAAATTTTACACTACAGAATGCTCGATAGCCTGACCAACCGCTTGTCCAGGGTCGTCAAGACCCTGCGTGGCGAGGCGCGCCTGACCGAATCCAACGTTGCGGATGCGCTGCGCGAGGTGCGCATGGCGCTGCTCGAGGCCGATGTCGCCCTGCCGGTGGTGAAGGATTTCATCGCCGCGGTGAAGCAAAAGGCCATGGGCGAGGAGGTGATCGGCAGCCTTACTCCGGGGCAGGCCCTGGTGGGCGAGGTGCAGCGCGAACTCGCTCGCCTGATGGGCGGGGAGAACGCCGCGCTCAACCTCGCTGTCACGCCGCCCGCGGTGATCCTCATGGCCGGCCTGCAGGGCTCGGGCAAGACGACTACGAGCGGCAAGCTGGCGAAGTTCCTTGCCGGGCAAAAGAAAAAGCCGCTGCTCGCGAGCTGTGACGTCTACCGACCGGCCGCGATCGAGCAGTTGCGCACCATTGCGCGTCAGCTGGAAGTCGATTTCTTCGAATCAACGCCAGGACAAAAGCCGCTGGATATCGCGCTGGCGGCGCTCGATTACGCGAAGAGGCATTACAACGACGTGCTTATCGTCGATACCGCCGGGCGCCTCGCGATCGACGCGGTGATGATGCAGGAGATCGCGCAACTGCACACCGCGCTCGGTCCGGCCGAGACCCTGTTCGTGGTCGACGCGATGCAGGGGCAGGACGCGGTCAACGTGGCCAAGGCCTTCGGCGACGCGCTGCCGCTCACCGGCGTGATCTTGACGAAACTCGATGGCGATGCGCGCGGCGGCGCGGCGCTGTCGGTGCGGCAGGTCACCGGCAAGCCGATCAAGTTCGCCGGCGTGGGCGAGAAGCTCGCCGCTCTGGAAGCGTTCCACCCGGAGCGCATGGCCGCGCGCATCCTCGGCATGGGCGACGTGCTGTCGCTGGTGGAGGAGGCGAGAAAGAGCATCGATGTCGAGGAGGCGCAGAAGCTCGCCGAAAAAATCAACCGCGGCAAGGGCTTCGACCTGGAGGATTTCAAGCAGCAAATAGGCCAGATGCGCAACATGGGCGGGCTCTCCTCGATGATTGACAAGCTGCCGGCGCAGCTTGCGCAGGCGGCGCAGGCGCAGTCGGCCGACATGGGTGAGAAGCAGATGCGCCGCATCGAGGGCATCATCAATTCCATGACGCGGCAGGAGCGCGCGCATCCGGAGTTGATGAAAGCTACGCGCAAGCGCCGCGTCGCCGTGGGCGCGGGGGTGCAGGTGCAGGAGGTCAATCGCCTGTTGAACCAGTTCGAGCAGATGCAGAAAATGATGAAGCAGATGCAGAAGGGCGGAATGGCGAAGATGATGCGCCGTATGAAGGGGATGATACCCGGCATGCGCTAGGGATGTCGCGCGTTTGCCTTTGCAGTGGTTGGGATGTTGGATAAAGACCACCCCATACCGCCTTTGTTTTTATTCATAACCGTGTTTTCCACACGGATGCGCTTTTCATCCGTATGGAAAACACGGTTGGCGCGCGCAGCGCGCAAGGTCTTTCGTCGCATGCGGCAGTAGTTGCGGCGGCCAAATTAATACCCGATCGCCGCCCCATCGCTCCTCGGGTCTGAACCTCCCCAGCGTGCGCGGGTGACAGGATCGATGCTTATGCCGTGAGCGTGGCCAGCGAGCTCGTTCCATGCTCCCCAGCGGTTCAGCACATGGCCTCTGCGCTCGAGCTCTTTCAAAGTGCCCTCCGGGTATCGCCCCTCGAGGTTGAGCAGGTCGCGCGGCTCGCCCAGGGCGAAGCGGCCGGAGAGCCAGCGCGGCGATTCGATCGCCTGTTGCACGTTCAGGCCGAAGTCGATCATGGCGACATAGGCCTGGAGCTGGATCTGCGGCTGGCCGTCGGCGCCCATGCAGCCGAACACCTGCCATAGCTTGTCGTCGCGGAAGGCGAGCGATGCGATGAGCGTGTGCAGCGGCCGCTTGCCCGGCTCGAGTTTGTTGGGATGCGCGGGGTCGAGCGAAAAATAGGCGCTGCGGTTCTGCAGCACGATGCCGCTGTTGCCCGCGACTACGCAGGAGCCGAACACGCCGTAAAGACTGTGGATCAGCGAGGCCGCGTTGCCCTCGGCGTCGACGGCGCAGATGTACACGGTATCGCCGGCGAGGCTGCCGTAGGAAGGCACTTTGTCCCAGGGGAGCGCGCGCTCGGGATCGATCAGCGCCCGCCGCTCGTCGGCGTGGGCGCGCGACAACAGGCGCTCGACCGGGACATTCGCGAACGCCGGATCTGCGATCCAGCGGTCGCGGTCGTGGTAGGCAAGCTGTTTCGCCTGTACCAGGAAGTGCACGTGGTCCGCGCCCAGGTATTCCATGTGCGCAAAATCGTAGGGCTCGATCAGGTTCAGCATCTGCAGCACCGAGATCCCCTGGGTGGGCGGAGGCGTTTGGTACAGCCTGAAGCCGCGATAGTCGGTGGCGATCGGCTCGCGCCATTGCGCGCGCTGCGCGCGAAAGTCCGCTTCAGTGAAGAATCCGCCGCTGGCGCGTGCGTAGCGCGAGAGCTCCTTTGCGATCTCGCCTTCGTAATAGGCGTCGCGCCCGCCGGCGCCGACGGCTTCGATCGAGCGTGCGAGATCGGGGTTCATCAGGCTCTGTCCCGCGCGCGGCGCCTCGCCGTTTTTCAGAAAGATCGCGGCAGCTTCCCGGTTCTGCGCCAGTTCCGGCGCGGTCACGGCGATCCAGTTTGCGAGGCGCGCGGTCACCGGAAAACCTTCGCTCGCGTAGCCGGCGGCGGCCGCCAGGTCGCGCGCGAGCGGCAAGCGTCCGTGCGCCGCGTGGGCTTCGCACCAACTCGCCACCGCGCCCGGCACGGTGAGCGTCGCCGGCAGGATGCCGCGAAACGGAACTTCGTTCATGCCGCGCGCGCGGAAAGATTCGATCGAAGCGCTTGCCGCGGCGCAGCCGGCGCCGTCGAGGCAACGCACGCAGTTTTGCTTGGCATCGTAGATCAGCCAGAACGCGTCTCCGCCCAAGCCGGTCATATGCGGATAGATCACACTCAGGGCGGCGCTCGCGGCAATGGCCGCATCCACCGCCGAGCCCCCCGCTTTCAGGATTTCGACTCCGGCTTCGGAGGCGAGAGCGTGCGGACACGCAACCATGCCGCGCGGGGCGAGCGTTGGCGGGCGGCCGGTATGCATTTCGATCATGGCCTCTTCTTTCTGGCGTGACAAAGGACCGTATGGGAACACAAGCGGATAAGGGAGGCAATGCGGGCGTGCAGGTGGACGGTGCCGGAACCGGACTGCAGCGCACGTTTGGGAATCCTGGAGCCATGGGAAAGATTCGAATATCGGTCCCGTAGCCAGAGGTATTTCATTGAAAGTTTGGAAAAATCCGCGGTCGTCCGCATGGATCCGCCCCCACAAAACCCTTGCCAATGAGCACCAAATCATCGTAGAATCGCGCTCTTTTTTGAGTTTCAGGACAACAACATGGTTGTGATTCGCCTCGCCCGCGGTGGCGCGCATAAACGCCCCTTCTACAGCATCGTAGTGGCGGACTCGCGCCGCGCCGCCGGCGGCAAGTTCATCGAGCGCGTCGGCTTCTACGATCCCAAGGCGCCCGAAGGTCGCGAGAACCTGCGCGTCGCCATGGACCGCCTGAACTTTTGGCAGGGCAAGGGCGCCAAGCCTTCCCCCACGGTCGCAAGGCTGGTCAAGCAGTTTGGCAAGAAAGTCGCCGGTACTGTCGCAGCAGCTGCGTAAGCAAGCTGAGAGGCTCGTCGTGATGGGGCGGATCGTCGCCCCGTACGGCCTCAAGGGCTGGGTCAGGATCGAGCCCTACAGCGCGCATCCGGACGGTTTGAGCGCCTACCCCTCGTGGTGGGTGGGCAGGAATGGCGACTGGCGCGAATTGAAAGTTGCCCAAAGCGTGCTGCAGCATGGAGCCAGCCTGGTGGCGCGCTTCGAGGGCTGCGCGGAGCGCGATGCGGCACTTGCCCTGAAGGGCAGCGAGCTCGCGATCGAGCGCAAAGCGCTGCCGCAGAACGCGAGCAACGAGTTTTACTGGGTCGACCTGGTCGGCCTGAAAGTGGTGAATGTGCGGGACGAGGAGCTCGGCGTGGTTGCCGATCTGTTCGACAACGGTGCGCATCCGGTGATGCGCGTCGTCGATGGCGAGACCGAGCGATTGCTGCCTTTCGTCGGGCAGGTGGTGCGCCAGGTGGAGTTGGCCCAAGGCCGGATCCGTGTGGAGTGGGAGTTGGACTGGTGATCCACTTCGATTGCGTGACGTTGTTTCCGCAGATGTTCGCGGCGCTCACTGAATCGGGTATCACCGGCCGCGCGCTGAAGGCGGCGCGCTACAGTCTGGAGTTGTGGAATCCGCGCGACTTCGCGAGCGACAACTACCGCACGGTGGACGACCGGCCGTATGGTGGCGGGCCCGGCATGGTGATGCTGGCCGAACCGCTGGAGCAGGCGATTCGTGCGGCCAAGGCGCGCGTCGCCGGCAGTGAGCGCAAGGTGATCTACCTTTCGCCGCAAGGAAGAGTGCTCGATCACGGCAAAGTGATGGAGC
>Ga0080064_1003802_pt1 | contig 20793 bp, 15 predicted proteins | sample Subgrocontami54m_FD_69260 | JGI IMG/M metagenome (GOLD analysis project Ga0080064, IMG submission 69260) | Subsurface groundwater microbial communities from S. Glens Falls, New York, USA - GMW46 contaminated, 5.4 m (SPADES assembly) (version 2) ...
CAAGGCAGCCGCCGAGATCACCGAAACGCCGATCGGCCCCGTCATGAGCCGGCTCGCTCGCGCGCGCCGCGAGCTGCATGAGCGCCTGGAGGGGCCCCTGCCCGAAGGGATCTCCGTGAGGGGAAGGAGTTCGCGCTCGCCAACGTCCAAGTCGGGGAGCAGCGCATGAGCGGAGCCCCCGAGAAGAGCCCAACCCTCGAGAAGCAAGAGCCGCCCGACCCCCTGGCGCCGGTGCTCGCAAAGGCAGGGATCACCATGGAAGAGCTCATGGCCTACGCCGATGGCGTGCTGGCCCCGGATCGGCGAGCCGCCGTCCGCGCTGCCCTGGAGGGGCATCCGGACCTGATGCAGCTGCTGGAGACGTTCCTCTTCACCAAGGGCGCGTTCGTGCGTCCCTTCGATGAGCTGCTGTCCAAGCCGGTTCCCCGCAAACTGGTCAAGGCAGCACGCGGGCGCGGTTGGCCCTCGATCCGCGAATTGTGGCGTGGGCTCTATCCCCCCAATCCGGCCTTTCGCACGGCAGTCTTCGCGGTCGCTCTGGCGGCCGTCGTGCTCGCCGGCTGGCTTGTGAGCCACCCGCCGCCCGAGAATGTCGTATTCCTCGATGAGAGCGGGCTCGTCCCCTCGCAGCTGCTGCAGCGCGCGCTCGAGGAGACGCCGAGCGGCAGGTCGACCAGGATCGCCAAGCACCTCTCGATCAGGCCGAAGCTGACATTCTACGGCAAGCAGAAGTCCTGGTGCCGCCAGTACGATCTGGTTTGGGACAGCAAGCTGCAAGCCGGCGGCTTGGCCTGCCGCGGCGAGGATGGCGTGTGGCGCGTGCACGTGGGCACCGGCGCGCTGCCCGCGGCCGGAGACATCCAGCCCGCCGATGAACAGGAGAAGATCCTCCAAGACGCGCGGCGCGGAATAATTGACGGAACATCGCTTCGTCTCTCGGAAGAAGAAGACCTGATCAGGAACGGCTGGAAGCCCCGGTCGCCCTGACACGGCCGCACCCGGCCGTTCGTGAGATCAGTGTGGGTAGGAGCGTATTCACGAACACAAGACACCGACCGGCGGGCGGCGGCTTCGACGCGTAGTGCGACGGCTCGGCATCGCGGTCACCTGCCAATGAAATTTGGCCAATGAAATTTGGCCAATGAAGTTTGGCCAACGCAGTTTGGCCAACGCAGTTTGACCGGGCCTCGCGGCTGATCACCCCGCACCTCAGCAGCGGCGGTTCGGTCGAAGGCGGACCAGGCGGCACATGCCCTTTCCGTGCCGGCCTGGCCCCGCTCTTGTGGCCCGCTTCGCGGCCTGCCGCGGCTCCCCGCTGCCGGGCGGCTCGGAAGCGGGCCTTTTTTTGTGCTCAAGGTGCTGCTCCGAACCGAGGCAGGGCTTGGCTACCCACCACCCGCTGCGGGGTGCACCTTGGCTGGCGGCCACGCGAAGCCCAGCGCTTCGGCTCTCGACGGCGGCTCGGCGGGCACAATCGGAGCCGGCGTCGTCTTCGTCGCCCAGGCCTTCGGCCCGCACCCTGAGGGCGCTTTCACCATTCCCAAGCCATAGACCACATCGCGCTCGTCGGGCTTGAGGCCACCGATCGGATCGATCTTGAATTTCTTCAGCATCACGCGCCTGGGATCGACCGGCGCACGACTTAGCCACAAGCTGCGGTTCAACGTGCTGTCCCCGTAGCTCACCGCCGCGATCGCGGTAACGAACGGCGCGGCAAACGACGTGCCGGTCACCATGCCTTCGCGGTTGCCGGGCAGCGCCGCGCGGACGCGGACGCCTGGGGCCGCTACGTCGATGTAGCCGCCATGGCTCGCGCTGTCGTAGCTCAAGCCCTTATCGTCGATCGCCGTAACGGCGATGACCTCGTCGTAAGCGGCTGGGTATCCCGGCGGGGCCCCGGGGCCCTTGTTGCCCGCGGCTGCGACGAATACCACGCCCTGCGCAGCCATCCTGGTGATCCGTCCATGAACCAAGTCATCCTCGGGGCCTACCAAGCTCATATTGATGACCTTGGGTACGACCTTGAGCTTGGGGTTCTCGTTGCTCAGCGACCACAGCGCCAACAGCAATCCGCCGGTCGTGGTTTCGGGCCGCCCGACTTTGTTGTTGGCGAAAATATCGACCATGGTGAAAGCGGCATCGGGGATGAGGCCGGGGGTGCTGCTATCCGGACGGCCTGCCAGCAGCGAAAGGACGCTGGTCCCATGCCAATCGACGACCTTGGCGGCGCCGTCTTTGGCTCCCACTACAACGATGAGCTCTATGTTGCGGCGGTCGAATGCGCGATGGGTCTTGTCGTAGCCCGTATCGATTATGCCGACCCCCAGTCCTGCGGCGCACTTGGCCAATTCGTCGTGCCACTCGATGGACTTGCGAGCGTAGCATCCGTCCCCGTGGCAGCCGATTGTCTCCTGAGCAGGCCTGGGATTTTCCGGCTGGGCACTACCCAATGCAGGGCTTTGGGGTCTGTGCAGATAGATGTGGTCCAAGCCGAAATTTTCATGCGGGTATCTGGCGCGGACCTCACGCAGACCGGTTTGCGTATCCACGTGTTGCGGCAACATGATCCGCACGACGCCCGGAACCGACAGGGTCTCCACATCGTATCTGGCCCGCAGTTGCCTCAGCGTATCCGCGTGCAGATGGTCGCCGAGCAAGGTGCTCGCCACGAAGGACCCAGGCGGCGCCAGGTTCAGGTTGGCCAACGATCTCGTCCCGCTGACGGCATTCCTGTAGCCTATTCTTCCTCCCGCCTCCTGCGCGCTTGCTTGCGGCACATCTGCCGGCTGTGACGGGCCGCCCAGCTTGGTGGCCGAGTCGAACTGGCCCGTGTTCCCCTGAGCCGTCGTCGCGGACGCCACCAACGCAATGACGGTCACCTCCTGGTTTGCCGGCTGGTTTGCCGGCGCCGGGATGCCGGCCGGGCTTATTATGGGCAGCGGCACCGACAGCACCGGCGCCGAGACGGCGGGCTGCGAGGCCCCATGGGATTGCGGCTGGCGTAGTTCGTGGCGCAGCCGGTCGATTTGCTGCGGGCGCTGTTGTTGGACTTGCACCATGCGCCGCTGCTGAGTTTGCAGCGCCTGCTGCTGCTGAGCGTGTTGCGCCTGCCTCGATTGCTGCTGGCCAGCCGGTGCCGACGCCTGCGGGGTCGTCTGGTGGGATTGATGGCGCTCCGCGCGCCGCTGCTGCCGCAGGGCTCGGCGTGCGGCCTCGGCCTGCTGCTGCAGCTGTTGGACGCGATCGTTTGCCCGCCCCTCGGTGGCAATGCCGCCGAAAAGCCCCGCTCCCAGAAGCAGCAGCCCTGCTACGCAACGGACGCGCCAGCCGTCGCACGGGCAACGTGAACGCATGTACATGCCGTGGCCGACCCCCAAACGCGGCCATCCCCCAGCGCGGCGCAAGTTAACGCCAGTCCCGGGCCCCTGTGCACGACCCTAAAATTAACCTGTGGAAAAGTATGGGCCCGCCATCGGCGACAAATCAAGGCTGCCCGCCTCGGCGGCGCGCGCAGCGGCGCGGGCATGGCGCCAGTGCCACACTCAATGGTCGCCCGGATCGAACGAGGATGCCGGCACGCAACCCCCGGCCCAGGCCGGTCCGGGGCGCCTACTTGTACTCGATCTTCAGGATCTCGTAGCTACGCGTGCCCTTCGGCGTCGTCACCTCGGCGCTGTCGCCCTTGGACTTGCCGATCAGCGCCCGCGCAATGGGCGAGGTGATGGAGACCTTGCCCGCGCGCACCTCCGCCTCGTACTCGCCGACGATCTTGTATTTCACCTTGTCACGGGAATCCTCGTCCTCCAGCGTCACCGTCGCCCCGAACTTGACGGTGCTGCCCGACAGCTTCGTCGTATCGATGACCTCCGCGCGGGAGAGCTTGTCCTCGAGCTCGGCCACCTTGGCCTCGTTGAGGCCCTGCGCATCCTTGGCCGCGTGATATTCCGCGTTCTCGGACAGATCCCCGTGATCGCGGGCCTCCGCAATCTGCTGAATGATGCGCGGACGCTCTTCGACCTTGAGGCGGTGCAGCTCGGTCTCGAGCTTCTTGAACCCCTCAATGGTCATCGGCACCTTTTCCATGGCCATCGCTCACATTCTCCGGGGCCGGCACGGATTGGTTGCCGGCACCAGCATCCAGTCTCACTCAGTCCATTGGGTTTGGCCAGCCTTGTTTGGGCCGGGCGCACTGCAATTTTCTCAGGAAACGCGGTCTACGTAAGACTGCAGCGGCGCCACCGTGAGGGTGCCGGCTGCGAGCGCCTTGATGGCTTGAGTAGCCGCCAGCGCACCAGCTAGAGTTGTATAATACGGAATATGGTAGAGCAAGGCGGCGCGGCGGATATCCTTGGAATCGGCAAGCGCCTTGGCGCCCTCGGTCGTGTTGAAGACGAGGTGGGCCGCGCCGTTCTTCATCAAATCGACGATATGCGGCCGCCCCTCGAGCACCTTGTTGACCTGCTCGCAAGGTATGCCGTGCGCTGCCAAAGCGCGCTTGGTGCCCCGTGTCGCGAGGATGCGGAATCCCATATCCGACAGGTCGCGCATGGCGCCCAGGATCCCTTCCTTGTCGGCGTCGCGCACGGACACGAACACGGCCCCCTCGAGCGGCAAAACGTTGCCGGCGCCGATCTGGCTCTTGGCGAACGCCATGGCGTGGTCGCGGTCGATGCCCATCACCTCGCCGGTGGAGCGCATCTCGGGCCCCAGCACGGTATCGACGCCGGGGAAGCGCGCGAACGGAAACACCGCCTCCTTCACCGCCACGTGGCCGAGCTTCTCGCTCTTGAGCTTGAAGGAGGCGAGCGGCTCGCCGTTCATGATGCGCGCGGCGATGCCGGCAATCGGCTTGCCGATCACCTTGGCGACGAACGGCACGGTGCGGGAGGCGCGCGGGTTGACCTCGAGGATGTAGATGTCGCGGCCCTTGACGGCGTATTGCACGTTCATCAGACCGACCACATTGAGCGCCAGGGCCAGGTCGCGGGTCTGCTTCTCGATGCGAACGATGATCGACGAGCTGAGCGAGTGGGCCGGCAGCGAGCAGGCGCTGTCGCCGGAATGGATGCCGGCTTCCTCGATGTGCTCCATGATGCCGGCGATGAACGTGTCGCGGCCGTCGCACAGGCAATCGACATCGACCTCGATGGCGTCGGCCAGATAGCGGTCGACGAGCAGCGGCCGCTTCTCCGACACCACCAGCTCCGAGGGCTGATCGAGCGTCGCCGACAGGCGCGCGACATAGCGATCGATCTCGGCGCTGTCGGCGACGATCTCCATGGCCCGGCCGCCCAGCACGTACGAGGGCCGGATCATGACGGGGTAGCCCAGCTTTTCGGCGACGGTGCGCGCTTCCGCGAGGTTGCGGGCGATGCCGCTGTCCGGCTGCTTGAGATCCAGCCGCTCGACCAGCGCCTTGAAGCGGTCGCGGTCCTCGGCAAGATCGATGGCATCGGGCGAGGTGCCGAGGATCGGCACGCCGGCCTCTTCCAGCGCGCCGGCGAGCTTGAGCGGCGTCTGCCCGCCGAACTGCACGATCACGCCCTTGAGCCTGCCCTTGGACTGCTCCACGGCGATGATCTCGAGCACGTCCTCGGCGGTGAGCGGCTCGAAATAGAGCCGGTCGGAGGTGTCGTAGTCGGTGGAGACCGTCTCCGGGTTGCAGTTGATCATGATGGTCTCGGTGCCGGCCTTGCTGAGCGCGAACGCGGCATGGCAGCAGCAGTAGTCGAACTCGATGCCCTGGCCGATCCGGTTCGGCCCTCCCCCCAAAATGATCACCTTGTCGCGGCTGGAGGGCTCGGCCTCGTCGACCGGCCGGCCATCTTGTTTGCCTGTCTCCGACAGGACGAGCCCGCGCTCGTAGGTGGAGTACATGTAGGGGGGGGGCGAGGCGAACTCGGCGGCGCAGGTGTCGACGCGCTTGAACACCGGCCTGACATCGAGCGCGAGCCGCCGCTTGCGCACCTCCGCCTCGGTGAGCCTCGTCAGCTTGGCCAGCCGCGCGTCCGAAAAACCCATCGCCTTCAACTGCCTGAGCTGCTCCGCCGCAGCCGGCAGGCCGTGCGCCTTGATGCGGGCCTCCATGTCGACGATCTCCTGGATGCGCGCCAGGAACCAGGGATCGATCCTCGATGAGGCATGGATCTGCTCGTGGTCGACGCCCAGCCGCATGGCCTGCGCGACCTTCAGGATGCGGTCAGGCGTGGGCTGGCCCAGGGCCGCACGCACCACGTTCTTGTCGTCGCCCTGCCCGATCCCATCGAGCATCAGATCGTCGAGCCCCGTGAGCCCCGACTCCAGCCCGCGCAGCGCCTTCTGCAGGCTCTCCGCGAACGTGCGCCCGATCGCCATCACCTCGCCCACCGACTTCATCGAGGTGGTCAGCGTGCGGTCGGCACCCGGGAACTTCTCGAACGCGAAGCGGGGCACCTTGGTGACGACGTAGTCGATGGTGGGCTCGAAGGAGGCGGGCGTCGCGCCGCCCGTGATGTCGTTCTCGATCTCGTCGAGCGTATAGCCGACGGCGAGCTTGGCGGCGACCTTGGCGATCGGGAACCCCGTCGCCTTCGAGGCCAGCGCCGAAGAGCGCGACACGCGCGGGTTCATCTCGATGATGACCAGGCGCCCGTCCGCCGGGTTGACCGCGAACTGCACATTCGAGCCGCCGGTGTCGACCCCGATCTCGCGCAGCACCGCGATCGAGGCGTTGCGCATGATCTGGTATTCCTTGTCGGTCAGCGTCAGCGCCGGCGCCACCGTGATCGAGTCGCCCGTATGCACGCCCATCGGGTCGACGTTCTCGATCGAGCACACGATGATGCAGTTGTCCGCACGGTCGCGGACCACCTCCATCTCGAACTCCTTCCAGCCGAGCACGCTCTCCTCGACCAGCACCTGGCGCGTCGGCGAGGCATCGATCCCGCGCTCGACGATCTCGGCAAATTCCTCGCGGTTGTAGCCGACGCCGCCCCCCGTCCCCCCGAGCGTGAAGGAGGGCCGCACGATCGCCGGCAGGCCGACGTGCTCCAGCGCGGCAAGCGCCTCGGCGCGGTTGTGCGCCAGCACCGACTTGGGCGTGGCCAGGCCGATCTTCGTCATCGCCTCGCGGAACAGCTGCCGGTTCTCGGCCTTGTCGATCGCGTCCGCCTTGGCGCCGATCATCTCGACGCCGAACTTGGCGAGCACGCCCTGCCGGTGCAGGTCGAGCGCGACGTTGAGCGCCGTCTGTCCGCCCATGGTCGGCAGCAGCGCGTCGGGGCGCTCGCGCTCGATGATCTTGGCCACGATCTCGGGCGTGATCGGCTCGATGTAGGTGGCGTCGGCCAGCTCCGGATCGGTCATGATGGTGGCCGGATTGGAGTTGACCAGGACGATGCGATAGCCCTCGCCCTTCAGCGCCTTGCAGGCCTGCGTGCCGGAATAGTCGAACTCGCAGGCCTGGCCGATGACGATGGGGCCCGCGCCGATGATGAGGATCGATTGGATATCCGTGCGCTTCGGCATGAGGCCGCTTCATATTGCAGCGCGATAGGCTTGGCTATAGCCAGCCGCCCATGTCCTTGTGCACCACGTCATTTCGGCGGCGCAGCCGGCCCAAAAACGCCGCGAGCGCGCACGCGTGGCAGAACCGCAGGGGAAACCTGATCGCTCCGATCAGGGCAGCCGAGGGCGCACCTTCGAGCCGAGATAGCCGCCGACGAAGCCTCCAAGCGCGCCGCCAACGGCCGCATCGGACGGCCCGTTCCTTCGCGGCTGCCCGCCTTTTTGCGCCTGTTCGGCCTTCTCGCAGACGATGCCCGGGAAGCTCTTCACTTTGGTCACACCCTGGGCATCCGGCGGGTTCAGCTGCAGCTCGAGCTTGGTCGCCTCGTTGAACCGCTCCAGCGCCTTCTTCGATAGCGGCGTCCAGGTGCCGGTGACGCGGCCGGCGTAGCAGCCGACCCGCTTCAGCTCGCGTTGCATCTCCTCGGCAACTTGCCGCGGGTTCTCCAGTCCGCGCCCTGGCTCTGCCGTGCCGGTGGTGGCAACCGCACCGGGGGCAACCGCAGCCGTCCGTTCCGGCGCGTTGTTGGCCGCGGGCTGTACCGGCGCTGCCGGTGGAGCCAGCGCTTGCAGCTTGGCCTCCGCGATCGCCACATAGGTCCCGTTCGGGAAGCGGCGCAGATACTCGCGATAGAGCGCGGCATCGTTGGAGCTGACGATCGAGGTCCAGAAGGTGTGGTCGACCGCCGCATCGCTGACGCCGACGACCTCCTTGCGCGGCTCCGCCTGCTGTGCCGCGCTGTCGCTGGTTCCGGCCTGCACGCCCGGCTTGAAATAGAATTTGCCCGTCAGCGAGGAATTCTCCCACGGAATTTGTTTCTCGCCGGTCTCGGCGATCACCTGCTTGCGCACGTCGATCATCATATCGCCGATGGTCGCGCCGGCCGTCTCGATGTTGTTGAGCAGCGCCTTGGTGAAGGGGCTGTTGCGCCCATTGCCGTCCAGCGCGACGTTGCCGGGCTGCGTCGAGAACGCGATCAGCATCCCGGCCGCCTCCTCGATCCGGGCGAGGCCTTGGCCGATGGCGGTCGACCGGCTGCCGGCCTTGAGGCTGCGCGTCAGCGGGTTGTCGCGGCAGGCATCGAGGAACACGAGACTGATGCGCGCGGAGCGCTGCATCTGCTTCATCACCAGGTCGAGCGGCAGCGTTTCGAAGTCGAGGTCGCTCTCCACCTTCAGCGCCGCGCTGACGGGCACCAGGTAATTCTGCCCCTTCGCCTGCACGCCATGCCCCGCATAGAAGAACAGCGCCACATCGGCCCCCTCGAGGCTGCGCGCAAAATCGCGCACCTTCTGCGCCATGCCGCGCTCATCGAGGTCCTGGCCCGCGATCACCTCGAAGCCGAGGCGTTTCAGCGTGATCGCCACGTCCTGCGCATCGTTGCTCGGGTTCTTGAGCGCGGGAGCGTGCTGGTAGTTGGAATTGCCGACCACCAGCGCCACGCGCTTCTCGGCTTGCGCCTCGCCATTGAGAGCCAATGTGGCTGCTAGGAAGAGAAAGAGCGCTGTGCCCCAACGCATCGTCGTTCCCCGTCGTTTGATTCCCTGCTGCCAGCAAATCTACTGTTGCCGGACAGGTTTCGCAAATCGCTGCGAATGAACGGTAATCACGGAAATGAGGACAAGTGGCGCAACGGACGCAGGCACTCGGCGATCAGTCGAGCCCGAGATCGGCGAGCTTGACAGCGAGCGGCGCGACCAACAACGGCGTCAGGGCCTCGCCGGGGGCCACCTGCGTAATGGTGCCGTAGCCGTTGGCAGATGGCTTGCGATAGACCTTCGTTTCCAAGCTTGCCGCGTTGACCACCCAATAGTCGCGTACCCCCAGAGCCGCATACACCTGCGACTTGCGGCCAGTGTCAAAACCATAGCTGGACGCGCCCACCTCGATCACCAGCAGCATGTCGCCAGGCGCCACGCGCGACACCTCGCGGGCAACAGGAAACACCACGATATCGGGCTCGAGGTATGTATCGTCGCCCGCGCGCCAGCCTAACTCGATGCTAAGCTCGAGGCCTTCCGGCATCCGCCGCATCATCCAGTTCAGGATCTTTGTCTTGACGTTCTCGTGCCGGTTGCCCTTGGACGCCATGGGAACAAGCTCTCCCCCGATGAGTTCGACACGATCGTCCTCCCTCATGAGCCCGGTTTCGACCAACCGATCGAGGTCGCTCACAGTCCAGCGCCAGCGCGGAAGGCCTTCCGCCGCCTGAGTGGTCCGGTGCACAGTGGGGAGCGGGGAATGCTCGTTCATCGGTCGAACCTAGCAAGATGAAGCATGCAAAGAAAGGCTCGCTGATTGTGTCCACTGCGGCGATCGCAATCAGGAGAGATCAAGATCGGCGAGCATTATAGAAATGGAAGGGACAAGCAGCGGTACCAGGGGTTCGCTTGGAGGGATTTCGACAGAATGCCCGAAGCCCCTGGGTCGACGGCTGGCGCTGAACCCGTGTGACCAGCGTATTGGCATTGACGACCCAGTACTCGCGCACGCCGAGCGAAGCGTAGGTGCGGGCCTTGGTCGTCAGGTCATACTTCAGGCTGGAATCCGCGATCTCGATAACAAGCGACAACTCCGCGCCGGGCACTCTGACGCCTTTCAGGGGGCGGGGATAGATGAGTATGTCGGGCTCGAGATAGGTGGTCGTATCAGGCCGCCAGGCAATCTCGGAAGAAAGCCTATGTGATCGCGGCATCTGTTGCGTCAGCACATCCGCGAGTTCGTCGCGCAGCAGGTCGTGGCGGTTGCCCTTGGGCGACATGGGAACCAGCTCTCCCCCAATGAGCTCGATGCGGTCGTCTTCCGTGAAGATGCCGAGTTCCGTCAGCCGCTCGAACTCGGCCAACGTCCACCGCAACCGGGGTACCCCCTCGGCAGCTTGCGTCGTCGGGCGGGGTTTGCTCAGGCGTGAAAGGTCGTTCATGTGTGGAGACTAGCAAAAAGCGGCGAGCGGAAAAAGCCTTGGGAGACCGCCTACTTGGCCCGCTCCGGCAACGCCGCAAGCCCCTTCTGCTCCCGCATCAGATTGAGAAAGCGCGTGAAGAGGTAGTGGCTGTCCTCCGGCCCGGGCGAGGCCTCGGGGTGGTACTGCACCGAGAACACCGGCCTGCCCTTCAGCCGCAGCCCGCAGTTGGAGCCGTCGAACAGCGACACGTGCGTCTCCTCGGCTTCCGCGGGCAGCGTGTCGCGGTCGACCGCAAAGCCGTGGTTCATGGACGTGATCTCGACCTTGCCGGTGGTGAAATCCTTGACCGGGTGGTTGGCGCCGTGGTGGCCCTGGTGCATCTTTTTCGTCTTGGCGCCGATGGCGAGCCCCAGCATCTGATGCCCGAGGCAGATGCCGAACACCGGCAGCCCCGAGGCGACAAGCTTCCTGATCTCCGGCACCGCGTACTTGCCCGTCGCGGCCGGATCGCCGGGGCCGTTGGAGAGGAACACGCCGTCCGGCCTGCGCTCCAGGATCTCCTCGGCACTCGCCGTGGCCGGCACCACGCTGACCTTGCAGCCCGAGGCCGCCAGGCAGCGCAGGATGTTGCGCTTGAGCCCGTAGTCCACCGCCACCACGTGCAGCTCGGGATGCTCCTGCCGGCCGTAGCCCTTGCCCCAGGCCCACAAGGTTTCATCCCAGCTGTAGCTCTGGCCCGCGGTGACCTCGGGCACCAGGTCGAGCCCCAAGAGCCCCGGCCACGCCTTGGCCTCGGCCTTCAGCTTGGCGAGATCGAACGCGCCCGAAGGCTCGTGCGCGATCACGCCGTTGGGCATGCCCTTCTCGCGGATGCGTGCCGTCAGTGCCCGGGTGTCGATGCCGGTGAGGGCGATGATGCCGCGCGCCTTGAGCCACAGATCGAGCGGCTCGGCCGCGCGGTAGTTGGAGGGCCCGGTGACGCTGGCGCGCAGCACGCACCCGCGCACGCCCGAGCGCATCGCGAGGTTGGAAGTCTCCGTATCCTCGCGGTTGGTGCCGACATTGCCGATGTGAGGAAACGTGAAGGTGATGATCTGGCCGGCGTAGGAGGGGTCGGTCAAGATCTCCTGGTACCCGGTCATCGCCGTGTTGAAGCACACCTCGCCGACGGCCGAGCCGGTCGCGCCGAGCCCCTGCCCGCCGATGACGGTCCCGTCCGCCAGCACCAGCCGACCCGTCAGCGGCATCTCCGTCCAGGGTTTCGGCGTGTCCATCGCTTTCATCTCTCTACGCGAACCTAGTAGAAGAAGCCCGACGCAGGGTCAACGCGGGCTTGTGGCGGGACCCAAGCGCGCATAAATCACGGGTTCGGAGACAAGGAGCGTGCCATGCGCGACCGGCTGAGCGCGGAGACCAAGGCTGCCCTCAAGGCGCACAACAAGCCGCGCCTCTCGGCGCTGCGCCTGATCAGGGCCGCCCTGCAGGAGCGCGACATCGCCGCCAAGGCGCCGATCCCCGACCAGGAGGTGCCGGCCCTGCTGCAGCGGATGATCAAGCAGCGGCGCGAGTCGCTCGCCATCTACGAGAAGGCCGGCCGCAAGGAGCAGGCCGCGCAGGAGGCCCTCGAGATTGCGGTCATCGAGGAGTTCCTGCCCAAGCAGATGAGCGAGGCGGAGGCCACGGAGGCCATCGCCGCCGCCATCAAGGAGGCGGGCGCCGCCGGTCCCAAGGACATGGGGCGCGTGATGGCCGCCCTCAAACAGCGCTACGCCGGCCGCATGGACTTCGGCAAGGCGAGCGGGCAGGTGAAGGAGCTGCTGAAGTAGGGGCCGAGTATTTTTCGCGCGCGGTCAACATGAGCTACCCCTGAGGAATTACCCCAGCGGGTGTCCCGGGAAACTTATAAAGTCCGGCAGGTCTACGAACCCCGCCTGCATCGAAAAACTCATCAAAGATAGCCAGCAGAGCCGTATCAATCGAAGCAGCATCCGAGGCTGCCAAAACGCCACTCCATCGGATGTTATTCTGCTGGATTGGCCCCCACTCTCGCTCAATGTAGTTGTTTGGCATAAAAATCGGGTACCCCTTTAGTCCAGCAGCTCCGGCTTCAATTGTGAAAGGCGGTTCGAGCCCTAACTTGTCCCGCGCGAACATAAGATATTTCGGAAGACAAATGGCAAATGTTTGCTCCACCGAGAGGGTTGGAATCCCCTTCTGACGTCCAGCATCCGGATTTAGCAAGGTCGCATTAAAGGCCCAAATCTGACGATCCAGGAAGAGCTGGGCCGCAGAAAGAATTTGTCCATCAGTGTAGTTTGCACTGACTGAAATAGCACCGTACTCGTTCGGTTCAAAGCCCGAACCAGTATCGCGGCAATAAAATGGGTCGAGCCTTAACGGTCCACCACGGATTAAATCAAGAGCATCTGCACGTTTCAGGGGGGCTGTCTCGCCCGCAGGCATAATACGCAAATACATGAGCGGCACGGCTGGGACAGTGAGCTGCCTGTTGGGACCGCGGTCAACTAATTTCTCCCCCTTCCCAAAGTATCGAGAGGGGTCCCCAGCCGGAAGTGCCGTTTCCACTAGCATGCGTATTGCCTCCGAATAAGAGGCCAGCTGGCGATCGTGCCAGTAGCGCTCTACGCGAGCAGACAAATCTCTCGGCATCGAGATTGTTACCCGTACTGTGTCTGCTGCGTTCGTCACAAATTCATACTCTCATACGATAGGACGAGTGTCAAGGCCAAGGCCGGCTCGGCGCCGCTGAGGGCACATGCCTCCCAACGGCGGCGGCGACCAATGTGTGATTCAGCCCCGCGAAGGCCAGAGGAATGAGGGGCACCTGTGGAAATCGGCAGGCGCCGGCCGGTGCGACAGGGCGATAAAGGGGAATCCACACCGAATCACATAAGGAGTGTGCACGAGACCGCTCACTGATTCGGGGCCCCATGCGTTTTCCGCCGTCGCTCCTCGATGAGATCCGCGCCCGGCTGCCGGTCAGCCAGGTGGTGGCGCGGAAAGTCGCCTTGAAGCGCGCCGGGCGCGAGCTCAAGGGGCTCTCCCCCTTCAAGCAGGAGCGCACGCCGTCGTTCTTCGTCAACGACCACAAGAGCTCCTGGTTCGATTTTTCCTCCGGCCAGAACGGCGACATCTTCAAGTTCGTGATGCTGACCGAGGGCCTGAGCTTCCCCGAGGCGGTGGAGCGGCTGGCCGAGGAGGCGGGCCTCCCCGTACCCAAGCCGAGCGCGCAGGAGGCCGAGCATGAGGACGAGCGGGCCCGTCTTTATGCCCTGCTGGAGGCGGCCAACCGCTACTTCGAGCGGCAGCTGGCACTCCCCATCGGCTCCGAAGCGCGCCGCTACCTCGCCAAGCGCGGACTGACCGGCGATGCCATCGCCCGCTTCCGCCTGGGCTATGCGCCCAACGACCGCTCCGCCCTGCGCGAGCACCTGGCCAAGGCAGGCTATTCCACGTCCGAGATGTCGGCCTCCGGCATGCTGGTCACGGGCGACGACATTCCCGTCGGCTACGACCGGTTCCGCCACCGCATCATATTCCCGATCACGGACCTTAGGGGACGCGTCATCGCCTTCGGCGGCCGCGCGCTCGACCCCGACGCGCCGGCCAAATACCTCAACTCGCCGGAGACCCCGCTCTTCCACAAGGGCGCCGTCCTTTACAACGCGCAGAACGCGCGCGGGCCCGCCCACGACACGGGCCAGATCATTGCCGTCGAGGGCTACATGGACGCCATCGCCCTGTCGGAGGGCGGGTTCCCGCAGACCGTGGCGCCCCTCGGCACGGCCCTGACCGAGGACCAGGTCAAGCTGCTGTGGCGCCTGGCGCCCGAGCCGATCCTGTGCTTCGACGGCGATGCCGCCGGGCGCCGGGCCGCCTTCCGCGCGGTCGAGACCGTGCTGCCGCATCTGCAGCCGGGCCTCAGCGTGCGGTTTGCCTTTCTCCCTGACGGGCTCGATCCGGACGACTTCATCCGCCAGCACGGCGCCGCCGCGTTCCAGGAGATCCTCAACAAGACCTCCCCCCTCTTCGACGTGCTGATTGAGCGCGAGGAGCGACAGGGCGAGCCGGCCGTCACGCCTGAGCAGCGCGCCTCCCTCGATGCACGGCTCAACGCGCTGGTCGCGCGCATCGCCGATCCCGGCGTGCGCGACCAGTACGCGCGCGAGCTGCGCGAGACGCTGTGGGCCAAGAGCCGTAAGCTGGTGCGCGAGATCGCCGGCTCGAACGGGCGGCGCGACGCCCGTTTTGCGGGCAAGCGCCGCGACAACACCGCGCTCGACTGGCGCGTCACGGAACGCGCGAGAGCTGAGGGGCGACTGCGCAAACTGCCGCGCAGCGTCAATCCAGCCTCGCTGGCGATCAGGAGCCAGGAGGTTGCCGACCGCACGCACTCGCTGCCGGCACGCGAAGCCCTGCTGATGCGCACCCTGCTGAGCCATCCCTGGCTGCTGGAGGCCCGCTGCGAGGAGGTTGCCGAGCTCACGTTGACCTCGCCGCCGCTGGCCCGCCTGCGCGACGGCCTGCTCGAGCTCCTTGCCCAGAATATCGCCCTTGACACGGGTGAGCTGCGCACCCAACTGACCCAATTGGGCCTCGACAAAGTGATCGCCATGGCCGAGCGGGCGATCACCCACCGAAGCGACAAGTTTGCCGAACCGGGCGCGGAGGCAGCCGAGGTTGAAGCCGGCTGGCAACATGCGGTCGCTCTGCACGAGGCCCAGGTCGGCTTGAAACGGGCGCTGGAGGCGGCAGAACAGTCACTGCAGCCGGATCCAAGCGACGATGAGCTGGCAAATATCGTGGACCTCGCGCGTCGCATGGAACCTGAGGGCGCGGGTGGCGTCTGAGACTGGACCTCGTTCAATTAAGCCCCGGCCCGTGCCAAGACGAAAGACCTCGATGGACCGGAATTTGCATACCTCCTCGCGCCAGGGCCAGGGAATAAAAATTCCAATTTTTCCGTTTATGCACGAAGAGAACGCTGGCGGGGCCGACACAAGTTGTGTATCCCTGCTCAGGCCCCACAATGAAGGACAAGCGAGCCTAGGGCTCGGCCTTCGCGCTGTCGCACCGTGGGCCTTCCGTATCGAGCCGGCGTGGCGGCATTCCTCCGCCCGCACACGTGAGCCTATGGCGCTTCGGCCCTCCAATGGGGTGTCGATGTCAGCGCCGTGGAACTTTTCCTTCGCGCGCTGGGCCCCAGCCGCGTGCTCGGGAGTTATGGAATGGCAATGACAGCGAAAGCCGAAGACCAGGCCGCGACCCCATCCGAAGCCCCGGAGAAGGACAGCCCCCTTCTCGACCTGTCGGATGCGGCGGTTAAGAAATTCATCAAGACCGCCAAGGCGCGCGGCTTCGTGACGCTGGACGCGCTCAATGCCGTGCTGCCCTCCGAGGAGGTGTCGCCCGACCAGATCGAGGACACCATGTCGATGCTGTCCGACATGGGCATCACCGTGGTCGAGAGCGAGGAGCCCGACGAGGCGCCGCCCCCCCCGGACGCGGAGGACGCCGGCGAGGAGGAGGAGCCCACCCGCGCGGTTGCCGTTGCCGCCCCGAGCGTTCCCGCCGTCACTCAGGCCCGGTCCGAGCCCACCGATCGCACCGACGATCCCGTGCGCATGTACCTGCGCGACATGGGCTCGGTCGAGCTGCTCTCGCGCGAGGGCGAGATCGCCATCGCCAAGCGCATCGAGGCCGGCCGCGAGGCCATGATCGCCGGCCTGTGCGAGAGCCCGCTCACGTTCCAGGCCGTGATCATCTGGCGCGACGAGCTGAAGGAGGCCAAGATCCTGCTGCGCGACATCATCGATCTGGAAGCCACCTACGAGGGCCCGGAGGCCAAGGCGGTGCCCCCGCCGGTCGCGCCGCCGGCTGCTGCCCCTCCGCCGCCGCCGGTCGCGCCCGCACCGGCCCCGGCGCCCGCTGCTGCCGCTGCCGCTGCCGGCAGCAACGGCGCGGAAGGCGCCCTGGGCGAGCCGCGCCCCGAGGGCGAGCTCGACGACGAGGACGATTACGAGAACGCGCTCTCGCTTGCAGCGATGGAGGCGGAGCTCAAGCCCAAGGTGCTCGAGACCTTCGACAACATCGCCGGCACCTACAAGCGGCTGCGCAAGCTGCAGGACAAGAAGGTCGAGATGCAGGTTGCCAGCGAGCAGTTCACGCGCCAGCAGCAGCGCGGCTACGACAAGCTGCGCGACGAGATCATCGGCTACGTCAAGAGCCTGTCGCTCAACAACGCGCGCATCGAGAGCCTGGTGGAGCAGCTCTACTCCATCAACAAGCGCCTGGTCGCCCTGGAGAGCCGGCTGATGCGGCTGGCCGACAGCTACGGCGTGCCGCGCCAGCACTTCATCGACGAGTACTTCGGCAACGAGCTCGACCAGAGCTGGATCGACCGCATGGCGGAGGCCGGCAACCGCAAGTGGGGCCAGTTCATCAAGCACGAGAAGACGCACATCGACGGCATCCGCGAGGAGATCCGCACGCTGGCCTCCGAGACGGGCCTGGAGATCACCGAGTTCCGCCGCATCGTCAAGGCCGTGCAGAAGGGCGAACGCGAGGCGCGCCAGGCCAAGAAGGAGATGGTGGAGGCCAACCTGCGCCTCGTCATCTCGATCGCCAAGAAGTACACCAACCGCGGCCTGCAGTTCCTGGACCTGATCCAGGAGGGCAACATCGGCCTGATGAAGGCGGTCGACAAGTTCGAGTACCGCCGCGGCTACAAGTTCTCCACCTACGCCACCTGGTGGATCCGGCAGGCCATCACCCGGAGCATTGCCGACCAGGCCCGCACCATCCGCATCCCCGTGCACATGATCGAGACCATCAACAAGATCGTGCGCACGTCCCGCCAGATGCTGCACGAGATCGGCCGCGAGCCGACCCCGGAGGAGCTGTCGGAAAAGCTCGCCATGCCGCTCGAAAAGGTGCGCAAGGTCCTCAAGATCGCCAAGGAGCCGATCTCTTTGGAGACGCCCATCGGCGACGAGGAGGACAGCCACCTCGGCGACTTCATCGAGGACCGCAACGCCATCCTGCCCATCGATGCGGCGATCCAGTCCAACCTGCGCGAGACCACGACGCGCGTGCTGGCCTCGCTCACCCCGCGCGAGGAGCGCGTCTTGAGGATGCGCTTCGGCATCGGCATGAACACCGACCACACCCTGGAAGAAGTCGGCCAGCAGTTCTCCGTCACCCGCGAGCGCATCCGCCAGATCGAGGCCAAGGCGTTGCGCAAATTGAAGCATCCGAGCCGGTCGCGGAAACTGCGGAGCTTCTTGGATAATTAAGGCAGCGCGCAGTCCACCGTTCTCGAGCCTTTACGCTCATCACCCGAGCAGTGAGGCCCTGCAGCATCGCTTTGTCTTGCCCCAAACACTGGGCAGAACTCGGCTCGACGCGATTTGGGGCATTGAAAGAAGTTGTTGCCAACGCGTCTCTGCCTCCTAGAATCAGGTAAGCTCAGCGCCGGCGACATACGGAGGCGCGCAACAAATTGATCCCCGCGACGAAGCAATGTCTCGACATGCATTTCGCCAACAACAGGCCGTTCCTCAGATGGGCGGGCTCAAAACGCAAGCTATTGAAACATCTTCTACCCTACATCCCACCGAGGTGGAACAAATACTACGAACCCTTTCTTGGGGGAGGCGCCATGTTCTTTCATCTGGGCCCTGAACGCGCCGAAATATCTGATGCCAGCTCCGCGCTGATCGCAACTTACAAAGCAGTAAGAATAGACCCCGACGCTATTCTCGCGTTTTTGCGGCATCTTAGACCAGATCGTAAATCTTTCAATCGTATTCGAAGGTACGCACCAAGCTCGAAAACAGATGCTGCCGCAAGGTTCATCTTTCTTAATAAGGCATGCTGGAACGGTCTATACCGCGTCAACTCCAATGGTATTTTCAACGTTCCGTTTGGGTGGCCCAAGACAGATTTCCTGCTCGACGAGTCAAACTTCTTGGAGTGCTCGAAACAGCTCCATCGAAGAGCTATTTCTATTCGCTGTCAGGATTTCGAAGAAATCGCCCCAAGGGTCGTCGCTAACGATTTCATATTTTTAGACCCTCCGTATGTTACCGCCCACAACATGAACGGTTTTGTGGATTGGAACGAATCGCTCTTTGGTTGGGACGATCAAATCCGCCTCGCTAAAATGGCCAAAACGTTAGTGGATCTTGGCGCCAATGTATTGATCACTAATGCCGCTCACGCCGACGTTAAGGATTTGTATACGGGGTTCGGGCAGATGGAATATGAGCGATCTTCCACTTTGGCCGCCAACTTGCGATACAGAAGAAGGACCTCCGAAGCAATCTTCTTTGGAGGCCCCGCCTATCAGACATCGAAGTTGAGATATCTTAAACAATCGAGAAATCGCCATGCCCGCTCCGAGCACCGCCGCGGTTGAGCTTGTCGACCCTAGGATTCTTCAGAAAAACAAAGACAACCCCAGAATAATATTTCGCCAAGATGAATTGAAGGCGCTCGAAGACAGCATACGCGACCAAGGCATTCTCGTGCCCCTTACCGTCTTTCGCGACAAAAAAAAATATACCCTTCTGGACGGCGAACGTCGCTGGCGTTGCGCGCTCCGACTTGGGTTGCACCAGATACCAGTCATAATTCAGACGAAACCTGATCGAGTGACGAACATCATGATGATGTTCGCGATCCACAATGCGCGACAGGACTGGGACCCGCTTCCGGCCGCGCTTAAAATGGAGGAGTTGGAAAGTATCCTGACAAGAGCACACGGGTCGCCACCGTCCGAAAAGCAACTTGCCGCTGCCGCATCGCTCACGCTTGGCGTTGTGCGCAGGTTTAAGAAGATACTCGACCTACCTAAGGACCTCCGGCAGCAACTGATGGCAGAGCTTGATAGGCCAAGAGCCGAGCAAGTCTTAACGGTTGATCACGGAATAGAGGCGGTTGCCGGGGCATCTCGACTTGCAAAAGCGGGAGCAATCACTGCGGCTGACGAGGCGCCCCTTGTGCGGACCATCGTGCAAAAATTCCGTGCGAAGGTGCTTCAGAGTACGGTGGAGCCTCGCAAGCTCTCTCGCATTGCGCGGGCGGTCGAGCGGAGCGAAGTTGACCCCGACCTAGTACGTAGGGAACTCAAGAGATTTAGTAGCTCATCCTCCTACACAATCGAGGACGTCTTCCGGTCGACGGTTGAAGACGCGGACTTCTCCCATGGGACAGAGCAATTGATTAGGCGATCTCTAGCGCGTCTCGAGGAAATGCGTTCACGCGGTGCTGGACTATCAGACGATCTTCGCTCTCTGCTCCGAGAGTTTATCAACAAGGCCCGCGACCTGATGAAGTAGACTTTTCCAATGCCTTTCGAATTCCTCACTTTGCCGGATGAGCTGCAGAGCCTTGCGAATAGGCTTTTCACGGACCTACGAGCACGTGGGTATACAGCCAAGCGTGAGCCCCATCCCTTGGAGCTGCCGTCCACGCCGTCGATACGTGCTAAACGACGACATGAAACCCATTACTTCCTGGTACGACAGGCATGGGCGATTGACGAAGTAGAGCAATGGCACCGGTATTGCTGTTCTTGCGCGACCGAAACGCGCCTGTCTATCTGTTCCTCCGTCAAAACTAGCGCAAAACACTTGACAGCGCTCCGCAAACGGGGAGTCGGTCTGATCAGGGACGAACGCGGTGCTCTCCACCACGAATGCGAAACACGGGACCTTGCCTTCCACGCTAGGGCTCCAAGCCTCGCGTCACTCAAGCCGAAAGTGCGGACTCTACTTGGAGAGTCCCTTGAGCGGCTTGAGCGGGGTGATTGGAGGCCGGCTTTTGAGGACGCTTGCGGAGTGTTGGAGGAGGAATGCAGAAGCTATTTATTGAGAGGTCTGAAAGTGGGACGTGTGAAGTATCAAGCTGGTAGCAAGACAAAGGTGCCTACAGCCGCTCAAATCCGGAAGCTCACTCTCGGCGCGCTTAAGAACATCTTTTGTGGGATGGTCAATCAAAACCAAATCGAGGCTCATCTATGCTCGGCATTGACAAAACTTAATCCGGATCGCGTGAGACGAACGCACCGGAAGCAAGCAAAGGCAGCGGAAGCAGCAGTAAGGAAGCGTGTCGGCATTCATTTCTGGTTGATCAATAATAGTCTGGCGCTTCTCGTATAGGACCGACTAAAGCCGCGTGCCCACCACCCTCTACATCGACGCCGACAGGATCCACGTTGCGACTCTCAAAAATGGTAGGCCACGCCCGCAGCCGCGTGAGCGGGAAAGCGCTCATAGGCCGCACGAACGAGACTGGCGTAGTCGGCGTCGGGCGGGAC
>Ga0080064_1003804_pt1 | contig 20791 bp, 20 predicted proteins | sample Subgrocontami54m_FD_69260 | JGI IMG/M metagenome (GOLD analysis project Ga0080064, IMG submission 69260) | Subsurface groundwater microbial communities from S. Glens Falls, New York, USA - GMW46 contaminated, 5.4 m (SPADES assembly) (version 2) ...
TTCACGTAGACATCGGACATTTCGGGAAGACGCGGGAGATGATCAATGAAATAGTGGGCATGGTCCGCGGCAGTGGCTATGAGGTGAAGATTAAACCGGAAAGCTACGCCGCAAGCAAAGTGGCGGATCGCTATACATGATAATGAGGCAGAGATATTGTTCACCAAGCTCTGGAGAGAATTGAAAATTCAGTAAATTTATTTTCTTTTACCCCTTTGTTCCTCTTACCACTAGATGGGGCGTTTATGACGGTTTTAAAGGCCTCTTGGACTGCTAATAGAAATTTTTTATTGGATATCATAGCATTGTGTCCAGGAAAAAAAATTGTTTTTTCATCGGTCAATTGGACTAATTTATCAAGCGAAGTTTTATAGTTCTTAAGATTGGATTCAGGAAGGTGAGCATATAATGCTCCAGGATATAAAGTGTCACCCACAAAAACTATATTTAACTCTTTTATCCAATAACAAACCGATCCTGGTGTATGACCAGGTGTATGGAGCACGGTGATCTTATAACCTCCGCACGTTATCACTTGACCGTCGGTAAGCGGGAAAATTGGTGATTTGCTAACCACGGAAAAAGCACGGGGGGCAAACGGTTTCTTAAAATAGCGAGCACTGCTAAGCTCTAAAATATCTTTTGAAGTAAAACCATTTACTAATAAATTTGTCTCAAACTGATGCGAATAAAGATAGACTTTGTCAAAAGAAGAAATACCACCGATATGATCCCAATGGGCATGCGTCAACAGCACTGTTATAGGTAAAGACGTTATTGCTCTGACCGTTTGATAAATATTCGCATACCCCATCCCAGTGTCAAAAAGAACAGCAGCGTTTTTCCCGATGACGAGATAGGATATTGCCTTTTCCCAATGGAAAAACTCTGCAAGGGCAAAAACCCGCGGATGAATTTTTTGTATGGTAAACCATGATTTCTTTTTCATATTTCCTTTTTGAAAACCCGGGGCTGCCTGCCTACCGACAGTGCCGCGCCCCGTAATCTTCATCATTTACGATAGCGGCAGTAGGCCCCAGATATTGCTTTCTTGATACGTCGCCGTTCCCATCTGACTATCAACCGTCCATGCTCCAACTTCACCACATTCCCAAACTCCAGGCTTGACTTCATTCCAAGATAATGGTTTATAGACATGCTGGTAGTGAACAAGTTCAGGAGTAGTTACAGTGACAGTCATTGCTTTTGGGTCAACCGCAAGCATCTGCACGCCTTTCCACCAGAGGCTTCTAAGCCATGGATCAACAGGTTTTGTGCTGTTTGGCTGTGTCGTCATACAATAATGCTCAAAATTCAATTCATGCCCTGACTCTTTTTTTGCTTCTCCAAACCCACTTGGACGGAATGATCCGATCAGATGATCAACCATTAGGGATTTGGCAACAATCACTGCCGTGTCGATCATTTTACTTGGAAGTTGTAACCCTTTATATGCTGGTGATACGTTCATTGATAGCAATACTAAGGTATTTCCTGAAGGCTTGTATGTTGTGCTGTAATCAGTTGGATCGCCAGCGACCTCATCCCAGGTTGGCAAATGACTGATATTTCCATCCCAATCAATTTGATTCAGCGATAAACTAGCGGCATACTTTCCGAATCCATCCGTCATAACTAATTGTCCTTGTGGAAACACGCTTGCTCTTGCCGCAAGCGTTTTAGCGCTGGCCTCAAGCCATGGGGCCCAGTTTGGATGCTCAAGAATTTCATAAATTTCTAGTGCATCTCCAGGGCTCCACGGGCGAATAGTCATGCCATTAAGGAGTTCAGCAAGTTCTGCTTGTATTTGTAAGCTCGTTTTGGTAAATCTTTCATAGAGTTCACCTCCTTTCAAAACCAACAAAAAAACCGCCGATTCAGAATCTCACAACCATGTGTGAAACCCTGAAGCGGCGGACTTAGCCCGCGGTGCCACGCTTCTTTCAAAACGCTACAAAAAGTCTTCCGTATCAGCCTTGACGGAAGAGCGCGTTTCGCTCATTAATTGGAATCTACTTTCGGGCTGGTGTCGCTCTGCGACATGATAGCCCGATTTCTTCGATTCCTGGCCAGATACCATTCGATACCTGGGGAGGTATTGTATAGTACCTCCCTCGGGAGCTCGATGGTCCCGCTAAGCGGGGCGGGACCAATTCTCCTTCATCGCCATATTCAATTGTAGGCGTAGTTATAACACAGAGGATTGCCAGATGCAACAACCTGTACTATGATGATGCGACAGTAACAAGTTGCCCGCCTACGCTTACTTTGCGACTTTTCAGTACTATTTCCGCCAGAGGCGGACAGGCGGTACACGTCGCAAAGAGCGCGTGAGCGGCGGGTCTAAGAAACACTAAACTCATTTTATTCGTTAAGTGTTTCTAAGAGGGGGTGAATAAATAATGAACAACAAAATAGTAGTGGGATTATTAGTTCTTTTGGTGGGTGTGGGTGCGGGGTGGTATTTTTTGCAGGGTGGTAAGACTGCACCAGAGATGAAGCAAGATGCAAGATTCACGGAAACGACGCCGGCTGCGGAGCCAACGGTCACCCTCGGGTCTGAAGGGTCGGCTACCGGAGCAACGGGGGCCGCTGTGGAAAAAGGCGGTGTACCAAGTTCCGGATCGATAATAGGAAAAACAGCTGTGTCATACGGCACGGGTGGGTTTGTACCAAATACGGTAACGGTAAAGATTGGTACGGTAGTCCTGTGGACCAATCAGAGCCAAGGTGGTATGTGGGTAGCATCAGCTATGCATCCGACGCATCAACTCCTTCCGGGATTTGACCAGCTCAAAAGTGTCACAAATGGCGGTATGTACGAGTACACATTTGTAAAAGTTGGGACATGGAAGTACCACAATCACCTGCAGGTAAGCGATACCGCAACGGTGGTGGTTACGGAGTAGGCGTCGGGGATTCGCTTGGACGGGGGGTCGGGATGGGCGCGCATTGCCCCCGTATGGGTTCCGTGCCTTTTACAAAATACTCGGGTCTACCGTAGTAGCAAGGGACGCTGACGACTCCTTCCGGTCGTGGGAGTGTTTCGTCCGGTTGATCTTTGAGGATATCCGTCATGATGGCATTCCAGATTGGTGCGGCGCCGGTAACTCCTGAGACAAGGTAGGGATTCATCGGGCTGTTGTTATTGTTTCCCACCCAGACGGCAGCAACAATGCTTGGCGTGTAGCCGATGGTCCAGTTGTCCCGCAGGTTATCGGTCGTGCCGGTTTTGACCGATACGGTTTTTCCGGGGACAACCAGAAGTGAGTTGGGTCCGAATGCTGCGGTTCGTGCATTGTTGTCGCTTAAGATGTTACCCAGTATCCATGCTACTTCGGGTTTTACTGCGTCGTCGTGTTCTTTTGGTTGGTTGCGCTCGAGAATTTTACCCGTATAGTCGCTAACCTCTACGATAGGCAACAAATCCACTCTTGTTCCTGCGTTGGCAAGTGTGCCAAAGACTTTTGCCATATCAAGCATGGTCACCTCTCCTCCCCCCAAGGTGAGAGCTAAACCATAGCGGCTTTCGTCAATCCAGGAGGTTATGCCCATTGCTCTGCCTTTGTCTATCACTGCCGGTACGCCAATCGCCGCGATGGTTTTGACTGCCGGGATATTGTAGGAGTTTCCCAGAGCATAGCGAAGTGGCACAAAACCATGGAATTTCCCATCATAATTGACCGGTGCATATGCCGGGCCGCCGATTTGTGGATAGACGACGGCGCTGTCATCCAGGATTGAGGCAGCGGTAAATCCTTTCTCCAGAGCTGCGGCATACGTGACGACTTTGATGGATGACCCCGGCTGCCTGAGGGCTACCGTCACATTGACGTTGCCTTCGCGGGCAGAGTCAAAATAATCCCGGCTTCCCACCATTGCCAATATTTCGCCGGTTTTTGGGTTGGTGACAAGGGCAGCGCCGTTTCCAACCCGAAGAGAAGCGAGTTTAGTGATATTTGTGTTTACAATATCCTCGACACGCTCCTGCAAACCAAGATCAAGCGATGTTTTAATGCGCAAGCCCCCGCGTTCGACGAGCCGGGGGCCATAGCGGGCTTCGAGAAGCTCTTTCACGAACATGACAAAATGCGGGGCGCGGATGCCTACTCTCGGTCTGGCAAAGCGTATTTCCTGGGCGAGAGCTTCGCGGGCTTGGTCCTGGGTTATATAACGGTCCTCAACCATTCTGCGTAGCACCTCGCTTTGACGGGAAAATGCGCGGTCTACGTGGGTTCCAAACGGAGAGTATTCGCTGGGTGCTGCCGGAAGACCGGCCAGAAGTGCGGCTTCGGAAAGGGTCAGGGTTTTGACTGATTTACCAAAGTATGTTTGGGAAGCTGACTCGATACCCCAGGCGGTGCCGCCGTAGGGAACTTGGTTGAGGTACATTTCGAGGATTTGATTTTTTGAGTAGAGCCGCTCCGCCCAGAAGGCAAGGATTATCTCTTTGATCTTTCTTGACAGAGTGACTTCCGGAGTCAGAAGGGCGGATTTGATGAGCTGTTGGGTGATGGTTGAACCGCCCTGGATTTTCCCGCCAAGCATAGTCTGCCGGGTAGCCCGCATAATTCCGCTGATTGAGAATCCCTGGTGGGTATAAAAATTCTGGTCTTCGATTGCGATTGTGGCTTGGATGACAAATTTTGGAATTTCGGAAAGTGGGATGGGAGTCCGGTTTTGATCGGCATAGATTTCATAAAGCAATGCACCGTTTCTATCAAATACTTTTGTGGTGACGTCAATATCCCGGACCGCAAGAAGTGTCGGGTTGGGAAGCGCCCGGAGCCAAAGGTAGGCAACCAGCGGTATGACGAGAAATATGATTGTCGCAGCCGACCCCAAAAAGAATGTAAGGATCGGATGGAGTTGGAACTTGCGCGGCCGGCCGCGGCGACGACGCGGGAGAGAGGGGAGTCGGGGGATACGCGGCAAAGATGGGAGTGTAATTTGTACGCGAGGCAGCGTCGGGAGTGAAATCTGAAAGTGTGGAAGTTTGACGGCAGAAAGTTTTTTATAGGATACGATTAAATTTTTGATAACCCATAAAAAACCTAAGCGGACGGCATCACCAAGAGCCATGAGGAAATAGGCAAGGTAAAGGAAAAAAACCACCGCGCCGGGACGGGTTATTTTTGATTTTTTGTAAGTTTTCGATCTTGGCGGCATCGTGGAAGCGTTATACCACAGACTATGGGACTCTTACAATAGGGATTATTTAATTATTACGGCTCTGCCCTCCGGGTGCGGGCAGTCCAGGCAGTAGGTTGATACATCATCGGAGAGAACTTGGTGTTCTTGCATTTCGACATTGTCCGTTTGACTTGCGGGTGCCAAGTCACCGGTTGTTTTATCTATGAGTACCTGTCTTTTCATATTTTCCCGTTGGGAAGGGACAGTTCCTTTAATAAAGTACTCAAAACGGGTTGGGCATCCTTTATCATCACCTTCTGCGTTTGGTGGTTGAAGTCCAGAAACGGAACATATCTGGGCGCCTACGATACCGTCGGGTTGTTTAGGTAAAACGTCGGCTTTTCCATCAAGCGCCCTTTTCATAATTTTATTCCATATGGGAGCAGCCCCCGTGACTCCGGAGACGAGTGCAGAGTTCATTTGTGAATTATCGTTATTACCTACCCAGGTAGCGACAAGAACCAGGGGAGTAAATCCTATGGTCCAATTGTCCCGGAGATCGTCCGTCGTGCCGGTTTTTACTGATATTGAATGGCCCGGGATAAAGAGGTTGGAGCGTGCTCCAAATGCATCCTGTCGCGCATTATTGTCCAGAAGTATATGGGAGATGAGAAACGCAGTTTCCGGGCTAACGACCCGCTGTCCCTGCAAAAGGAGCTGGGAGGGAAGATCGCGATCTAAATTAGGATCTTTGTGTTCGTAAAGCACTGTGCCGTTTTTATCCATAACTTTGAGCACCGACACCAAGTCTTTTCGGATTCCGCTATTAGCAAATACACTGAATGCTTCAGCCATATCCGTCATGCGCACTTCGCCGCCGCCCAACGTAAGGGATAGACCGTATCGATCCGGGTCAATAAGCGTATCCAGACCAAATGCGCTTGCGGAGGCAACCATATCGCGGACCGTATTAAGGTAGAGCATTTTGACCGCCGGGATATTGTACGAGTTGCCAAGAGCGAGCCGAAGCTGTACCGGGCCGCGAAACTTGCTGTCGTAGTTTTTCGGACAGTAATTGGGCTGATTGATATTGGCAAAGCAGGACGGGATATCTAAAAACATCGTCGCCGGGGTAACAATCCGTTTCTCAAGTCCGATCGCGTAGTTGATGGGCTTAATGGATGATCCGGGTTGGCGAAGCGCGGTCGTTACGTTGAAATTACCGGAAGGTGAGGCAAAATAGTCTATTGAACCGACCATCGCAAGTATTTCTCCCGTGGCCGGCTTGGTGACAAGCGTCGCGCCGTTGGTGACGTTGAGCTTGCTGATGGTTTTCACTTCGCTTGAGACGGTCGCCTGCGCGTACTCTTGGAGATTAAGATCAAGGGTTGTCGTAACTTTGAGCCCACCGCGTTCGACCAGCGCTTCACCAAAGCGGTCCACGAGCTCCTGTTTGACGTACATGACAAAATGCGGCGCTTTAATATTGGGTGCGTTTTTGTATGCTAATTCTTGATTCGCTGCGGTGTCTGATTCCTGTTGGGTGACATAGCGGTCTTCTACCATTCTTCGAAGCACTTCTTTTTGTCTGGCTTTAGCATATTCCGGATGGGCACCAAATGGCGAGTACAGTGTCGGCGCTTGGGGAAGGCCGGCAAGGACCGCGGCTTCAGCGAGAGTAAGCTCGTTTACTGATTTGCCGAAATATTTTTCCGAAGCGGTTTCGATACCCCACGCCGTTCCGCCGTAAGGGACCTGGTTGAGGTAGAGTTCGAGGATTTTATCTTTAGGGTAAAGCATTTCTACCCAAAAAGCGAGAATGATTTCTTTGATTTTTCGTGTCACGGTACGCTCGGGAGTCAGGAGCGCAGACTTGACGAGCTGTTGGGTGATGGTTGAACCGCCTTGAAGTTTGCTTCTGGCGACAGAAGCGATAATCGCACGCACCATGCCGCCTATTGGGCTTATCCCCCCGTGTTTATAAAAGTCTTTGTCTTCTATGGCAATTGTCGCTTGCTGCACATATTTCGGGATTTGGGATAGCGGCACCGGCGTACGGTTTTGGTCAGCAAATATGTCATAGAGGAGCACTCCGTTTCGGTCATATACTTTGGTAGCGATGGGTATGTCATAACTCCCAAGTCTAGCAGGTGAGGGCAGATCTTTGAGGATAGCGAGATAGGAAATGAGAATAAGACCGATCGGAAGGAGCCAGAAAAGATAGCGGAAACGTTTGGTCATGGTATTCATTATATAACGTATGGTATACATACATATATGTATACACTTCCTGAACTTCCGTATGCCTACAATGCGCTTGAACCGTATATTGATGAGCGCACGATGCAGATTCATCATGATAAGCACCACGCGGCGTATGTCAAAAATCTTAACGATGCGTTGGTCGGTCAAGAAGAGCTTCTTACTATGTCGATTGAGGAACTGATGAAGAATTTAGCAAAGGTTCCGGATGCAGTCCGCACAAAAGTGCGAAACAACGGTGGCGGGCATTATAATCACAGTTTGTTTTGGACGGTGATGTCTGGAAATACAAAGGGTGAAGCGAGGAAGCCAGTGGGAGAACTTGCCAAAGCAACGGATATTGCGTTTGGGGATTTTGGGAAGTTTCAGGAGCAGTTTAGCATGGCAGCCATGGGTCGATTTGGCAGCGGTTGGGTTTGGCTCATCGCCGATGCCGGAAAACTAGTCATCACGGACACGCCCAATCAGGATAACCCATTGATGGAAGGAAAGATGCCCATCCTCGGACTGGACGTATGGGAACATGCATACTATCTTAAGTACCAAAACATGCGGGTAGATTACATTAAAGCATGGTGGAACGTCGTCAATTGGGAAGAGGTGCAACGCCGGTATAAAGAAGCAGTACAATGACATGCGAGCATCCTCCCGCGCGTCATGAAAGATTCGTTGTTTCTACATCAGCGCCCGCTACCACCTTCCATTATTTTTGCCGCTGCTCAACTTCAGGGAACGAGGGAAACACAGGAAGATTATTTCGTCAATTACAATGATGAATGTTTTGTTGTCTGTGATGGCGTCGGCGGATTACCTCACGGTGAGGTAGCTTCTAAACTTGCCTGCGATACTGCCGTGTGGGCGTATAAGTTGGTCAGGCAAAGGAGGACGTATTGGAAAGACAGAAAATTATTTCTCAAACGGATATTCCGTACGACTAACATCACCCTTTGGCAAAAACAGCGGGAAGAGGGATTTGAGGGCGGTATGGCAACAACTATGCTCGTATGTATCGTTCTCGACCGGCGGTTTTATATAGGTAACGTAGGCGACAGCAGCGCGTTTTTAGTACGAAACGGCAGTACGACGAAGCTTACGATGGAGGATAGTGATAGTTCCGGTAATTTAACGAAATCGGTAGGAATGGACCGGTATGGCTTGGCTCCATCGATCGTAACCGGAGATTTTCGTTCAGGCGATTGTCTGATGTTTATGACAGACGGTGTTTCAAGGGCGATTGATTCTGTCAAATATGTGGAGCTTCTCACAGGGGTAGAGAAAAGTGCCATCCAACTCTCCGATGTTGCTGTAGCGATGTTGCATAGTGCTCAGGAGCAGGGGGCTACGGATAACATGACGGTCTGCCTCGTTAAAAGCGATGGATAGTTATTGACAGTACATAAGTTTCGGTGCCACAATCACTGTATGGATGATTCTCCGCCGGATCACGGTTTAACATACGAAGAAACGCCGGTTATCGAACCGATCCCGGCCCACCGCTCGTTTGGCGCGACTCTCGGAATGATCCTGTTATTTATCATTCTTTTTACCGTTGGTGTGGGATTGAGCGTGGTATTGCGGCAGTGGTTGGCTTCCAGGTCGGAGAAACCATCTCAATCCAAAGTAATAGCAACGCCGACTCCTTCTTTCACCCCCGATGTGAAAGAAACCTCCACATCGGTGGTGTATCTTACGCCAACACCGATCAATGTTGATCCGTACGCGGGCTGGAAGACGACACAGGTAATAAGCGGGATAACGAAAGCCGCGGTTGCAGGGATAAGCTTTAAGCTCCCGCCGGAAATGCTTGCTCCCATTTGTGACGGAACAAGCTGTGCGTCGCAGGGAACGTATCTTCCGTATGGATCGCGTTTTACCGTCGCAGCGCGTGGCAAAGGGCAACTTCTCGTTGATGCCCGGGGCAACATTGTCGTTACCGATTCCTCCGGTAAATCATTTACGACGAAGCAGGTGATGCTTATCGGCGGCAGAAAGGCGCTGGAGTACTCGGGGCTTTTCAGCGGGATGACAGTCGGAGGCTACACATTCACCCAGATGCGGGGTTTGATGATTGAGATTGATGATGATGAAACGCTTGAGATGAATCACTTTACGCCGAGTGGTGTCAGCGCCGAGTTTGCCAAAGACGACGTGATATTTGATAAAATCGTTGCCTCACTGATGGTCGCGAGATTTCCACAGGCAACTACTTCGGCCACGACGAGATGATGAGAGGGTCGGAGTGTTTCCTCGTGACTTTTCCCCAAATTTCCTCTGTCACAAAAGGCATGAAGGGGTGGAGTAACGTGAGAACTGTTCGATATGATTCCAAGAGGGTTTGCAACGCCGAGATATCTTGTGCTTTAAATCTTTCTTTGTTGATTTCCATATATTTATCTGCCAAAGTATGCCAACTAAAGTCATATATTTTTTGTGCAGCATCAGAAAATCGATAAGAGTCCATGTATTTTGTAGTTTGTTTGATTAATGACACTAATTTTCTAAGCATGTTACTATCCTCAGTGTTCATATGTTGATCTAAGTTAACTCCATGATTTAATAACGAGCTGTTGATAGATATTGTATTTAGATCAATAAATCTCCCGATATTCCAGAGTTTATTCGCAAAGTTTCTCATGCCGCGGATTTTGTCTTCCGAAAGTGATTGATCACTGCCGGCTCCCGTACCGAACACGAGGGCCATACGGAGAGCATCTGCACCGTACTGGTCCACCATCGCCAGAGGATTGATAACGTTTCCTTTGGACTTACTCATCTTTTGGCCTTTACTATCGCGCACAAGTCCATGGAGATAAACAGTTTTAAACGGCACATCATTGGTTAAATGGATGCCCAACATAAGCATCCGGCAGACCCACCAGGGGAGGATGTCATACCCCGTCTCCATAACACTCGTCGGATAAAAATAGTCAAAGTCACCTTTTGATTGAAGTGTCGCGAAGGGCCATTGTCCCGAACTAAACCACGTATCAAATGTATCAGTGTCCTGCGTAAGTTTGGTGGAGCTGCAGGATTGACATGATGATGGCGTCTCGCCTGATGTGACAGTCCACGCTAAACACCTATCGCATTTCCACGCCGGTATTCTCATTCCCCAGACGTTTTGGCGGCTGATGTTCCAATCATGAAAGTTGGTGAGCCACAGTTTGGCTGTTTTTTCAAACCTCTTGGGGATAAACGTCACTTGTTTTTTATTGATAGCATCAACCGCTTTTTTTGTAAGTGGAGCGACTTTCACATACCATTGTTCAAGCGGCAACGGCTCTATAACCGTACCGCATTTCCAACAGGTTTCGATCCGGTGGGTATACGCTTCGTCGACTTTTACGAGAAGACCGTCGGTTTTGAGATCCTCAACCATAAGCGGTCGAGCAATGACCACTTTTTTACCATGGTAACTCTCCGCCCTCGTCCGGTATTTGGGATCGATATCTTTTTGGGAGAGAAACCACGAGAAGTCCATTTTTCCCCGGAAATCGATGATAGGGGTCACTGGAAGATTAAATTGTCTTCCGAGCTCGAAATCGTGCGGATCGTGAGCGGGTGTCACTTTCATGATGCCGGTTCCAAACTTCGGATCTACATGAGGGTCGGGGATAACGGTCATGGATATCGTTCCTAAAAGTCCCATGATCTTCAGAGTTTGCCCGATATACTTTTTATACCGTTTATCTTTTGGATTGACGGCGAGCGCCGTGTCGCGAAACTTCGTCTCCGGCCGGGCAGTAGCAATGGTAAATGGTCCGTACGTTATATAGTAGAGCGGATCGTTCCTTTCAACGTAGAGGACTTCAAGATCGGAAAACCCGGTGCCGTCTTTGGTGCAATAATTTACCAATCGTTTATCCCGGTATACGAGACCTTCATCGAAAAGTTGTTTGAATGATGCATATACCGTAGTGATGACGTTTGGGTCCAGGGTGAATACATTCCGGCTCCAATCAAGGGAAAACCCGAGACGACGCAGTTGGTTTTCCATTTTACCGCGGTTTTCGGCAACGAAGTTCCAGATGTCCCGGTAGAGCGTCTCGCGGTCAAAATCAAAGCGGCTTTTGCCTTCTTTTGCTAAATGTTTTTCATAGACGAACTGTGTCTCAAAGCCGGCATGGTCGGCGCCAGGAAGCCAGAGCGTTGGGTCGCCCTTCATCCGGTGGTAACGTATCATGATGTCCTCCACCACATACATCGCGTGCCCCACATGGAGGTCTGCGTTGGCGTTGGGAGGAGGGAGGAGAATGGAGAAAGGTTTCTTCTTTGAGTCTTTCTTCGGAGTAAAATATCCTCCGGTTTCCCACATCCGGTAGATTTTTTCTTCAACAGCTTTAGGATCGTACGTTTTCTCCATGCCCCATATTGTACCTGTTTTTTTTGATTTTTGCCCGAAGAGAGTGTCTTTTATATTAATTTATGAGCATTCTACGGTAAGGTCAGGGGTTGCAGAGATGTGGTGCCAATCGGCGGGGGATCCGAGGAAGAAAGCACAAGCTCCGATCATGACGGCGTTGTCGGTACATAACGCGCCATCTGGCGCGTGAATATTGAATGATGAATGTTGAATGTTGAATTTTTTCCTCAATCGTAGATTTGCAGCTACACCTCCCGATAAGAGAATTGATTTTGCTCCATAGTGTTTTGCCGCACGTAGGGTTTTTGCCACGAGAACGTCGGTGATGGATTCCTGGATCTCGTGTGCAAACGCAGAGGCAAGTTCCGGATTATTTAACTTTTTCCACTCCCGCATCACTGCAGTTTTTAATCCACTGAATGAAAAATTGAATGATTCGTCCATCATTGGTCTCGGAAGTTTTACTTTGAACTTTGAACTTTGAACTTTGAACTTGAGTGCAGCGCGCTCAATCGCCAGGCCGCCGCCGTGGCCGAAGCCGAGGAGCCGCGCAGTTTTATCAAAACACTCTCCTGCCGCATCATCCAGCGTCCCCCCAAGCCACGTGAGATCTTTGGCTGATTTCATCAAATAGAGTTCTGTATGACCCCCACTCACCACTAAAGAAATAGCAGGAAATTCAATAAGGTTGCCCCTCGACTTCGCTCGGGACGAATTTTCACGATTGGAATCGAGAAAATTCGCATACATATGGGCAAGAACATGATTAACCGGGATGATGGGTTTGCCGGTGACGAAGGCAATGGTTTTTGCTGTCTCCACACCGACGAGGAGAGATCCGATGAGCCCCGGCCCAACCGTGACGGCAATCGCATCTATATGACGCTTGATCACTTCGTTCGCACGAGTCGCCTGAAACGTTTCATGCGATTCAAGCGGTTCAAGCGTTTCACACATTACGGGGATGATACATTTGAGTTGCTCCCGGGCAGCGACTTCCGGTACGATCCCGCCATATTTCTCATGCATTGCCGTGCTGCTGGCAACAACATTACTAAGGATTTTTGTTCCATCCTCAACGACCGCAGCAGCGGTCTCATCACACGAAGTTTCGATAGCCAAGATTTTCATGCCCGAATTTTACCACAAGCGGTTTACACGCTTGTGGTTTACTCGAGTCCCAGAAGTTTGGCGAGCTGCGAAGTGGAAGGGGTGGGGACTTTAAGGATGACGATAAGTTGGGCGGCGGCCTTCGCCGCCTGCTTCCGCTTGTTTGTTTCAACCGCATCGCCTTGGGTGATGGCAATAATCTGTGGATGCACGCGCGTGACCAGATCAAAATACTCTTGGTGGCTCTTCATTGAGGGAAGACTAATGACTTCGTCGACACAGGAGAGCGCTTGGAGCATTTCCTTGCGTTGCTGTTGATTGTGGATCGGGCGGCCCTCGCCTTTCATTTTGCGCACGTTTTCATCAGACTCCAGCGCGACAATAAGAGTGTCACCCAATTTTTTGGCTTCCTCAAGAAATCGAATATGGCCGTAGTGTAAAAGGTCAAAGCATCCTCCGACGAGAACTTTTTTCATAATTTTGTACCGCGCAAGTACACGGCTTGCCACGAGCGGAAGTTGGAAGCGAATGACGTATTCTCCAGAACTTCGCCGTTTCTCGTTACTTTATATTGGAAACTTGTTTTGGCTCCCCAGGCGGCAAAGTCCACCTGTTTGATAACGCCGACCGGCAGCGTCGGATCGTCTTGATAGAGATCCGGTGGGGGAGGGGTGATGCCGCCCACGACATGATTATAAATTTCTGCCTTTCTGCCATCACTCGTGCCGTAGAGTTCAAACGTAACCGTCATGGTTTTCGTATCGATTTTGGCTTGGATGAGGATGTAGCCAGGAGTATCGTTTTTAAATTTGAGGTCTACTGACGGAGCAAAGACGGTGGCATCCAAGCCCGGTTTATACCCGGCCTGTTCGTAGTACTTGACGCGATAGGCGTGTGCGCGGCGCTCAACGATGGATAGTCCGGCGTTCAGGGCGGCTCGAAAGAGCGTCGTAGATACTTGGCACACCCCTCCGCCATCTCCCAATACTGTCCGGCCGTCTTTGATGATATATGCCGGTTGGAATCCTGTGGCTGCTGATACATCTCCGAGTGCTTCATTAAAAGAAAACGTGTCACCAGGCTTGATGAGGATCCCGTGGAGTTTGGCGCTAGCCAACGTTATGTTGTGTACGCGGCCGGGAATGGATCCTTGGAACTCCGAATAGCCGCGTCCGATGAGTTCTTTAATACCAAACGCATTGACGCGGTCAGTGGTAAGCGACGGCTTAATAGGTTGGACAGGGAGGGGAATTACCACAGAAGTGGCATTGACTGTAGGGATATTGACCACAGCGTCGCTGAAGAGTGTTTTTGTTATTTCGATGTTGACCTCCCGGCCGTCTTTGGAGGGCCGGAATGCCGTTACTTTACCACCGCGAAACTCAAATAGTGCATCCTGTACCGGTATATTGATACGTTGAGCCAGTTGGTCAAGAGTGTCGTTGAACACATCTTCCTGGAAGCGAAACAGCGGGGTGAGGCTCACTGGGGTTAGAGAGAACTTGGCGAGCGTATCCGTCAGAAGATTTCCCGATCGACCGACGATATAGGCTTGGGTAGCTGATAGCGTCGCGTCATATCCCAGCCCCAGGTCCGTTCCGGAAACAGTGGCGATATGATTTTCAAAGACAAAGGTAAAAGAGGATTTTTCAAACGGTTCGTTTTTTTTCATCCAATACATTTCTACTTCTGCAGGAGTTTTACCGCCGAAATTTGTGCCGTTCATCGTGACGCTCGGATACACACGCCCGTTGTACATGGCTTCATAGCCGTAAGTGGCGCCGATGCCACCCAGCCCGAGGATGCATACGCCCACCACCAGCTTGTGCTTTATTCTTCCCATGATATGATTATTGTACAGTATATGGACGAACCACAAACACCCGGGGATAGCCAAAATCAGGAAACATTCGTCGTTCCTACGGAAATACCGCAAGGCGGCATCACGTTTGATCCGCAGGCGTTTCCCGCTCAAAGTGCTCCTATGTCTCAACCGCCCCCTCCGCTGCCGCAGTCAAACGCGGCTTCGGAAAATCCGTTTATCCCGCAAGTTGCGGTTTCTCAACCGGATAATCAAACTCAGGCAGGAGGCGGAAGTATAAAAAAGCGGATTTTCATGATATTGGTATTTTTCCTTCTTGCTTTGGGGTTGGTTGCCGGCGGGAAGTTTGTGTTAGGGATGCTCGCCGGATCTAAGGAAGTGACTATCGTTTACTGGGGACTATGGGAAAATGATGCGACCGTGAGAAGCGTGATTGCTGATTTTGAGGTAAAAAATCCCAAAATAAAAGTTTCGTATATCAAGCAATCACCGCGACAGTACCGCGAACGGCTCTCTGCCGCCATTGCCCGTGGAGAGGGCCCTGATGTTTTTCGGTTTCATAATACATGGGTTGCTATGCTGGCGGGTGATGTAGCGGTCGTGCCCAAGACGGTCATGACTCCGGCAGAATTTTCCTCCACGTTTTATCCGGTTGCGACCAATGATTTGGTCGCAGGGAACGCTATCTATGGCGTGCCTATGATGATAGACGGATTAGGGCTATATATAAATGAAGATCTATTTGCTAAAGCGGGGGTATCTACCCCCGTTACGTGGGAAGACGTGCTTACGATCGTGCCGAAATTGACGGTGAAAAGCGACTCGATGATTACCACATCAGCAATTGCACTGGGTACAACCGGAAACGTAGAAAACTGGAGTGACATTTTAGCTCTTATGATGCTTCAAAATGGAGCCAACCTTGTGAGTCTTACGGGTAAAGAAGCGGAAGAGACCCTTTTGTTTTACCGTAAATTTGCCGACCCGGTGGATCCTATGTACACCTGGAATGAGACGCTGGATAACAGTATCTATGCGTTTGCTATCGGTAAAGTTGCCATGATTTTGGCGCCCTCATGGCGCGCGTTTGACATTAAACAAATCAGCCCGGAACTCCGTTTCAAAATCGTTCCCGCTCCCCAGCTTCCGGGTAATACCGTCAGTTGGGCTTCTTACTGGGTGGAGGGAGTTTCCAACAAAAGCAAGATGCAATCGCAGGCTTTCACTTTTCTGAAATATATGACGAGCCGCGAGGCAGTGACTAAATTGTACTCCGAGGCAGCCAAGACCAGATTGTTCGGTGAGGTATACGCGAGGAGCGATTTGGGGGCGACGATTGAGGCAGATCCTTTTGCAGGTGCATACGCGAAGCAAGCAAAGACCGCCAAGTCATTTCCACTGGCATCGCGCACATTTGATAATGGGCTCAATGATAAACTTATTAAGTATCTGGAAGATGCCGTCAACAGCGTGGCCGCCGGATCAGCTCCCAGCGCTGCGCTTACTACTGCCGCAAGCGGTTTTCGGCAAATACTTAGCCAATACGGATTGACGAGCAGTAGTGCCCCGCCTGCCTCCCAGTAACTCCATGAACATAACGCTTCGTGACGCGATGATAGCGACTATTTCCTACGCGGATATTTTTGACTACCCGCTGACGGAAGAAGAAGTAAGAATATGGCTTCCGTATGTACACAAGTATTCAAGACGTTCTCTAAAAAAAATGTACTCCTCTTACCATTTCGGCAGAGGCCAATTTGAAACGAGAAAGAAACGGGCTGTTTGGTCGGCAGATAAATGGGTGTATGCCCGGCGGGTTGCAAAACTCTTAAAAATTATCCCAACCATCAAGCTCATTGGCATAACCGGCGGGCTAACCCGTTTCAACGCGCGAGATGCGGATGATATTGATTTTCTTATTATTACTGCACCAAAGACGTTGTGGGTTACAAGGGGCTTCTCGACGATTCTCCTTGATCTATTTCGTCTTCGGCGCCGGCCTTCAGACACGAAACTCCGAAATTTGATCTGTCTTAATATGTTTATGGATGAAGATGGACTCATGGTACCGCTCAAAGAGCAGGATCTTTTTACTGCCCACGAAGTGCTTCTCATGACGCCATTATGGGAGAGGGACGGAGCATATAGAAAGTTTTTGCAGGCAAATCGATGGGTAAGGAGATTTTTGCCGAATGCGTGGGGAAAGAGGAATCAGGAATTAGACGAATCTTATTCGTTACCTCTGATTCATGCTTCTGGATTCCTGCTTCAACTGATTGAGCCGGTTGCTCAGTTTATACAACTTCGATATATGAATAGTCGCCGTACAACAGAAGTGATAAGTGATAAAGTCATCCGTTTTCATCCCCGGGATGCACGTGTTTGGATTAAGCGGGAGTTGAAAGAGAGATTGACGCGTGCAAATGTCCCCCTTGACAAGATTTTCTATGGGCGGTAAGATAGCGGTCACTAGAAACGAGTGCTAATTTATACAGGAGGTAATCGTATGTCAAAAATCAATATTCAACCGTTATTTGATAATGTTCTCATCAAACCGCTACAAGCGGAAGAAAAACTTCCCTCCGGCATTATTCTCCCTGACAGCGCAAAAGAAAAACCTCAAATGGGCCAAGTGATGGCCGTTGGTTCCGGCGGTAATGACGACAAAGGCAATCCCGTCAAAATAGTTGTTAAAGTCGGGCAAAAAGTAATGTACAAAAAGTGGGGCGGCAATGAAGTGAAGGTAAACGGCGAAGAATGGATGATTGTCGAGCAGAAAGATATATTGGCTATTGTAGAATAAGGAGGCGCTATGGCAAAACAACTTAAATTTTCCGAAGATGCACGACAAGCCCTTATCCGTGGTGTCAATATTTTGGCAAAAGCCGTGGTGACCACGCTTGGGCCCAAGGGACGGAACGTCGCACTTGATAAAAAATGGGGAGCCCCCAATGTTGTCCACGACGGGGTGACTGTTGCCAAAGAAATTGAATTGGAAGATCCGTTTGAAAACATGGGTGCGCAGCTGGTCAAAGAGGCAGCCAGCAAAACCAATGATGTGGCAGGAGACGGTACGACCACATCAACACTTCTGACACAAGCGATCGTGAATAAAGGATTTAAAAATGTGACGGCAGGCGCCAATCCTATGATGCTTAAAATCGGGATGGAAAAGGCAGTAGAAGTGGTCGTAAGCGAAATTAAAAAGATGAGTAAAACCGTCAAGGATGCCGATGTTGCCAAAGTGGCGACCATCTCCGCCCAAGACGATAAAATCGGAGCGATGATAGCCGAAGCGCTTACGAAGGTAGGCAAAGACGGCGTCGTTACCGTGGAAGAGGGCAAGGGTCTGACCATGGAGATCGAGTACAAAGAGGGGATGGAGTTTGATAAAGGGTACGCCAGTCCCTACTTTGTTACGATTGCCGACAAAATGGAATCGGAGATCAGTGACGCGTATATCCTGATCACGGACAAAAAGATTTCGGCCATTGCCGATCTTCTGCCGTTTTTGGAGGGATTTATCAAGGTGAGTAAGAACCTCGTTATTATCGCAGATGAGATAGACGGCGAGGCGCTTGCGACTCTTGTCGTCAATAAACTGCGCGGGACATTTAATGTGTTGGCCGTCAAAGCCCCGGGTTTCGGCGACAGACGCAGAGCGATGCTTGATGATATCGCTACCCTCACCGGAGGCACCGTGATAAGCGATGATACGGGCAGGAAGTTTGAAAATGTGAAGGTAGAAGACTGCGGACGCGCCGATAAAGTCTGGGCGGATAAGGATAACTGCAGGATTATTGGCGGCAAAGGCGCCAAAGCTGCGCTTCTTGCTAGGATCGCCCAGATCAAGCGCGAGATGGACGCATCTACGTCTGACTTTGATAAAGAAAAACTTCAGGAGCGTCTTGCAAAGCTCTCCGGAGGAGTTGCGGTCATAAACGTCGGAGCAGCAACAGAGATAGAGCTCAAAGACAAAAAAGAGCGCGTCAACGATGCCGTTGCGGCCACAAAAGCGGCTCTCGAAGAGGGGATTATCCCGGGCGGCGGCGTGGCTCTTCTGCGGGCGCGGATGAGTCTCGTGAAGTTTCGTGATGCACTGACAAGTGAAGATGAAAAAATCGGCGTGGACATTCTCTATAGCGCGTTGGGCGAGCCCATGCGATGGATTGCTAAAAACGCCGGCGCAGATGAGGGCTGGGTCGTCAAGACGGTTGAAGAGAGTAAGGTCGCTGATTACGGCTTCAATGCCATGACGATGGAATTTGGTTCCATGATCGCGGCAGGAGTCCTCGATCCGGCAAAGGTCACGCGAACAGCGGTTCAAAACGCAGTCAGCGTCGGGATGATGATCCTGACAACCGAGGCATTAATTACAGATTTACCAGAGAAAAAGGATGGAGCAGGAGCCGGCATGCCGCCAGGTGGCATGGGAGGAATGGGTGGAATGGATTATTAACAATTAACAAATAACAAAGTAACAAATTAACAAAAGCTCCTCGAAAGAGGGGCTTTTGGTATACTACGGGCATGATTATTGTTGTAGATAAACCAGCTACTCCGGAGCAAATCAAAGAAATGTCTGCTGATTATGACGGCTACATAAAATTTGTAGTTGATATTGATAGAAAAATTCTTTCCGGTGGGGGCGAGCGGCATGTTGAAGGAGAACAAAAGTTATTGGAGCTTAGTTCTAAGCAGGAAAACCTTTGGGGAGGGGGTATTGATTGGGAAACGAAAGAAATTGATTATAACTCCATGATCAATATTCGACCTTCGCAGAATAATCCAAGTCGGGATGTATTATCGTTGGAAATAAGGAAACAGATAGATACTATCGTAAAAGGATTATTCGGATTATGAGAGACGTACACATTATGGATATCGCACTAAACCTTGCCCGCATCGGCAATTGGGCCGCCGATGATTTTGACGGGAAAGAGAAACGGATCAAAATGTTTCTTGACCAAACCAGAGGTTACTTAAACGATTTAGATATCACCGCGTATCCTGAATCTACACAACAGGCGCTTGCGCGATTTTTTCAAGTATTTACCGTACTTCATGAACGGACACCTTCGACTTTGGAGGAAAGACTGCGTTGGGCGGATACGATACTTACCTGGTCGAACATCCTGACGCACAAGGCGAGAATAGGGGAATAGTATGGAGTGGGGGAAGCTCGTTTATCTTCTTGTCATTATCCTCATCGGATACCTTCCGTATAAGGCGATCCAGCGATACCGAAAAGACGGTATGGCATCCATTTCGACGCGGTTTGCGTTCCTTATGGCCGCTTGGTTTATTTTACTCTCTACGCTTCTTATCCTCCAAACGCCAAGCCTTATTGTGAACATATCATTCGTTCCAGTGGTCAGTTTTGGGATGACTGTACTGATTTGGGTATTCGCTCCGTGGCTCTTGCGCCGCATAGGGACGGTCCCGATACAGAGATCTATAGCAAACAATCCGAAATCGTTTCTTATACGAGCAAAACCCAAGTTATTTATGCTCAAGTTTTGTGAGATTCTTTTTCAACAGGCGAAGTTTGCGTACCTTCTATTTGAAGTTTTTAGCGGGTTACCTTTCGTTTCGCGCGTTGTATGGTTTACCGGCATCGTGATTTTTCTTCATTTGTATAATGTGTATTTTGTTCGTGCTGCGTGGCTGTTTTTCTTTGTAAGCATTCCCATGGGGCCGTTGTTTAGCATGCTTATTCTAAACGGCTACATCACCGTAGCGATGGCTATCCACCTGTGGTTTTATCTATTGCTCGTCAGTTGGTATAGATTGAAAAAAGAAAGTTCTACTCGTGGTAAACCGTTTTTTAAGTAGGTTATTCATTTCGTTTTGCTATACTACGGGCATGAAAGATGATCATGTAAAGAACACTATTGCCGTCTACGATGCGATGGCTGGGAAATATGCAAAAAAATTTAATGACTATGCGCCACTACCGGAACGAGAGCGATTCATTTCCCTGCTTCCCCATCACGCGCATATTCTTGATGTAGGATGTGGTCCAGGAAGGGACGCTGACTACTTTACTGCCAACGGCTCCAGTGTCACTGGAGTTGATTTTTCCGAAAAACTACTGGAAA